>SDBT01014713.1_pt1 | contig 12459 bp, 11 predicted proteins | sample 2277101 | NCBI WGS metagenome assembly SDBT01 (sample SAMN10404973, study PRJNA504765) | marine sediment metagenome | isolation source: marine sediment core GS10_PC15, 103 cmbsf | place: Arctic Ocean: Southern Knipovich Ridge | collected 2010
AACCTGTTCCACCCATTTCCCCAGTTAAACCGGTAGCACCAGTAACACCAGTAGCACCGGTAGCACCAGTAGCACCGGATGATCCTCCCCCACCTCCTCCGCCAACTATTAAAATCCACATTTGAGTATTAGGATCCCAATAAAAAAGTTCATTGGTCGTAACATTCACATAAAATGCAACTCTACTCGTATCAGCCGGCGGAATTACAGGATCACCTACACCTCTTAATAAATTATTAGGATTAATATTAATAATAGTACTTCCTTCTTCACCGGTAATAGTTATACCACCATCACTTTTAAAAATAACTAATTCTCCTTTAGTAATAGGAAAAATATCAGAAATTGTAATAGTATCATTAGTTTGAATATTAAATAAAGGATCAATATTAATATTCTTATTTAATTTGGATATCTTACATTGTAAACTATTAATATTATTGCATATCGAATCTGGACCCTGATTATTAAATGCCATATATTATTATAATACAAAAAAATAATAATATATATCCATCTTTAATATTTATAAAATTCACTCTTCGTATTGAATTTACCTATCTTAACTTTCGTCTTACTTCGCATTGCTGCATCATGATCATACACTTCTCCTTTATTTATATCTAATGCTACCTTCATTTTAATTTTAGGTATCTTAGTCACTGGATTCCGTTTTAATATATCATTGGCTTTATATAACTTCTTATTCTCTATAAAATATACTACATTATTCACATCTACCGCTCCATGTCTCAACTGACGTTCCACATTACGTGTCTCCGCTTCTACTCCTCTACCCAAATCTCTTCCCAATCTTGGAACAAAAGCAACTCCATCTATATCCTCTCCAAAATTAAAACATGTAATATTCCCCTCATTATCATATGCATTTAATATACAATCTACAGATGTCTCCTTCATCACATGCAACATCTCATCTGTAATCTTCTCCTTCTTCCGTGCTATCTCTAATATAATCTGATCCGTTGAGATTCTATCTTTTGGTTTCAAATCCTTCTGATCTTCCTGACTTATTAATGACAAATATCTATATACCGATACATTACGCTCGTCTATCGGCAAATCTATATGCGAATCTCTTCTAACTGCTCTACCTATCACCTGCTTGATCCGTATGTTATTCCAATATGGCTCCATGATATGCACCTGACGTATGTTCTTCAAATTTAATCCTTCAGCTCCTGCAGATGTTGCTAAAATAATTTTAATATCCTTACCATACTTGTTACCAGGAGAAGTAAAAATAGATTTTATTTTATTACGTTCGCTAAAATCTTCACTACCGGTATATAATGCATATTTAGGTAAATTATTTTTGCTACCATATTTAGCATAACCATTTGCATTTAAAACTCTAGAAAATATCTCTACTCCCTCTAAAGTTCTAAAATCAGAATAGACAAATACTAAACCTTTCCCTTTATCTATATTCTCTAACATTGCCTTCATTTTGTTAGAATATTTACCTAACTTATCTATGACTAAATATTTATCCTCATTCTCACTCAATTTTGTTAATGCTATATCTACTGCCTTCTGATACTTCTTTAACTCTTCTCTCTTAACCTCATTCTTATCTTCCTCGTTTTCTGCCGCTTTCATTACCTTTGCAATATTCTCATTTCTAGATACATTAGTACTTACGTAAGTACTTACGTTAGTATCCGCACTTTGAATTTTTTGTGCTATTCTTTGACCTATTCCTGGTCTAGGTATCTCTGGTGGAAATACAAAATTACTGAATTGTCTAGTAAATACTCTAATTTCGGCTAATTTACGGGATGTTTTCTCTTCATTTCTGACTCTTTCATACTCTTTAAACTGATATGAACTCATGTCTACTTCTATGTATTCATCACTCTTAATTTCAGGAAAGTTTTTCTGTTTACCTTTATAATAAGATACTAAACCTAATATTCTACGTTTTAATAATTCTACATTCTTTAATTTATCATCATCTATGAAATATTTCTTAAAATCTTTTTCACCCTCTTCGTCTCCTCCATCTGGAAATAATGTAAACTTTTTATATGTAACATACTGCAAATTTATATCCATCTTTTTTGCATTGTCTGTAATCTCTTTAATTATATCTTGATATGTATCATGCCATGGTTTAACTTTTAAATGAAATTCTATGGTCTTATTGACTTTATTAACTTCTAAATAATCTATGGTATCCATTTTTTCTAATTCTTCTTCCAATTGTCTGAGATTCCAATTTTCACCATATTTAGGTGATACATACGCAATATCAAAAATAGTTACATATATATATCCATGTAAAACATTAAATAAGATTGCAGCTTCATATACTTGATTAACTATTGGTGTACCTGTTAATGCAATAATCTTACAATCTCTCGCTTCCATCAATCTATCATATATTGCTCGACCCTGTTTGTTATCACCTGCTAATCCTCCGACCATACGTGAAACTAAATTATGTACTTCATCTATAATAATAACATGATTGTCTAATGAAATACTATTTAATTGTTGTAATGTATTGGATGCATTAGATGAAATAAATGTATATTTTTCATTTATTAATTTTGGATCTTTTTTATATTTATCATCACCACAGAATAGTAAGCCTTCCTTCTCATTTCCTATAAAATTACCCCTTAATGAGGCAGGCAATATTATTATTATATTTTTCTCGTTCTTTAAATTTTCAGATATCGCTATTGCAGAACATGTTTTACCTGATCCCAACCCATGCATCATAAGAATTCCCCGATAAGGTGAAGCATTTTGCATATAATCGCGTAGAAACAGTTGATATAAGAAAGGTTTAAATTTTCCGTCGACAGATCTAATTTGAGTCTTACCAGTTAATTTATATTTAATAAAAGTCTGATTAATCCAAGATGGAAATTTTTTATTATTTTGAAGTACCCAAAAGATGGGTTTAACGAGAGGATATGTTTCTTTTGGTGGTTTATATGGTACTATCTTTTCTTTAATTTTGTTCTTGTCCTTGTTCTTGTTCTCATTCTCTTTTTCTTTTTCTTTTTTTTCTTTAAGTACTTTTTTAATAATAATTTTCTTAATAGTTTTATATTTCTTTAATTCATTAAAATGATATTCGAATTGTTTATTTCCATATTTTTCGATATCATCATTATCAATATATTTAACATAATATTTGTTACCTTTAATCTTCATAATTTTTGCAGGAATATATTTTTTAGTACTAATTTTGACTAATACAGTTTCATCTTTAACAAAATCAGAATTATCTTTTTTAATTTTAATTTTCACCATAAGTAACTATATAATATAGATCAATAAAAAATTATTATATATAATTATATTATAATGAATTGCCAATTTACTAGATACTATAAAGAACCAGATTCAAAATATATATGTATGTCAATGGCATTATTTTTACCTGAAAAATATCAAAAATTAACTTATGGACATAAAAGAAACGTTACGGAAATTAAAAAAAAACAATTCCTTCAACACATCATCTATAATGCTCGTCTAATATTAAAAGGAGATTATTTCCCTACTAATTATTATTATCGTATTTATTATGATGATTCAATAGAATCAGATAAAAACTTTAAATCACTGATTTAAGTATTAAAAAAGAATCCTAAATTTCAAATAATAAAATTTAATTGTCCTGGAGCGCAAATCAGAGACAAACATCTTGGATTATTTGGTACATTAGTTAGATTTCATCCATTATTTGATAAAGAATCATCAAATATTAAAGCAGTTGCATTTATAGATGCGGATAATATTTATACTAAATTATGGATAAAGAATATGGAAGAATTTATAAAAGATGATAGATATAATACATTAACTTATCAAGGATTAATAGAATCACCATTTTATAAATCTGATTTAAAAAATAATACACAAATAGATAAAGATTTAAATAGAATATTTTTTAGAGCTGGTATGACAATTGCTAAAAGAGATAGTAATGTATTTCCATATGAATTGTGGCAAAAATATTTTAATCAAATGTATGAACAACAGGATTTTATGAATCAGGTTAGATATTCAGATTTTAAAAAGTATGCATTTTTTCCAGAGAGTGAAGAGCAGTCATATTATGCATTTGAATATGGAATGGATGAGATATTTTTAAATTTTTTATTTAAAAATTTGATACGGGAGGGTAAAATTAAGTTAAAGATACATTATTTTCTAAATGAGATATTTAAAAAGTTTTTTTATAATAGATTTTTTGATTTTATAATCTATAATAATAAACATAATTATAAACTTTGCACTAATTTTCTATATAAATTAGCTAAAAATCAAAATTCTAAAGATTTTAGCCTAAAATGGTTCAAAACTTGGATAAATAAAGATGATAATTTAATAAATTTATTGAAAACTCTAAATATATATATTGATGATTTGAGAAAACTTTATATTCAAACAGATTTTATGCAATTTATACAAAATTCTGACCTTGTAGCTAAAATTAATATATTACCATATAAAGAATATTTAACAACATTAGATAATTTATAATCTTGGAATTTTTTTTGTATTTAGATATTATAATGGTGGATATAAATATTAATATCAAATCTCCTTCCTCTTTTAGATTTGATTCCATCACACCTATTCTTAAAAATTCTATTACCGACTTTACCAAAAATTATTGTACCAAACCTCCACCACCTTTACCACCTTCAGAACAAGTTCATAAACAACCACCACCTACTCCACATATCTCAGGTAATTTTCATTTTGAATATAATCAGAATCTTAAAATGTATATCATAAATGTTTATCTCGGTAATGCCCAAAGAGTCTCGCTAATATTAGATACATCTCAATTCGCTATCTTAGTACCCACTCAATGTTGTATCAATCGTGGTTGTTTGTTAAATCCAGGATTAGGTAGTTATAACTTTCAAACATCTCCATCTTGTATGGTACTATTACCTAATCAAAGTTATTTAGCATGTGAAAATGAAGATTGTTACACTATAACTACATTGCAAAGACCAGAGGATGAAAAAGGTACATACAGCTTTGGAACTATCAAAAAAGTAACTGCACATGATTATTTAAATTTTAATCCAAATCAACAATCAAAACAGAAAGTTCCATTAACATTAATTATGGGATACTTTACTAATGAAGGATATTTACGTTATATTAATAATTATATTCCACCTACATTGGGAATAGGTCCAGCTAATATTTTGAATCAAAATTACATCTATTTAGATCTTCAAAATAATATATTATCATTTGATGAAAGATCTAATCCAAAACATAAATTATTAAAGGGAATATCTGTTTCTAATGCACATTATAGTGGACATGTTACACATATTATAATTAATAAGATGAAATTGAATAGTACAAATGTTGATGTAATATTTGATACAGGAACAGAATTATTATTAATCCCTGGACACATGTATAAAAGTGTGATGATGGAACTTAGAAATCATTCTAATATACCATTTGACAGTAGATTTTGGAGGAATGGATATTTATTGTTAAATAATTTGGATCAAGTAGTTTTACCGGATATAACATTTATATTTGAGACAACAAAAGGTCCAATGAAATGGATATTGAAGAAAGAAAATTATGTAATTAATATTGAAGGTAACAAATATGCATTAATTATAGAACCAAGTAAGAAGAATATTACATTTGGTAATTTAGCAATGAAAGGACGTAAATATGGATTCCATTTTGATATTAATAAGATGAATAATAGTAATACTGAAATTTATTAACTTACAACTAAAAAGTATATAAATATCGTTGAATACATATTTATATATGGACCAGATAATATTTCTGAATAATTTTGTCAAATTATATGGTTTTAATGCCATCGATGATTATGAGACTCAGATTTCTATATCTCAATATAAAAATCCACAACAATTGATAGATTCTGTTAATTCTCATATGCCAACCATCAAAAAATTATTCAAAAACTCTCAGTTACAACTCTCCAGAAAGAATTATCAAATAGATTCTCCATTATTGGCTGTAAGTCTTCTTAAAAATCTTTTAAAACAAGCTAATATTGGTTACCAAACTTGCAAAACTCAGGGCAAAAACTTTCTGCGTCTAATCCATCCTAATAATTTATTAAGGGATTATATAGATAAAAAAATGGAATATATAGACCCTCAAATTTTAAAACACGTGGAGTCACAAACTTCCGAAAAGACTCAACAAGATTTTGACGAATTTATGGTCAAAATAACTCCTAAAAAAGTTGACTATAAACAAAATAGTGATAACTACATGCAGAATATTTTAGGAACTATGATAGGAACAGGTATACCATCAATTAGTTATAAAACGTATGATAATCTCAGAGATATGGTATTTAGAATTTTAGAAGATGGAAGAGTAGTTATAGAAACATATTTTATAAGAGGATGTGAGATAATAACTAAACCAAAATTCAAGATAATTGGAGAACATAATTTTGTAGAAGATATATCTGAATTAATAGATCAAACTTGGTTAATAGTAGGTAATACAATAATTAGTAAGAATTTATTTGCTTATTTACCTATAATTAATATACCATATCAAGAATGTAGAATGTTAATATTTTTAAAGAAATTAGATATAAGAATATTAAATAGTAAAATTAGACTAAGTTATGATGCTATACATTTGAATAACGAATATAGAACAGAATTTAAAAGTTTATCTGAATATTGTTGTCCATTACCACTCTATTTTAAAAATGATTGTTTATATGGAACAGATTATTACTATTATAATCATAATGGTGTAACAAATTATGGTACATCAGTATACTCAAATAAATTTCAAGTTCCAAGATATTGGGATGGTATTCATAATCTAAAATTTAGAGTTAAAGATATCTATGGTAATAATCATGATGAATTATTAAAACAAGTAAGTATAATAATACGTGATATAGATATAATTACAAAAATGAATATGCATTCGGGAGAGATACATTTTGATGAATTCTCAGATGATGAATTTATTCCAATTTGTGCATTGAAATATAATGAAATAAACTTTATTTGGAAAACTTGGCAACCATTAACATCAGAACAGTATGTTAATATTGAATTTAATTATTTACAATTATCAGAAGAAGATCGAAATATATTAGAGACAACATCATTTAAATTTATGTATCATAATTTAATAAAAAATGGACAAATATACCTTATTAGACCTTCTCAATCTAATCAATACAAATCTATTTGTGATCTTATTAAAAAATAAAAGCATATAAAGAAGGTAAAATTAGATAATCTAAGATGACATATTTGGTGGAAGATATAGTTCAAAATCTAAATCTAAATCATAATATCAGATATAAAATTTTACAAAAATACAAACAGTTAACCTATTATTATGATAAGATAGGTGATATTAAATGTTTAAATTGTCACACTATATTAGATGTAATTTTATTTCATTTTGATATTTGTTTTGATGATGGATCTTGGGAATCTTATATGGATGATAACTATTATATAACTAATTTTGACGATGATGTAATCACATTGTATTGTGCTAAGTGTCAAAGTTATTATATGGGTTGTTGTAATTGTAATGTAAAATTAAATGATAATATATTAGAATATGTAGATGATAGAGATACATATCTCAAAATTATTAGAAAAAGAGGTCCAATTCATTTATGTAAATTTCTAGGATTTGCAGGTTTTCACAAGTACGATGGATCAAGAATAATTAAACCAAATATTCCTATTTCAACTTATTGTAAAGAAGCTATGGAAAAATATAGTAATATGGATGGATCTGATGATTATGAATGTACTATTAATGATGAATTTCGTGAAACAATTTTAGAAGAATGGTCACTATCGGAATTGATAAAATATCCTGATGAGACGATTAATTCAGAATATCTTATTCCATATTATGTTGGAAATGATGATTTAATGTATTTTTCTGCGCGTGGGGTGCTTCCGACTGGTCCGGGAGGTGGGTATTATCATTTTTGGAAGTGTTTAAATTGTAATAAAATATATGATTTGACAGATCAATAAATTTTTAAATAAATTTTTAAATAATTTATATAAAAATGTAGGAAAAATTGATAAAAAAATATATAAAGATAAATGTATAAATAAAACAAACATGCAATCAACTATGCAAACGACAATACAAATGCCTCCCACAGAAAAGATGAAACAGGCAATTTATAATAAAAATAACGTTCTAATACATAAGAAAGATATTCATAATATATTGCTCAAAGCAGATATTAAGAATAGAATAAATAATTTAAAGATTTGGCAACATGCTTTTATTCATAGTTCTTACAGTAAGAATTGTAAACGTAATAGAAAATATAGCGGTTTCTTACAACAATCCGAACTTGAAAGTGATAGTTCTTCTTCTGAAGAAGATTATTCTGATTATTTAGAAATCCAAGAAGAATCAAATGAACGGTTAGAGTGGTTAGGTGATGGAATATTACAAGCGGTAGTAGCATCTTATTTGTGGACACGATATCCCAAACAAGATGAAGGTTTTTTGACAAAGATTCGTAGTAAATTAGTAAAGACGGAGAGTTTAAGTAAATTTGCGAAGTATTATGGATTTGATGAATATTTAGTTATATCTAAACACATAGAAGAGAATTGTAATGGAAGAAATAATTCGCATATTTTAGAAGATTCATTTGAAGCATTTATAGGAGCTATGTATAAAGATTTTGGTGAGAAAAATGAATCAAATGGATATGGTATTTGTAAACGATTTATAGTTAATACATTAGAGAGTTGTGTAGATTTCGCAGATTTGATTATGAATGATGATAATTATAAAGATCAATTAATGAGATTTTATCAAAAAAATTTTAATGGTAAATATCCAATTTATCATGAAGAAATGTATGAAGATGAAAGTAAAACATTTTATATGTATGTTACACATCCATTAACCAATAAGATAGTTGGAAAGGGGAAGGCACAATCTAAAAAGAAGGCAGAACAGTTGTCAGCTAAACAGGCTGTAAATTTTTTTAATATTAGTGGTCAAATGAATCAATTAAATGGTCAAATGGATATTTCTTAAATTCTTACAATAAATTCTTACAATAAATTAACTCTAAGAGTAGAAAGATGTGCAGTAAGTTGAGTGATAGCTTCATCAAACGTATTAGCAAATATTTTGAAGGAGTGGTATTTATTATATTCTCTTTCTGAGAATTTTAGATCAATTTTGTGTTTAAGTCCATTATCTTTAATATCTTCTAATACATCTTTATAAGATATATTAGTTATAAAATACATATTATATTTATCTTTCTTCTTGAGAGAGAATCCAAGTAAAAATATTTCAGAATTTGTAAAATATTTGTGAGCTCTTTCTAAAACTTTATTAGAACATGTTATCCAATAAATATCACCACCATCGTAAATCAACATAATATTATCAAAACATTCCACTTTTTCACTATGAATATATTCATAACCAAAATTACTAAAGTGCATATTTATATAATTATCTATAAATTAACATCCTATTTTATACGAATCAATTTTTATATATATAAACTACTTAAAGAATCATAAATAATATATAATGCCTATAATGGAACAATATGGTCAACCACTACAATCATTTAGAGAATATTGTAAAAATTTATCTAGTAACAGTAGTAACAATAATATTAGTATTTTTATAACTGATGATGGTACAATTTATTCTTTACACATGGATTATAATAAAAAAGATAATACCATAGAATTCAGTAATATATGTTGGCAAGATGAAGGATTAAATGATGGATATCATAATGTATGTTATTCAGAATCAAATGATAAAATGATATATGATATGAAAATAGATTTGATAACACAAGACGTATATTTAGACGATAAGTATGGTGATTGTTCAGGTGGATATTTAGGAAAAAGGTTATATACTTTTTTCAAAGAAACTCCGAAATGTTGTCGAGATTTTTTGAAGAAAATATCTTAAACATCATTAGATAAAAAAATAATGTATAATAATATAATGATATCTATTGAAGATTATGTTTGTAATTTAATAGCAGGAAATACTCAAATCACTACACTTTATTTCGCTGTTGATAGAGCTCGTGATATCGTAAATAAAGATAATCGTTTTCAGAGATTTAATAAAAAAATATCTTTCACTGGTATTGGAACTAAAGTTTATTCCAGTGTACAATTAGTTGAATTAGAAAATTTATCATACAGAACAACTCTATCTTGTTTAATAAGTCAAATAAATAATAAACCTACTTTAGATCAATATATTCTATTATTATTAATTGGTCGTAATACTATTAGAGGATTATATCAAGCATGTTGTCGTGCTAATGTTTTGAGACAGGAAGGTAAAGTTTTTTGTTACACATTTGTTAATCCATTTGGATCATTATCTGGTGTCACAAGAGATAGATTATCATTCAAAGGTTGGAGTACTTTTTTAACATTCTTTTGTAAATGTGAGAGGACACAATTTAATCCATCTTTAGTTTTTAATGGTCTTAACTAATCAAAGATCTGTAAGAATTTTTCAGGACTAATTAAATTTAACATATATTTTCTATATTTAATTAATACATCAAAGTTTTCTATATCTTTCCTATCCACCATCTTAAATAATTCTTGTTGACCATAGCGTATAATACCTACTCCCCAATCTGCATCCACAACGCAAACCTCTAAATCTGATCTAGTTGCTCTTAACTTACTAATAATTTTCCAGACTTTACCATTCCAATGTCTATCTGTATAAGCACGATTATTCCAAATTACTTTATATTTTTTACTACCATAATGTCGTTTACTATAATCATCTCTTTGAAGAAATTCTGATGGTGGATTACAATCATGTAGGAGGATAGTACCATTATTATTAAGATGTTTAAGACCATTTTCGATATCTTTCATAACATTATATTCATAGAGACAACCGTCAATAAATATGATATCAAATTTTTCATTTTCATCAAGATTCATAAAGAATTGTATGGAAGTACTTTTATGAATTTTATCTTTCCAATATTTATATGTTGGATCATCTTCTTTAGGTGAAGGATCTACGCCAAATTTTTCATCTATATATACTTCATTAAAATGTGAACAATTATAAACACCTATTTCAAGATATGATTTATAATTATATTTTTTGATTAGATGATTAATAATACTATTACGATTAATATTATGAAAATCATGTCTAAAATGATGCATACTACATTGGCCATACATTTCACGATTATTTTTGTGAAATTTTATTCGCTTCATCTTAAAATATTTATGTTCTATATTGAAGTACTTAGAGACATCAAAAGTAATTAGGAAGTTAATAGTATTGATATCTCCATTAATAGTTTCGAATGGAGGATTTTCATTATAATCTTTTTTAATACAAGGTTTAAACCAGTGGTATAATTGATTTTGAATCATTTTTTCTGTTATAGTTTTACCTCTATTGATAACATAGTAGTTACTGACATAATAAGTATATTTTTTAAGAGGTTTTTCAATAATATCTTGGATGTCATAAACAAAATTACCAAATTTTTTGAAATCAAGTAGTGGATAAACATAATGAATAACAGAACGATGATAAATTTTGACACGAGAAGATATTTCTAAAATGGCAGGTTTATATTGTTTCAAAAGGATTGTGATGTCATCGAGATCATTTTCATCTAAATTGATTTTATAATCAGCAAAGAGATAATAGCAATATATTTTAGGACATTCATAGTATAATTCATTTAATGATTTTTGTTTGTCGTCATAAATAATATCATAATCATTTCTTTCAGTGATATATATATCTTTGTTAGTATATATTATTAATGTTTTCATTGATAATATAAATGATAATATTTTAATAATTTAGACGATCCTTTTTAAGACCTTCTTCTTGATCTTCTTCTTGATCTTCTTCTTGAAGGTGACTTTCGTTTCTTAACTTTAACTTCCACTAGTTTTGCTGGTTTTGCTGCTGGTTTGGCCGCTGATTTTGCTACTGGTTTGGCCCCTGGTTTGGCTCCTGGTTTGGCTCCTGGTTTGTTCGCTGGTTTGGCTGCTGATTTTGCTACTGGTTTGGCCCCTGGTTTGGCTCCTGGTTTGTTCGCTGGTTTGGCTGCTGGTTTGTTCGTTGGTTTGTTCGTTGGTTTGTTCGTTGGTTTGGCTGCTGGTTTGTTCGCTGGTTTGGTTGCTGGTTTTGTTATTACCGATGTTGGTGTTGTTAGTGTTGTTGGTTTTGTTGTTACTGATGTGGGTGTCGTTGTGAGTGTCGTTGTGGGTATTGCTGTTGCTGTTGGTGTTGGCGTTGGTGTTGGTGTTGTTGTTGTTGTTGGTATTGTAGTTGGTGTTGGTATTGTAGTTGGTGTTGTTGGTTTTACAAAAATAGATGCTAAAGTTGACGCTGAGATATTAGAAGTTTTTGCGAGAGGTT
>SDBT01014714.1_pt1 | contig 12459 bp, 11 predicted proteins | sample 2277101 | NCBI WGS metagenome assembly SDBT01 (sample SAMN10404973, study PRJNA504765) | marine sediment metagenome | isolation source: marine sediment core GS10_PC15, 103 cmbsf | place: Arctic Ocean: Southern Knipovich Ridge | collected 2010
GCTTAACACTGTCTCCATCGCGCTCGATGCGGATCCCCTTCTCCATGCTGCGCCCGGTGAGGCGCTTTGCAAGTCCGTCCGCGATGCCCGCGCTCATCGACCTCACTCCTGCGACCTCGGAAGCGGCCTGTCCCGCGATTATGCCGATGACATCGTTGTGGATCCTGATCTCGCCACCCTCCCCCGAACTGACGGTCGTCGCGTCCGGTCTTCTCCCGCCCTTCTTAGTCCGGGCAGCCTCCCTGTCCACGTCCGCCTTGTCCTTCGCCGGTCCCTCTGGCATCACACGCTCCTCCCCGGATCTCTCAGCTCACTCCGTGCTCCAGCAGTTGCTCTATGAAATCGCCCCGCACTCCGCCTCTCGCAAAATCAGGGTGATTGATTATACGCTTGTGCAAAGGCACCGTAGTGCGGATGCCTTCTATCACGAACTCATCCAGGGCCCACTGCATACGGGCTATCGCCTCACTCCTGTTTCGGCCGCGCACGATGAGCTTCGCTATCAGCGAATCATACTGCGGCGGTATGATATACTCGGAGTAGACGTGCGTGTCCACCCTTACGCCCGGTCCTCCGGGGGGGTTATAGATGTGGATCTTTCCAGGGGACGGGATGAACCCGTTGTCCGGGTCCTCCGCGTTTATCCTGCACTCGATGGCACATCCGCTGAACTCGATATCCCGCTGGCGCAGTCCGAGTCGCTCGCCTGTCGCAATCCGGATCTGCTCCTTCACCAGGTCTATGCCGGTCACTTCTTCGGTCACCGGGTGCTCGACCTGGAGCCTTGTGTTCATCTCGATGAAGAAGAAGCGGTCCTTCTCGTCCAGCAGGAACTCCACCGTGCCTGCGCTGGAATATCCCACGCTCCTCGCGGCCCGAACCGCCGTCTCCGCTATCTCAAGCCTCAGCTTGGCGGAAAGACCCGGCGCCGGGCACTCCTCAACCAGTTTCTGGTGCTTGCGCTGGATCGTACAGTCCCTGTCCCCGAGGTGGACCACGCTTCCGTGCGTGTCGCCCAGCACCTGCACTTCCACGTGCCGCGGGCGCTCCAGGTACTTCTCGACATAGACCGAGGGGTTTCCGAATGCTGCCTCGGCCTCGCTCTGCGCAAGGGTAAGCGCGCTGACGAGGCTGACGTCATTGTGGGCTATCTTCATACCCCGCCCGCCGCCTCCCCCCGAAGCCTTGATGATGACCGGGTAACCCAGCCTCCGCGCCACCTCAAGCGCGTCTACCTTCGTGCCTATCTCAGTATCGCTCCCCGGTATTATCGGCACCCCGGAGCGCTTCATCTTCTCGCGCGCCTGTACCTTGTCTCCCATGAGCCGGATGACATCTGGCGTGGGGCCGATGAACGTGATCTTGCATGACTCGCATATCTCGGCGAAGTGGGCGTTCTCAGACAGGAAACCATACCCCGGATGTATCGCTTCTACGTCGGCTATCTCGGCGGCACTGACAATGCTCGGGATGTGCATGTAGCTCGCGGAGTTGTTCGCCGGACCGATACAAACGTCCTCATCCGCGTAGCGCACGTGAAGCGAGTCCCGGTCTGTCTCCGAGTACACCGCCACAGTGCGGATGCCAAGCTCGCGGCACGCCCGGATGATCCTGAGCGCTATCTCGCCGCGGTTGGCTATCAGTATCTTACTGAACACGTTGTGCTCCTCCGGGGCCGGCCTCAGCCCTGCTGGACAAGGAACATCGGCTGCCCGAACTCCACGGGCTGACCGGTCTCGACGAGGATCTTGACCACGCGCCCGGACACCTCCGCCTTGATCTCGTTCATCAGCTTCATCGCCTCGATGATGCAGATCACCTGCCCCTCAGAGATCTCGTCGCCTTCCTCCACGTACGTTTCCGCATCCGGTGCGGGCGCCCGGTAGAACGTGCCGACCATCGGCGCCTCCACCTGGACCATCCCTTCCTCCGGCTGGGACTCCTGCCTGAGAGCCGCGGGTACTCCCAGCTGCGGCGACCCGTCCCCGTTCACGGCTATCCGGACCGGCTCGGCTGGCCCCGCTTTCTTCAGCCGCACCCGCACACCATCGCGCTCGAGGTCAAGCTCCGTGATCTCAGCCTGTTCGAAGATGGCGATTATCTCTTTAAGCTCGATCAGGTCCACTTTAGTTCTCCGGTTGTGTTGCGGCTCACCATTACTGTCAACCTTATGTGGTGAGCTTTGGGTTTGCTTCGCAAACTCGTGTCCCCGATTCACACAAGGCTCTTTACACTACCCCTGGCACAGCTACGCGGCCCGCTCGACGTACTCGCCGGTCCGCGTGTCTATCTTCAGCCGGTCACCCTCGTTGATGAAAAGGGGCACCTGTACGGTCCCGCCGCTCTCCATTACAGCGGGCTTCGAGCCGCCCGTCGCCGTGTCGCCGCGGAGGCCCGGGTCAGTTTTTGCGACTACGAGCTCTACAAATATAGGCAGCCGCACTCCCAGCATCTTCCCGCCGGCTGTGAGGACAGATACCATCTGGTTCTCCCCGAGGAAACGGGCGTCATCCCCCAGCAGCTCGGCGTCCAGGGCGAACTGTTCGTAGGTCTCCCCATCCATGAAGTGAAACAGGTCGTCTTCCCGGTAGAGCAACTGGCACTTCCGGTCCTCCGTCCTGACGATCTCTATCGACTCCCCGGAACGGAATGTCCTCTCCACTACGGCTCCGGTAATGGCGTTCTTGAGCTTGGTGCGGACGAATGCCCCGCCCTTGCCGGGCTTCACGTGCTGGAACTGGACGAGTGAATAGAGAGTCCCCTCGACCTTGATCGTCATGCCGGTCTTGAAGTCGGAGGTAGAAGCCATCTGCGCTAGTCTCCCGTCCTGCTTCGTAGAGCCCGAAAATTATAGGCCCCAAAGCAGGGCCCTGTCAATCACAACCGGACCCCCGGAGGACCCGGCACGCTAGCTAGAGGGTGCACTCAGACCCCGTTACACCTTCAGCAGGGGTGCTCTGGGCGACGCTGAAAGCACCCTGCAGCCTCCCCTCCTTACAAGCACCATGTCCTCTATGCGCACCCCGCCCTGCCCCTGGATGTACACCCCGGGTTCTATAGTCAGCACCGTGCCGACCTTCAGGATGCCCCTGGCGCCCTGTCCCACAGCGGGATGTTCGTGGATGGCGAGGCCGACCCCGTGCCCGAGCCCGTGTCCGAACCTCTTCCCGAAGCCCGCCCGCTCTATCGTCGAACGAGCCCTGGCGTCCAGCTCCCCGATAGCCAACCCGGGCCGCACCGCCCTCAGCGCCCTCGACTGAGCCCTCTTCACCAGCGAGTAGAGCGCCTTCTGCCGTGCGCTCATCCTCCCCAGGAAGACAGTCCTGGTGAGGTCGGAACAGTATCCCCGGTGCTGTGCTCCGAGGTCTATCAAGACCGGCTCCCCGATCCGGATCCGCCTCCCGGTGGGCTGCGCGTGGACGATCGCACTGTTGGGACCTGAAGCGACTATCGGCTCGAAGGACGGTCTCGTCATCGTGAAGGAGCGCAGGCAGTCCACGATGGCACGGGAGACATCGCATTCCCTGACCCCGGGCCGCAGCAGCTCGAACGCACGTGCCATCGCGCGGTCTGCTATCCGGGCTGCCGCCTCGACTGCGGCTGCTTCCTGCGCGTCCTTTCGCTCTCTCAGCTTCTCCACCAGCCCAAGCGAGGGCTCCAGGGCTATCCCCTTCGTGCGCTCCTCGAGCAGGGTGAACTCCCTGTGCGTGAGCGACGTCGATTCGAACAGCAGCCTGCCGGAGCCAAGGCGCTTGAGAAGACGACCCGCCGATGTGAGGCGGTCGCGGCGGCATTTGACCAGCTCCGCCCCCGGCGCCTCCACCCGCGCCTGCTCCCAGTATCGGAAGTCAGTCAGGAGGAATGCCTTCCCGGCGGCCACGACGACAGCCCCGGCAGACCCGCTGAACCCGGTGAGGTACCGGCAGTTGAAGAGGTCCGTGACGAGGAATGCGTCACGGCTCCCCAGCCGGGCCGAGCGCGAGAGCTTCCGTACCCGGTCGCGGTAGCGCATCACGCTTCGGGCGCTCCGGCTATCTTCAGGGCGGCCTGCAGCCCGAGCAGGTAGCTGCCGGCTCCGAAGCCCGCTATCACACCCGCGGCTACCGGGGCAATAAGCGACTGGTGCCGGAACTCCTCTCTCGCGAAGATATTGGACAGGTGCACCTCCACCGTAGGCACCTCGACAGCTGCTATGGCATCGCGTATGGCCACGCTCGTGTGCGTGTAGGCCGCCGGGTTGATGACGAGCGCGTCCGCCCAGCCCTTTGCCTTCCCGATGGCGTCCACTATCTCGCCCTCGTGGTTGGACTGGATGATCTTCACCTCGGCGCCTGCCGCAGCCGCAGCCGCCACCAGCTTACGGTTGACCTCCTCCAGCTTCACGCTCCCGTAGACCTCCGGTTCCCGGTCCCCCAGGAGGTCCAGATTCGGTCCGTGGATGACGAGTATCTTCGCCACTTCTCTACCCTCCTCCCCTTTTCACTCCGATCTTATTTCCTCCATCCATATCTTCACCTGCTCGAGGGTCTGCTGGACCTTTAGCTTCTCCTTCCGCCTGTAGACGTTGTCCAGGAGCCCGAACGCCGTCTCGTACTCCGCAAGCGCCTCCTTCTTCCTGCCCGTCACCTGCAGTATCCTGCCGTACTGGATGTGATAACGAGGTACGGTCGGGTAGCATGACACGGCCAATGCTGCCTCCGCAACGGCTTTGTCCCTGTATTGCCTTCCCGCGTGCGGTGTGAGCGCCCAGTATGCCTCCGACAGCGATGCGTGGTAGAAAGGCCTGTAGCGCTCGTGCTTCACCGCTGCCTCGAGCGATTCTACTGCCCCCCGCAGCGCGGAGACCTCTTTCGTGCGTCCGTACTCGACCCTGAGGAGTTGCCCCAGCCGGAAGTGATATTCAGCCCGCCTCGGATCGACGGCAGTTGCCTTCTGCAGCGTGGCCCTGGCCGTTTTCAGGTCTTTCGCCCTTTCTGCCGCCACAGATCTCCCGCTGAGGTATTGTGACCTGGCGATCCTGGCACTCCATATCATCCACAACAATGCCGCCGCCACGACAGCCGTGACGAACCCCGCCGAAGGCCCGGACGGTTTCACAGCAGCCCGCCCACCCGTGCCTCCGGCCTGTAGCCCGGAGGGCGCGCGGCTTCCCATCACCACTCCCATCAGTGCCCAGACCACCAATGTGATGCCCGGGACATAGAAGTCGAAATCCACGAGGCTGTGGGCCAGAAAGCCGCACACACCCGCGTATGCGCCGGCCACCATGGCCGGGCATCCTGCATCAGCCGTACCGGACGCGGGCAGCGCCTCGCTGTCCCCGGCTGCGGCCTGGCCTATGGTCCCTTCGGCCAGCAGGGTCGCCTCCGGGGGCGCCCTCGATGCCGCCGCCCTTGCGGCAGACGCCGCCTTCTTCCATCCCAGCGACAGGAACCTCACCCACAGCCACAGGAAAGCAAGGAGCCCGATGATGCCGGTCTCCGTCAGGACCTGCAGGTAGTTGTTGTGGGCCATCCTGGTCTCTTCCGATCCCCCGATCTTGTACTTCGCGTAGATCGACCCGAAGGTCCCGAGGCCGGAACCCTTTACAGGGAAGTCGGGGAACATCTTCACTGTCCCGTGCCAGTACTGCGACCTCGTCCTGAAGGAATCGCGCCAGCGGCTAGGTTTCATCGAGGCAGAGGCCATCCCCCTGGCTGCAGGGACCGTCAGTGCGACGACCACCGCCGAGACTATCACCAGCACGACCCCTATCTTCACGGCCACCGGGCCGAAGATGGCCCTCCTGAAAAGTATGGCCACAATCGCCAGCGACAACGCCAGCGCAAGCCAGCCGCCCTTGGAGAACGTGAGGAAGTGGGCCGCCCGCCAACCGCCCAGTGCAAGGCCGAACCCGAGCACCTCCAGGCCGACGATCGCCTTCCATATGCCGCTTCCCCGGACCTTGAGCAACGCCGCCGTGATGACCCCCGCAGCCGCAAGCGACCCCGTCACCACGAGCGCCACCCACCCGCCCTCACGAAGCCATGCGGAGTCTTCTGCAAGCGAAGCCGGGATAAGCAGCGCGACAGCCACCAGCCCCACCCCGAGGCTGGCTGCTCTTTTCCATCCGCGCAGGGCAAGCGCCGCGGCAGCCATGACGGGCACCACCACCGCGAAGTATCCGGACAGTGCAGGCGGGAAGACGAATGTCGAGAAGACCGCCGGCGTGTCAAGCCTGGACTTGAATCCTTCCGGCATGCCGTCCAGCCCGTAGATCTCCACCCACTCCCGCGTTTCCCTCAGCCCCTTGAACCACTGGTAGAAGGCGTATGTCGCCACCAGGGCCGCGGCCGTCATCAGGCACGCCGTGATGACCCGCTGCGGCGTGCAGCCGCCCTTCTGGTGCAAGGCCGCGGCACAGTAGGCCGCCCCGGTGCATGCAGCCATGAGCAGCAGCAGCCCCATCCACCGGAACTGGAATCCCGTGAGCGCCAGAAGGCAGACGATCGAGAGGAGCGCGATGAGCATCACCGACTTCCTCATGAGTCGAAGTCTTACTTGTGCCAGGTCGTACGCCGCAAAGGCTCTCTTGCCCTTCTGTTCCTTGCCTTGTACAGGCACCGCTCGTGCTGTCTGCTTCTCGCCGATCGGCCTCGCCCTTGCTGCAGGCGGCCACAACCGCCAGCATATCGCCAGGCCGGCCGCCGTCACTGCTGCACAGAACACGGCTATGCGGAGTATCACGAGAGACGTCGGGCTGCGCAGCAGCCATCCGCAGAGCGCCCCCATGCACCCGAGGAGCATCAGCCACGGGAAGACCCACAGCACGCCTTTCCCTTGAACGCCCGAACGCACGAAAGCCACTGTCATGTAGTACACGAGCACGAGCACTCCGTACTCGATCACCGCATCTCGCGTGGCGGCTGCGTTGACTGAGCCGACCCAGGAAAGCGCAGTAGCCGCGCCGAACATCAGCAGCGGCACTTCCAGCCCCGTACGGAGCGTTTTGATGGCTCCCGGCTGCAGCAGAACGGCAGTTGCGCCCACGATCAGCAGCATCTGTATGACGATGTTCGACCAGCCGTAGGTGAGACCAGAGAAGAGGGGCCGGAAGAAGAGGACCGTTATGAGTACAAGCCCGGCCAGGCACCCGGCCGGGCCCTGAGAGAACGTCCTGGTAGCGACCCTACGCACTGTATTCACCCCCGTGCTTGCCACGGGTCTGAGGCGGGCGGCGTCTGCTTCCCAGCTCCAGGGCGACTATCAGGCCTATGATCGCCATCGCCTGTATCAGGATGACCACCGCCCCGCGTATCCCGACCCGGGGCAGGAGCGTCGCGCCGAGCCCTACCGCCACCGTCGCCAGGTATACCAGCCCCACCGCCTGGCGCTGCGTCAGCCCGAGATCGACGAGCCGGTGCGAGAAATGTCTCTTGTCAGCCTTGAATATGGACTGCCCCTTCCGCAGGCGCAGCACTATCACTGAGGCCGTGTCGAATATCGGCACCGCCAGGATCAGGAGCGGCATCAGCACGGGAAAAAAGGTAGGGCTCTGTTTGGTGTAGTAAGTGTTCAGCACGGTCAGGGAACCTATTGTAAACCCGAGGAACATGCTGCCGGCGTCGCCCATGAATATCGATGCGGGATGGGAGTTGTAGCGCAGGAACCCCAGTGCGCATCCCGCCAGCACTACCAGGATCGAGCTGACGAACGTCTGGCCCTGCCCCAGCGCCACGAGGAAGAACATCCCTGCGGTGATGAAGGCCGTCCCGGCAGACAGCCCGTCCATGTTGTCCATCAGGTTGAACGCATTCGTGACGAATACGATCCAGACCACCGTGATGAGCCCGGCTATAAACTCGTTCCCCACGAAGAACGTCGCCTTCACGCCCAGGTACACGAGCACCGATGCGCCGACTATCTGCCCGGCCAGCTTCGCCAGCGGGCGTATTCCCCACAGATCATCGAGCAGCCCGATCAGCATTATGACCGTCCCGCCCGCCAGTATCGCCCTGAGGTGAGCGCCTGCCGCGTGGACTCCCGGCAGCACCCGTGAGACTTCCAGGGGCAGCCACTGAAGCTCTATCCGTCCGGATGCCATCGCGGCCGCGAGCACCCAATGGGCCCCCACCACTACGACAAAGGCCAGGTACATCGCCACTCCACCCAGGAGCGGCTTTGCGGTCGTGTGGACCTTCCTCGCGCCCGGCTGGTCGAGCACATTCCACCGCAGCGCCGCCTTTCGTGCTGCAGAGGTCAGCAGCACCGAAAGCCCGGCACTGACAGCGAACAGGTACACCCATATCCACGTCCAGCTCATACCCTAGTCGCCCTCTTGCCCCATGCGCCCCCGCACGTGTTCCACGGTCTTCTCCAGTATTTCTTCCAGGCCCACTTCCGGTTTGTAGCCTATCGTATCCTTAAGCTTCGAGACATCCGGGATCCGGTGGCGCATGTCTTCGAAGCCTGTCTCGTACGCATCCTCGTAGGGCACGCGGATTATCTCCGAGTCTGACGCCGTGATCCTCTTGACGAGCTCCGCGAGTTCTCCGATAGTCACGCCTGTCTCCCCGCCGACATTGAAAACCTCTCCTTCCGCGGAGGGTGTGCCAGCCAGCGCCAGCATCGCCCTGACCACGTCGCTCACGTATGTAAAACTGCGAGTCTGCAAACCGTCGCCGTAGACCGTTATCGGCTCCCCCTTCAGAGCCTGCTCTACGAAGCGCGGTACCACCATACCGTAGCGGCCCGTCTGCCGCGGCCCGCAGGTGTTGAAGAGCCTCACTATCACCACCGGCACTCCCTGCTCCCTGTGGTAAGCAAGCGCCAGGAACTCGTCGAGCGCCTTCGCGCAGGAGTAACTCCACCGCCCGATGGTAGTGGTGCCCAGCACGCGATCGTCAGTCTCTCTGAACTGCCCCGCTTCCGCCTTTCCGTATATCTCCGACGTCGAGGCGAGCACCACCTTCTGACCGCCCGGCTGCGCCATCTCGAACACCAGTTCGGTCCCGCCCACGTTCACCCTTATCGAATCCAGCGGGTGGTCGATGATGTACTTCACGCCCACCGCGGCTGCAAGGTGATACACGGTCTCGCTCCACCCCACCAGGTCCCCCACGAGAGCGCGGTCAAGGACGCTTCCCTCGAAGAACTCGAACTTCTCGCTCTTCATGGCCCCTGCGATGTTGCGGCGCGAGCCCGTCGACAGATCATCGAGCACCAGCACCTCATCACCGCGGGCAAGAAGCGCATCCGCAAGGTGCGAGCCTATGAAGCCGGCGCCCCCGGTAACAAGAACCTTCATCTGCGTCCTCCCCTACCGCTCCGCCCTGCGGCGCCTGAGCTCTTCGTCGGCCACCCTTTTTGCCTCGGCTCTCAGGGCTTTTAGCCTTTCCCTCGCCTCCTCGATCCAGCGGCTGTCGGGATGGCGTTTTATGAACCCCTCGTAGCCCTCGACCGCCTTCTTGATGTGTCCCGCCTTCTCGTGCCACCAGACGGCGAAGTACACCAGGTCCGCGCTGAACATCGTGAGGACTGTTCCCAGCACTATCACCACGAAGACAAACTTCATCATTCTTCTCATCCAGATCCCGCCATCCCGTTTGCGGGCCTTGAGCAACCCCGTACGCCCTTTTTCTCTGCCAGCCTCAAGTAAAGCCGCGCGATGGCATCGACCATCTCGCTCTCGCGCCACTCCGGATCCACCCGTTTCCTTCCCAGCTCCCCCATCCTTGCCCTTGCCCCGGGCTCGCGCAGTATCCCCACGACCGCCTTCACCAGCCCGGCCACGTCTCCCGGCTGCACCAGCGCCCCGGTCTTCCCGTCGGCGACCACTTCTCGCGCCCCGTCTATGTCGAAGGCCACTGCGGGTCGCCCGACCGCCAGCGCCTGCGGGAGTACCCGCGCCAGCCCTTCCCTCAGGGACGTGTGGACGACAACGTCCATCGCCGATATCATGGCCGGTATCCGTTCCCTCGGCACCAGGCCGGCAAACACGAAGCGGTCCCTGAGGCCCAGTCGCCCGGCCTCTGCCTCCAGTCTCTGCCTGAGGATGCCGTCGCCGACAAGGAGAAACCTGGCCTGCGGCACCTCCTTCACTATTCCCGCCGCGGCCGCCATGAAGAATTCGTGCCCCTTCAGCGGGAAGAGCCGTCCGACCTTGCCGACCACCAGCTCCCCTTCAGAGAACCCAAGCTGCCTCCGGGCCTCCTCCGTGCCCTGCCCGGCCTCCAGGAAACTGTCGAGGTCCATCCCGCTGCGTATGGTCACGAAACGGCATTCGCGCCCCAGGCCCGCAGCCACCGCCTTGCGCGTCATCTCATCGGCCACCGTTACTATACGGTCCGCGAAAGGGCCTGCCAGCCGCTCGCAGTTGACGTACAGCGCGTTCAATAACCAGTTCTGGTACTTGTGGAAGGGCAGTCCGTGGATAGTATGGACGACCACCGGGACCCCGGCGATCCTCGCGGCGATCCTGCCCAGCACCCCCGCCTTCGCGCTGTGTGTGTGTACGACGTCGTAGTGCCCGATGGCGATAAGACAGTAGAGTTTGACGAATGTGATGATGTCGAAAAGCGGATGCACCTCGCGGCGCATCTCTCGTATCATCCGCACGCGCACCCCAAGCCGGCCGGCCTCCCCGATGAGGCTGCCCTCCGGCCCCAGCGCCGGCCCGGTCACCAGGGTGACATCGAATCCCCACCGGTCTGCCAGCCCACTGGCAGTCGCGAGGGTGTTCTCCTGCGCCCCGCCCAGGATAAGCCGGGTGATGATATGAAGGACCTTGAGGCGCCTGCCTTCCGTCATCTACCTCCTGTACAGGTGTTGACCGGGATTCGCCATCCCTTGTGAATCACATTGTCGGACTATACAACGTAAGACGTGGAATATCAAGCCTTAAGAGTCATCCGGGCCGCCCGAAACCCCCTGTTTGGAGCAGGAGACCCGCCCCGTCACGGGATGCGCGCCGGCAGTGTAGCCCGGCTCTGCCGTTCAGGTCCTCGTGACCGGCTCCGCGATCTTGAAGCCCTTCCCTGTCTCGGACACGCGTGAGGCGATGATCTCGGGGTCATGCTCGTAGAACAGCGTCCACCCGCCGGCTGCGGCACTACGGAGGATATCCTTCTTCTCCTGCAGTGTGACCAGCGGCTGCAGGTCGTAACCCATTACCCACGGCACCGCGATGTGGGCAGCAGTCGGGACGAGGTCACCGCAATAGAGAAGGCACTCCCCGCCCGATTCCACCTTCACCAGCTGTTGCCCCGGCGTGTGCCCGTCCACCGGCATCAACGTCACCCCGGGGACTATTTGTTGCTCCCCGTCAAGCTGGCGAAGCATCCCTGCATCCTCGAGAGGGATAAACTGCTCCCGGAAGTAACTGGCCCGGTCGCGCTCGCTGGGATTCAGGGCCCACCGGTACTGCTTCTCCTGCACGTAGTACGCTGCGTTGGGGAACACCGGCACCGCCGTGCCGCCGGGGCCAGGCGCGGTAGCTCCTCCAGCATGGTCGAAGTGCAGGTGCGTCAGGACGACGTCCGTCACCTCGGCGCAGTCAACCCCGGCATCCGCAAGGGCGCGTGCCGCGGAACACATCTCGTCGTCCACGCCGTATATCTCGCGGAGCTTCTCCGGCAAGTGGTCCCCGACGCCTGTGTCCACCAGGATACAGCTCGAGCCTACCCGGATGAGCATGGCCCGGAGCGCCAGGATGATCCGGTTCCTCGCATCCGCGGCCGCCGCTTTCTCCCACAACGGGCGGGGCACCACGCCGAATATCACGCCGCCGTCCAGCTTGAAACGCCCGCAATCCACCGGATCAATACGCATCTTGCCTATCTTCATGCCGCCTACCTCCCGGCCACGGTCACACCCACGTCAGGAAATCCTTCGTCATCCGGGCAAAGCCGGCGACCTGCCTCCATGTGCGAAGCCGCGCCAGCGTCCTCAGGATCACACGCGGGCGCAGGTAGAACTCGCGGTATGCGACCCGCCTCAGCCTCATCACCTCGTCCGCCGCGAGCCCGGGCGTGTCGAGAACGCTGTAGTTCTGCTCGAACATGGACCAGTCGCCCGTACTTATCCAGCCCTCGCCGGACGCTTCCCCGTACAGTTCCGAACCCGGGAAAGGGACCGCGCAATAGAACTGCGCGAAGTCCAGGTCAAGGTGCTTCACGAACTCGATGGTCTCCCGGACTGTCTCTCCAGTCTCCCCGGGAAGTCCCAGCACGCAGTGAGCCACCACATCCAGGCCCGCGGCTCGCGTGGCCTTCACGGCCTTCCTGGTCTGCTCGACCGTCACACCCTTCTTCGCCCTGTCCAGCACGCGCTGGACACCCGATTCGACGCCGTAGCCGACCATCGTGCAGCCCGCAGCCTTGAAAAGTCGCAGGAGCTCGCCGTCCACGTGGTCCACCCGGCTGTTGCATACCCAGGATGCTTTTACCCCGCGATGCATGATCTCTTGAGCCACCGCAACGG
>SDBT01014715.1_pt1 | contig 12458 bp, 13 predicted proteins | sample 2277101 | NCBI WGS metagenome assembly SDBT01 (sample SAMN10404973, study PRJNA504765) | marine sediment metagenome | isolation source: marine sediment core GS10_PC15, 103 cmbsf | place: Arctic Ocean: Southern Knipovich Ridge | collected 2010
CCGGCCAGCTCCCGCTTCCCCGACCGGTCGAGGCCGTACGTGCCGAGATTGACACCCGTCAGCACGACCTCCCTGTGCCCCCCCAGCACCAGGGCCTCGATCTCGGCCAGCACTTCGGCCCTCGGCCGGCTCCGCGCCCGGCCCCGGACAAAAGGCACCCGGCAGTAGGCACAGAACCAGTCACAGCCGTCCTGGACCTTGACCAGGGCCCTGTGGCGGCCACTGAAGTGAGTGATCCCCGCTGCCCCTGTCTCCCGGCCTCCCAGGCACGCCGCGTGCACGATAGACCGCTTCTCGTCATTGCCCAGGACACGGTCAGCCAGCTGCCCCAGCGCCGCTCGTGAAGAGCTCTCCAGGCAGTCGCACCCTACCGCGACGATCCTCGCCCGGGGCATCATCCGCCTGGCCCGGGCCACGGCCTGCCGGGACTTCTGCGAACTGCGCCCGGTCACGGTGCAGGTGTTCACCACCGCCACGCCGGAAGCCCGGTCACCGAAGTCCACGACCCTGTAGCCGCTGCCCTCGAATTGCTCGCGCATGAGCTGCGTGTCGTACTGGTTGACCTTGCATCCGATGGTATGAAAACAGACCGTGAGGGCTGTCTCACCGGCTGCCCGGGAAAGCCCCTGGCCATCCTGGCCACAGGGATTCACTGGCCCCGCCCTCCCTGCCCGGTACTGCTTTCCAGCACGCTCATCGCGATGGCCAGCGCACAAATGGCAGCCGTTTCCGAGCGGAGCACCCTGCGGCCAAGTGAGACTATTCTCACCCGGGCCGCTCTCGCGGCATCGACCTCGTCGCCGGTGAACCCGCCCGACGGCCCCACCGCGATCATCACGCGCCCAGCACCGGCTCCCCTGCGAAGGGAATCGCCAAGAGGGGCTCCACCCCCTCCCTCGACGCACATGTACCCGGTGTCATCCGGAGTCATCTCGCCCCAAGCCTCCGGCAGTGCGCGGACCGGGTGTATCCTTGGCACCCTCACCCCGCCGCACTGCCGCGCGGCTTCAGCCGCTATCCGGGTCCAGCGCGCGGCGCGGCCGGACCGCACCCCGGCGCCGCGGACCTCGCTGCGCGCGCATTCCACCGGGATGATCTCGCTGGCGCCCAGCTCCGTGGCCTTCTGCACGACCAGGGACATCCGGGGAGACTTTATCAGTCCCTGGATGAGTACGACAGCCGTCGCCGGCTCGACATCCAGGATCGCCACGTCCCGAATATCAACCACCGCCTCCCGCGAGGTCACCGATTCCAGGACGCCGCGGAACTCGCGCCCGCTGCCGTCAAAGACAGCCACTTCATCGCCGCGGCGCAGCCTCAGCACGTTCTTCAGGTGCCTGAGTTCCTGGCCACGCAGGACCACCTTACCTTCCCCTATCGGGGCCTCAGTGTAAAACCGCCTGCGCATGGTCTCTCTCCCTCCCGCACCGGGGCCTCCAGAAAACGCAAAAAACCACAGCCCCGCACGCCCGGGCAGCCCGATGGCGCCAGGCCCTCTTCCTCCAGCCCCTGCGCCGCTCCCGGGCTCATCCCCGCATCCCGCGTGCCCTGTGGTCTTCTCGCCCTACACCTTCCCGAAAGTCCGCCTGAGGCGCTCCAGGAAGCTCTTCCCCAGCGGCCCGCTTGCCTCGCCCTCGAGCTCCGCAAGCTTCTTGAACAGCTCCTTCTGCCTCCCGCTGAGCCGGGTCGGCACATCCACCAGCACCCGCACATAATGATCCCCGCGCGCCTGGCCGTGTATGCCTGCCATGCCCTGGCCCTTCAGCCTGAACACCTTTCCCGCCTGGGTCCCGGCAGGGACCTTTATCCTGGCCTTGCCTCCCAGCGTAGGCACCGCAAGCTCGCAGCCAAGCGCTGCCTGCGTGAAGCTGACAGGCACTTCGCAGTAGATATCAGAGCCGTGCCTCTCGAACAGCTCGTGCGGCTGCACGTGGAGCACCACGTACAGGTCGCCCGACGGCGCTCCTCTCGCCCCGGCTTCTCCCTCACTCCTGAGTACAAGCCGGGACCCCGTCTCCACGCCCGAGGGCACGGATACGGTTATCGACCGGGCATGGAGTATGGTACCCCGGCCCTTGCACTGCGTGCACGGGGTGCTTATCACCTGTCCACTGCCCCCGCACTGCCGGCATTGGTCGACACGCACCGTCTGGCCGAAAAAACCGCGCTCCATGTACTGCACCTGCCCGCGCCCCGAGCAAGTCGCGCACGAGCTCGCACTGGTGCCTGGCTTTGCACCCGTCCCTCCGCACTTCGAGCACGCCTCGGGCCGGCGGATGCGGATGGTCTTCTTCGCACCCTCGAATGCCTCGTCGAGCGATATCTCCAGGTCGAACCGAAGGTCGGAACCGCTGTTTGCAGCCCTCCCGCCCCCGGTGCCCGAATCGGCAAACCCGAATAGACCGTCGAGTATGCCACCGGGTCCGCCAGCCCTCCTGCCAAATACTGCTCCGAAAACCCTGAACGCGTCCTCGAGGTTCACGTCGTACCCGCCGAAGCCTGCCGGGCCCTGTGCAAAACCAGCACCGGCATGCCCGAACTGGTCGTAGCGGATGCGCTTCTCGGGATCGTTCAGGACCTCGTATGCTTCCGCGACCTCCTTGAACTTCTCCTCGGCATCCTTGTCACCCGGGTTCTTATCCGGGTGGTACTTGACCGCAAGGCGCCGGTAGGCCTTCTTTATCTCCTCCTCAGCGGCGCCCTTGCCGACTCCGAGCACCTTGTAGTAATCTCTCTTGTCTGCCACGGCCCCTCACAATAGTCCAGTCAGGCAGGGATGCCGGGAAAAACCCGGCCCCGGCACTCACTCCTTCTTCTTGTCGTCCTCTTCCACCTCGAAGTCGGCATCCACCACGTCCCCCGGCTCTTCCGCACCAGGGACCTTCTTGCCGCCGTCTCCGCCGCCGTCTCCGCCGCCATCGCCTGCGGGCCCGCCCTGCTGGCCCGCCTGCTGCGCAGCATTCTGCTGCTGCGCGGTCTGCTTATAGACCGCCTCGGCCAGCTTGTGAGAGGCCTTGGTCAGCTCCTCGCAGGCGCTCTTGATGGCATCGGCATCAGAGCCCTTCATCGCTTCCTTGGTCTTCTCCACACCATCCTGAATCGCCTTCCTCTCAGCCTCTCCGACCTTGTCGCCGAACTCCGCCAGGGATTTCTCCGTGGAGTACACCAGCATCTCTGCCTGGTTCCTTGCCTCAACAGCCTCGCGCCTCTTCTTGTCCTCGCCCGCATGCTCCTCCGCGTCCTTCTTCATCCGCTCGACCTCTTCATCGCTGAGGCCGCTCGAGGCCTCGATCCGGATCTTCTGCTCCTTTCCCGTACCGAGGTCCTTTGCGGAGACGTGCACGATCCCGTTGGCATCGATGTCGAAGGCGACCTCTACCTGCGGGACCCCGCGCGGCGCCGGCGGAATACCCACGAGGTCGAATCGCCCCAGCGTACGGTTATCGCCGGCCATCTCCCGCTCGCCCTGCACGACGTGGATACTGACCGCGGGCTGGTTGTCGGCAGCTGTCGAGAATATCTGGCTCTTCCGCGTCGGGATGGTGGTGTTTCTCTCGATAAGCCGCGTCGCTACCCCGCCCAGCGTCTCTATGCCGAGAGAAAGCGGGGTGACGTCCAGCAGGAGGACGTCCTTGACATCCCCTGCGAGCACTCCCGCCTGGATGGCCGCGCCGACCCCGACCACCTCGTCCGGGTTGACCCCCCTGTGAGGCTCCTTTCCGAACACCTCCTGCACTTTCTTCTGCACGGCGGGCGAGCGGGTCTGCCCGCCTACGAGGATCACCTCGTCGATGACAATGGGCTTGTCAGGACTGCTCGCATCCCGAATCGCGTCGCGGCACGGGCCCTCCGTCGCATCCACAAGGTCGGCCGTGAGCTGTTCCAGCTTGCTCCGGCTGAGCCTCACGCTCAGATGCTTCGGCCCGTTGGAGTCCGCCGTGATGAACGGCAGGTTGACCTCCGCCTCCATGGAGGTGGACAGCTCGCACTTGGCCCGCTCCGCGCCTTCCTTTAATCGCTGCAGCGCCATGTTGTCCTTGCGCAGGTCGATCCCCTGCTCCTTCTTGAATTCGTCTGCGAGCCAGTCCATTATCCTCTTGTCGAAATCGTCTCCCCCGAGGAAGGTGTTCCCGCTGACAGACTTGACCTCGAAGACCCCTTCTTCCCCTATCTCGAGGATGGAAATATCGAAGGTCCCACCCCCGAGGTCGAACACCGCTATCTTCTCATCCTTCTTCTTCTCCAGCCCGTAGGCAAGCGCTGCAGCAGTGGGCTCGTTGATGATCCTCAACACCTCCAGGCCTGCGATGCGCCCCGCGTCCGTCGTCGCCTGGCGCTGGCTGTCGTTGAAGTATGCGGGCACGGTGATGACGGCTTGCGTGACCTCCCCGCCCAGGTGGTCCTCGGCAGTCTGCTTCAGCTTCTGGAGCACCATGGCGGAGATCTCCGGCGGGCTGTACTGCTTCCCCCCGATATCGACGTTCACGTCACCGTTCGGCCCCTCCACAAGCTTGTACGGCGTTTCCCCCAGCATCCTGCTCACTTCTTCGTCCGCGAACTTCCGGCCCATGAGCCTCTTGATCGAGAAGACCGTGTTCTCGGGATTCGTGATGGCCTGCCGCTTGGCGACCTGGCCGACAAGCCGCTCGCCGCTCTTGGAGAAGCCCACCACCGAAGGCGTTGTGCGACTGCCCTCCGCGTTGACTATGACCGTAGGATCCCCGCCCTCCATAACGGAGACAACCGAGTTCGTCGTGCCAAGGTCGATGCCGATGATCTTGCCCATATCTGCTCCCCTCCTTACCTTAACATCAATCCCCTGCTTCGTCGCATCCTGTGTCCTTGTCGCATCCGCTACCCGCCCGCTGCGGAGCCCTGGCCACTTTGACCGCCGCCGGGCGCAGCACCCGCTCACCCATGCGGTAGCCGCTCAAGACTTCCTCGACTACCGTGCCGGGTGCAATCACATCACTATCCACTTCCTCGACCGCCTCGTGCAGTTCCGGGTCAAAAGCCTGCCCTGCCGCCTTTATCGGTGTGATATTATTCCTCGACAGCGCCTCCACAAACTGCTTCCTTATCATCTCCACGCCGTCAAGGAAGGCGGCCAGCTCATGGCTATCCTGGGCAACGGCAAGAGCCCGTTCAAGGTTATCGAGGACCGGCAGCATCTCGCATGCCAGCTCTCCCCTGGCAGCCTGCGCAAGCTCCCCCCTATCCCTGTTGATCCGCTTGCGGTAATTGTCGAAGTCCGCGCGGCAGCGCTGCAGCAGATCGAGGTAGTTGCCCGCCTCGCCTGCCTTCTGCCGCGCCTCGTCCCATTCACTCGCAAGGACCTTCACCCGGGTCGTGCCCGGGGCCTCGCCCCGGGATCCTGCCCGGGCCGGAGAGCTCCCACCTGACTTCTTCCGCTTGCCAGCAGTCACTTTTGTCTTTCCGTCCCGCATGCCGTAACAAATGCCCCAGCCGCCACTGTTGGGTGGCGCACGCCCGTCTTCACCTCAACCTGCCCAGGCGCCTCGGAGGCCAGTACACCATGAAAGCCTTGCCCTTCATATTCCCGGCAGGGACGAAGCCCCAGTAACGGCTGTCCCTGCTGTTCGTGCTATTGTCGCCGAGGACGTAAAGGCTGCCCCCGGGTACCCTGACCGGCCCGCAGTACTCTTCCTTGCCTGCCCGTACGTACCGCCTGCCTCCAAAATGCGGCTCCCCGAGACGCTCCCCGTTCACCAGGACCCGCCCTGCCCGTATTTCCACCGTGTCGCCCGGCAATCCGACCACCCTTTTTATGTAGTCCTTCTCGGGCTCGATCGGATATATGAATACGCCTATGTCACCCCGCTCCACCTCGCTCAGCTTGTAAAGGAACCTGTTGACCAGGATCCGGTCCCCTATCTGCAGGGTCGGCTCCATCGACCCGCTGGGTATCTTGAACGGCCGCACGAGAAAGGTGAGTATTATGACCGCGTAAGCAAACGCCGTCAGAAACGCCTCTGCATACTCGCGCGCCGCGCCTCTGCGTGACGCTGAGTTTGCGGAGCAAACTCGCAGCCTCCTCCCGGAGGCTGGGCCACTGCGTTGCCCTGAGTTTGCGGAGCAAACTCGCGGCCTCCTTCCGGAGGCTGGGCCCTTCTTCATGCCTACCGGGACAGCTGTCTTTCCTGCCATATTCCTACCGCCCCATCCACAGCGCTACGAGCGCGACCGCGCCCATGACAAGCACCGTGGTCCCGAAAGATACAAGCCCGTCGCGCAGCCCGCGCGCCACCGTCCCCGGGCGAAGCAGCCCGAGTACCACTGTAGTGCACAGGATGAGGACCACCCACCCACACAGAAACCCCATCTCTTCTTCTCCCTGCACCCGCTACCCCGGCCCGTCCCCACCCGAACCGGACCGCGGTCCGGGGGCAGGTCGCTTTCCGGCATCGGAAAGCGCCAGGAGCGCAAGCACGTTGAGCACGCCGGCCACGGTCATGAAAGCGCCCCCGACTTCATGGTAGGCGCCCACGGCAGGGTCGCCACCCCAGCGGGCAGCCAGCGCCTCAACGGCCACTGCCCCGCAGCCCATCCGGCCTACAAGGCTGAGCGCCCCCACGATGTTGTTCCCTATCCATTCACGCACGTGCAGTGACCCGGGAAGCCCCGGGGGCACCACCTCGCCACCCATCACGAAGCCGGCAGTGAAAAGCGCCAGGAGTATGACTCCAACCAGCGCTCCCTTTCCCCGCTCGCCGAGCATCCAGTGCCCCGCCCCGGGGACGAGCCACCCCACCAGCACGGCACGGCCCAGGCGCTTGCCCGTCATCGCTTCCTCCCCCGTTGCCCGGCGCCCTTGCCCTCCAGCTGCTGGAAGACATATGCCGCAACCCCCATAAGGCCCGCATCGTCCCCGAGCTTTGCCCGGACTATGCGCGCGTCACGCGCCGCGAGCGGCAAGACATAACTTCGGAAATGCTTCCTGAGCGGGCGCATCAGCACCTGGCCGGCGGCCGCGACGCCCCCGCCTATGACCACCATGTCCGGATTGAGCATGTTCACGGTGCTTGCCACAGCCGCGCCCAGGTGGCGTGCTGCGCGGTCCACCACGGCGACAGCCACCGGGTCGCCGAGACGCGCGGCATCGAAGACCATCCTGGCAGTCAACAGTTTCAGATCGCCACCCGCCATCTTGCGTAGCGTGCTCCGCCTGCGTCCCGCTTCCCGCCTTGCCATCCTCACAACGCCCGTGGCCGAGCTGTAACATTCGACGCAGCCGCGGCTGCCGCAGTTGCACCTCACCCCGTCAAGGTCCACCGTCTGGTGCCCCACCTCGCCGGCATACCCACCCACTCCGAAAAGCGCCCGTCCACCTACCACTATGCCTCCCCCGATACCGGTGGCCAGCGCAAAGCAGACCATCAGCCGCGAGCCCCGCCCGGCCCCGTACGTCGCCTCGCCAAGGGCATGAGCCGTCACATCGTTAAGGCCGAACGCGGGTCGCGATATCTTCCTCCCGAGCGGCCCGAGGACCTGGGTCCCCCTCCAGCCCCGCAGGTTATTGGCACCGCCGGCGACTCTTCCGCTCGCCTGGTCTATCATCCCGGGTGTCCCGAGCCCGACGCCTGCCACCCTGCCCTGCCTCCGGCCGGCCTTCTCCCACACTTCCCCGAGGAGGCCGACCATGGTGTCCAGCACCGCAGCCCCCCCGCGGCCGGCTTCTGTTGCCCGCGTCCCGCGCAGAAGCACCTTGCCGCTGCGGTTGACAAGTCCCGCTTTCATGTTGGTGCCGCCGAGGTCTATCCCTATGGCCAGGTCCGCAGCGCGTTCCTGCTTCCTCGCACTCATCTCATCGTACCCCCGTCAGCGAGCCCCGTGCACTGCCCGGGCAAGCCTTGTAGCGAAACGGCCGACGCGGCGCACCCGGTCCCGGCCTCCTCCAGCCGCAATGCTGACGATGGCGCTCCCCACGATCACGCCGTCCGCCAGCCGGGCTACCTCCCGGGCCTGGGAGGGACTGGAAATGCCGAATCCCACGGCAACGGGCCTCCCGGTCACCGCCTTCAGTGATGAGATCCCGCTGCGGAGTTCCCGCGGAAGCCGCGCCCGGGCTCCTGTTATCCCGGTCAGGCTGACATAGTAGATGAACCCCCGCGACGCCTTCGCCACCCTCCTGAGCCTCGCCGCGGTGCTGGTCGGCGCCGCAAAGCTGATGACGTCGACGCCCTCGCGGCTCGCAGGCACTGCCAGCCACTTCCCCTCCTCGGGAGGAAGATCCGGGACGATCACGCCGTCCACGCCCGCTTTCCGGCACGCAGCAGAGAAAGCCGCAGCCCCGTATGCGTGAATGGGGTTTGCGTAGCTCATCAATGCCAGGGGTATCTCGCTCTTCTTCCTGATCCGCCGCACCAGCGCCAGGATGGCGGGAATATCCACCCCGCATTCCAGGGCCCGCTGGCAGGCAGCCTGGATCGTCGGCCCGTCGGCGAGCGGGTCTGAGAATGGGACGCCCAGTTCGATGATATCCGCCCCCGCCCGCTCGAGCTCGAGAACGAGCTGCTCCGTCACCTTCATGCCCGGGTCACCCGCGGTCACGTAGGGGATGAAAAGGGCCCTGTCCAGCGACCTCCCGCGTTTGAACGCACTATCGATCCTGTTCAGTTCAAACTCCTTTCCTCGCCAGCAGGTCCGACACCATATCCACGTCCTTGTCCCCGCGCCCCGACAGGCAGACCAGTATCGACGTCCGCTTTCCCATTGTCGGGGCCATCTTGAGGACGTGCGCCACCGCATGGGAAGGCTCCAGCGCGGGCAGCAGCCCCTCCAGCCTTGCAAGCGTCTGGAACGCAGCAAGTGCCTCGCGGTCGGTCACCGACACGTACGTCGCGCGGCCCGACTCCTGGTAGAAGCTGTGCTCCGGGCCTACGCCGGGATAGTCGAGCCCGGCGGAGACCGAATGGGTGGCGGTGATCTGTCCCGCGCGGTCCTGCAGGACGTAGCTTCTCGCCCCGTGCAGGATCCCCGGCCGTCCTGCCTTGAGAGTGGCAGCATGTCTTCCCGTCTTCAGGCCAAGTCCACCCGCCTCCACGCCGACAAAGCGGACCGACCGGTCCTTGTAGAACGGGTGGAAGAGGCCGATGGAGTTGGACCCGCCGCCGACGCAGGCGACAAGGGCGCCGGGAAGACGCCCCTCCGCCCGCAGTATCTGAGAGCGGGCTTCCCGGCCGATGACCGTCTGGAAATCCCTCACCATCTGCGGGTACGGATGCGGGCCTACGACGGACCCTAAGCAATAGTAAGTGTCCCGCACGTTCGTCACCCAGTCTCGTATCGCCTCGTTGATCGCATCCTTGAGGGTCTTGCTGCCGGTCCTGACGGGGATGACCTCTGCTCCAAGGAGCCGCATCCTGACCACGTTCAGTGCCTGTCGCTCGATGTCCTCTTCGCCCATGTAGACCGCACATTCCAGCCCCAGGACCGCCGCCGCCGTCGCGGCTGCAACGCCGTGCTGGCCTGCGCCTGTCTCGGCTATGAGCCTCCGCTTCCCCATGCGCCGTGCGAGCAGCGCCTGCCCCAGGGTGTTGTTTATCTTGTGCGCCCCGGTATGACAGAGGTCTTCTCTCTTGAAGTAGATCCGCGCCCCCCCCAGGGACCCCGAAAGCCGGTCCGCGAAGTACAGCGGCGTCGGGCGTCCCGCGTAGGTCTTCAGGTAGCCCGCCAGCTCGTCCCGGAAGGCCCTGTCAGACATGGCCTCGCGATACCCCTTCGTAAGCTCTTCCAGGGCAGCCATCAGCGTCTCCGGGACAAACCTCCCCCCGAAAGCGCCGAAGTACCCGTGCCCATCAGGAAGTTGTGGTGTGCGGTCCTTGACCGTGCGCTTGTTCAGCGCGCTCTTCTTCACCCTCAGCCATCCCGCCCTTCTACCTCTGCCTCCGCAGCTCGCACCGCCCGGAGGAATCCCCTGACCATGTCCGCATCCTTCTTTCCCGGGGCCGCTTCAACGCCGCTGGAAACATCCACCCCGAACGGCCGAAGCTTCCGCACAACCTCGCCGACGTTCGAGGGCGTCAATCCGCCTGCCACGATCACGGGACGCCGGCACCCGACAGCCCCGGCAGCAAGCTGCCAGTCGAACGTGGCACCGCTGCCGCCCCGCACGTCCTCGGCAAAGCTGTCCAGGAGGAACGCGTCCACCCCCCCATCGTCCTCAAGGGCATCGAGGGAGCCGCGGTCGCGCATCCTCACAGCCTTTATCACCCTGATATTCCTCGCACGAAGATGCTCGCAGTAGTCCGCCGTCTCGTCACCATGAAGCTGCGCAGCCGCCAGCCCGCAGTCCTTCACCACCCGCTCGACCGTCTCCGCGGCTTCGTCTACGAACACCCCCACCGCGCTCACCAGCGGGGGGAGCATCCGGGCCATCCGGGACGCTTCCTCCGGGGTCACCTTTCTCGGACTGGGGGCAAAGACAAACCCCACAGCGTCCGCGCCGGCGTTCACCGCCTCCTGCAAGTCCCCGGCGCGGGTGATCCCGCAGACCTTCACGCGGCAGCGGTACATCAGCCTGTCAGCTCCTTCACACCCCGGCCCGGCTCGGCGCTTCTCATCAGCGCCTCCCCGATAAGCACCGCATCGACCCCGCACCCGGCCACGAACTCAAGGTCCGCACGGCTCCTGATGCCGCTCTCCGACACGGTCACCACACCTGCAGGAACCCTGCCGGCCAGCGCTTCCGTCCGCCGGATGTCGACCTGCATCGTATCCAGGTCACGATTATTGATCCCCACTATCCGGGCTCCCGCCCCGATTGCGGCATCCACCTCGGCCTCCGAATGCGCCTCCACGACGGCGTTCATCCCGTGCGACCGGACCTCGGCGATCAGGCCGCGAAGTTCGCTCTCCTCCAGTATCCTGACTATCAACAGGACCGCGTCCGCTCCCCACCGCCTCGCTTCCACGACCTGCTTCCGCTCCAGGACAAAGTCCTTGAGGAGCACCGGCAGCGAGCATGCAGCCCTGGCATCCCACAGGTCCCGAAGGCACCCGCTAAAGAAATCGCGCTCGGTCAGGACTGACATCGCCACCGCCCCCGCCGCCTCGTAGCCGCGCGCAACGGTGGCTGCATCCGCATCTCTGTTCAAGACCCCTGCCGAAGGAGATGCGCGCTTGAACTCCGCCACGACCCTGACCGGCCCGCCTCGCACGAGGGCCTCCAGGAAGCCACGCGGCTCTCCCGGCTCGCGTCCGCCTTCGGGCAAAGGCTCCCGCGGCGACTCCAGGCTCTCTCGCTTTCGCGCCACTATCTCCTGCAACGACACCATCTGCGTGCACACCTCAGGCAGCAGCCGTCGTCAACTCCACGAGCCGCTCCAGTTTCTCACGCGCCGCTCCTGAGTCGATCGACTCGCGCGCAGCGGCGACGCCCTGCCGGAGGTCGGCTGCTTTGCCTCCCACCACAGCCACCGCGGCAGCGTTGGCCAGCACGGTGTCCCGGGCCGGGCCAGGCTCGCCTGAGAGGACCGACCGGGCAATCCGCGCATTCTCCTTCTCGTCGCCGCCCTTCAGATCGCCCGCATCAACACACTCGAGCCCCAGGTCAGCGGGGGCGATAGAATAGGTGCTCACGGCCCCCGCCTTCAGTTCCGCGACAAGAGTCGGCCCGGTCAGCGTGATCTCATCCAGCCCGTCTTCGCCGTGCACCACCATCGCCCGCGTCGATCCCAATCTCCCCAGCACCTCGGCCAGCACGCCGGCCAGGGCGCCGTCATACACCCCCAGGAGTTGCATCTTCGCTCCCGCGGGATTGGTCAGCGGGCCGAGGATATTGAACACCGTCCGGATCCCTATCTCCCGCCTGGGGCCGATGGCATATTTCATCGCCGGGTGGAGCAGCGGGGCGTAAAGAAACCCGATGCCTGCTTCCGCAAGGCATCTCTCAACACACTCCACGGCAGCCTCTATGTTCACCCCGAGTTCGCGCAGCAGGTCGGCGCTGCCACAGCGCGAGGAGACCGACCGGTTTCCGTGTTTCGCCACCACCAGCCCCATTCCCGCCGCCACCAGCGCCGCGACAGTCGATATGTTGAAGGTATTCGAGCCGTCTCCCCCGGTGCCGCATGTATCCACCACGCCCGCCTCCGGCGCCTTCACCTCCGGCGCCTTCACTTTCTTCACTCTCGAGCGCATGGCCCTGGCACAGCCGGTGATCTCAGAGACATGCTCGCCCTTCAGCCTCAGGGCCGTGATGAAGCAGGCTATCTGTGCCGGCGTCGCCTCACCGTCCATGATAGTGCTCATCACCCGTTCCGCGGCCTGCTCGTCAAGATCCTTTCCGTCGATAACGCTGGATATCGCTTCCTTTATCATCGTACCCCCGGGATACTGTCACGGCATCGCACCGCCGTCAGATGATCTCCCTTTCCTGCCCCCGCCCCTCGGCCATGTCGATCGCCCCCAGCAAGGCACCGGCCTTTGACAATGTC
>SDBT01014716.1_pt1 | contig 12458 bp, 13 predicted proteins | sample 2277101 | NCBI WGS metagenome assembly SDBT01 (sample SAMN10404973, study PRJNA504765) | marine sediment metagenome | isolation source: marine sediment core GS10_PC15, 103 cmbsf | place: Arctic Ocean: Southern Knipovich Ridge | collected 2010
TGTTAGTTATGGCGACCTTGCCTAAAAGTAAATTACCAAAAATATCAAAAAATTGCAATTTTTTGGCTTTTCACTATGGCATATAACTTAAAATAGCCGAACTACTTCGTTTATGCTCCAAATAGGCATGTTTTGAAAAATACATTATTTGTGTCTGGCTTACTGTGTAAAAAATAAGTATTTATTACACAGTATATATCCTAAAAGTATTGGATATTAGGAATTAGAGATCAATTTTTCCCACTTTATGTCGTGGTAGTAATTAGCCTTAATTGAAAGATTATTAAAAATTTCAAGTGCAAATTCTCCAATAATCCCTAAGTTGAGGTTTGCTTTTTCTCGATTTATATGTAGCTCGTATCCTATATTCGATTTTTTGCCTGGGAAATACTCTTCTAATATTGTTTTTCTTTCATGTGATTGCAAAATATTATTCAATATCTCATTCTTTATAATTAAATTTGAATGCGTAACTGCATCCCTTACTTTTGCAAGCACACAATACCATAAAAATAGGTAAATATTTCTGTTATTATCTAAAATGACATTTCTAAAATTAGGAATCCATTTTTTAATTTTTTCTAAAATATCAAGCTTCCCATGATAATAACTTTCTAAAATTAATCTCCATTCCTTATTATTTAATTGCGATTTATTCAGTTTTAATTTTTCTTTACAACTTTGAATATAATTTTCTTTCTCTTCTGCTTTTGCAAATTCATCATTACTTGCTAAAAATATTGAAACGATGTCATAAAGGAAACTTTTGTATCTTTCATAACCTTGAGCTATCGCCCAGGCCGATTCTCTTTCAATTAATTGATTTAAAGCATCTAAATATTTTTGTCCTTTAACTACAAAGTTTCCAGTAGGGTAATATTTATAACCGATTTCTGAAGATTCACTTAATTTTCTTACAACAAGACAGTAGCCGGCAAGTAAGTATTTGTAATCCATTTTATTTTTATTGTCAATTATTTGCTTAATATCTTTATCAAGAACAAATAATAAACCTCCTAACACTTGTAAGTTTTTAAATAATTCTTTTAGCGCAGGATATAATGGATTATTGTTTATAGTTTGCATAAAAATTCTTCTCCTGATTTTAAACCAAAGCCAATTCCTTATTCTTAACCTTATTTTCCTTATAATGAGCAGTTCCATTATAAAGAGGATTTTCTAACATATATTAATGGTCCTAATGTGCCACTTACCGCCCCTTGCGGTAGTATATAGTTTTTCCTATATTCATTATACGATAAATCTTTTAAAAACCCTCTTTTTTAAAAAACTTATTTAAAACTCCCCTGCTCTTCTAATGCAAGAATTCCGGAAAATATTATAGTATTTTATTTAATTAATATTGGCTGTTTATTTAGGAAACAGGATTACCAAAGAACTGACCATAAAAGCATTAGAACAGGCAATAGGCAGAGAAAATCCGGATTATGGCTTGATCTTTCATTCTGATAGAGGGTCTCAATATGCCGCTTATGCCTATCAAGAGGTATTAGTTAAGTATTGTATCCGGCAGAGTATGAGCCGCAAGGGAAATTGTTATGATAATGCCTGTATGGAGTCCTTTTTTTTCTACCTTAAAAAAAGATATTATCTACGGTAGAAGATTCAAAACACGAGAAGAGGCTAAACTGGTTATCATTGAATATATTGAAACTTTCTATAATTGCCATAGGCTTCACTCTACACTGGGAAACATGTCACCAATGGAATATGAACATCACTATAGTTACCAAAAAGAGGTAGCCTAACCATGGTGGTTAAAATTGAGCAATTCTAAGAGAATTAAAGAAAAAGTACACTTTTATGTGTCTATATTAGCGGGAGCAGTCCATATTACCATAACCTTTACGTTTCGGACAAAAATTGTAGTTACCGGTCAAACAATAAATGCACTGTCCACATATTTCTGCAGCGGTTTCACAAACTACACGATCTCCTACCTGAAAGCCTGAAACCTGGGGACCCATTTCAATAATTCTTCCGGAGAACTCATGCCCCAAAATAACTGGTAACTTAATCGGCCAGCTCTGGTTCTCACGCCAAAGATGGATATCACTACCACAAACACTAACCGCACCAACTTCTATTAATACCTGATTGGGTTGAGTAATCGGTTCGGGTACTTCTCTTACTTCAACATCGCCATCATGGCGTCCGAATTTAACCACAGCTTTCATTGTTATACACCTATCTCCTAAATGTAACTTATTAATTGAAATATTTACCCCGCATCATTTTAAGAAAATTAATGGACCGCTTCATCTCATTCATACCGTTAACCCCGTCCTCGATGCTAACCCAGCCGTCGTAACCAGCCTCAGAAAGCATCTTAAAAATTTTATCATAATCGTTTAATCCTTTTCCTATCACGCCATGCTTCAGTTTAGAGGAATACCCAATTGTGCCATCGCTTTGGCGCAATTCTTCTAGAGTGGAACCAGGTTCTAGATATCGATCACTGGCGTGCATAGTTTTAACACGATCAATCACTTTACGGAGCAATTCAATAGGATCATCTCCTGCTACGATCGCATTCGACGGATCATATTGAACACCAAAATACTCCCGGTCATTGATTGAATTCACAATCTCTAAAAATACATCTTGCTTTTGCGCGAATTCTGTATACTTCCAATAGCCATCCTTATAGTGGTTCTCTATTACCAAAATAATGTCATTCTCTCTAGCAACCGGCAGTAGCTGCTCAATCGCTTCAACAACCCATCTAATGCCCTGTTCCCTACTAACTTGCGGATAACGCTGGCCACTTAATATACGACAAGCCGCTTTTGGACCACCCAAACGGCGAGTTACTTTAATCATCTTAGCTTCATATTCAATGGCTCGTTTTCGCTTACTTAGATCGGGATTTGTAAAATCAGGCGAACAGCAAAGCATGGGCATTGCATATCCGGCTTTTTGAATTGCTTCACCAACCGAGTTAAGGTAAACCTCATCTAAACTTGCAAAGAACCCCTCATACATTTCTAACCCTTCGACTCCAAGAACTTTTGAGTCTTCAATCCAATCAAATATCGTCATTGTGTGATGAACGCAAATTTCATCCATGTAGCATTTCGGAAAAACAGAAATCTTCATTTTATAAAATCCTTCTCATCTGTGTAATTTTTTGTACAACACATAACAAAATTTTAAAGTTTTATTATTTATCCTATTGCAAAACTTTTCTTTTCCCTTCATTCTAAAGAGATTAACTTTGATTTTTTAATCTTTTACACAATTACTCAACAGAAAGCATTTTTTGATTGGAAACTTTGCTGTTGATACGCCTGCTTCCCGAGCCACATCCTTCATGGTAACTTTCATTTGCAAGTAACTCCATTTAACTTGAGGCAAACGATTACGTAATCGTTTGCCTCAAAATATCACATTTTATAAAAGTTGTCAAATTTTTTCTAATAGGTGTCATTTAAAAATCAAAACCGGACTGTTTTTTAATGATTTAAAGTTTAAAAGTGGACTAACCTGAATGGTAAAAAAGATGTAATCTAGAACTAAATTCTAAAGAGAAAATAGGTTCTAAATTATGTCTAAACAATTACACAAAAACTTTACCGATGATCAGGTTAAATCACTTTTTGAAAAATATTCGAGAGGAGAAATCAAACTTAATTATATCTTACAAATTCTTCATATCAAGAGAAGTAGATTCTTTGAATTACTGATCAAATATCGAAATGACCCAGATAACTTTTCTATTCAGTATGAAAGAAAAACCATTAATCGAAAGATAGATCCGGATATCGAGAAAAATGTTATAAAAAAAACTAAGGATCGAAAAAGATTTAATCAAAGCAAAAGATGTACCGATTAGATATTACAACTACAGTTTCATCAAAGATCTTTTAGAACAAAAATATAACCAGAGGGTATCCCTGCCTACCATAATCGACCGGGCCAAGAGAAATATTTTCTATTTTTGAGGTGGGCAAAGATATAATGGGAGGAATCTTTATATTATGTATTTTTTGAGAAATTAGGCTTTCTACCATTCCTCCCTGAGGTACTCTTTTTTTTGCTTTTTTACTTTCTATGAACATTGAAGTTCCCACCAAAGAAAGAAGGACTATATAGATTATAGTTATCCAAAAATCCATCATACTGATAATAGAGCTATTAATGGTAATGGTGCCAAGGTTTTTTAACCGCATCAAGGCTCGTGCTCCTAATTCTACACCACCTACCGAGCCCATCACGACAAATCCAGCCAGTTTATAATCTATATTTCCATAACTTCTGTGCTTCAAACTTGAAGCTGCTGAGGTTCCTACATTTGAAGAAGGCTGCTTCCTATAGCAATATTATAAGGAACATTAAAAATTATATTTAGCAAAGACACCAGGAGGAAACCTCCTCCTACACCGAATAGACCGGATAGAATACCGATAACAAAACCTGTCCCTATAAGACCTATAAAATTAATCATTCCTTAAAGTTAACCCCCATATTTTATATCTTTAATTATAGAAAATTTAAGGCAGAACTACTCCATTCTTGTTTGTTTCGATAATCGCTTTGGTTGATCCGGTAATACTAGGAGGAAAACCAAGCAACCTTCAGATAAGGTAATTTTCTAAATTAAAATAAATCCCATATCTAGACCCAATAAACCTAAATATTTTTAAATTACCTTCATTTATTTTAATAGACAAATAAGTATTTAAGGTATTTTATCTTTTATAATTTAATAACAATATTTTTAAATCTATCTAATGTGTACTGGAAAAATTCTTTATAAGCTGGACAAAGATAATTCAGATGTGGTTTTCCATCAATAAAAGGTTCACGCCAACGACGGCATCCTCCTCGACATAGGCTAAACCAGGGGCATTCCTGACAAATTGGGTCAATATAAGTAGAAGGTTGAATGAACTGTTGGGCATTCGGTGAATTGAACAATTGAGAAAAAGACTGTTCTTTAATATTCCCCAGATACCATTGATCAATAACATAAAAATCGCATGGATATACTCCACCATTCGCTTCAATGATAAATTGACAGCTGCAATGACCCATCATGTCACATGCTTCAGGAGGATACCCCAGCATCATTTGGAGTAGATTATCAAAATAACGGATGCTCACAATATTGTGATTAATTACATCATAATACCATAAATCAAATAATGTTTTTAAGAAATTTCCATATCTTTCAGGTGTCAGTGAATAAGAGTATTGACCCGGGCTTTCTTTTAAAGGAAATAGACAAGGAATAAATTGAATGTATTTAAATCCTTTTTTTTGAAAAAAACGGTAAACTTGATGGGCATGGCGTGCTAATTGGGAAGTAACTACCGATAATATATTGAAATCAACTTGATATTTTTTCAAATTTTCAATGCCATCTATGATTCTTTGATACGTTCCCATCCCTTGTTGATCTAAACGAAAAGAATCATGTATGGACTTAGGGCCATCCAAAGAGATTCCAACTAAAAAATGATTTTTTGTCAAAAAACGAGCCCATTCTTGATCAATTAAAAGACCACTTGTCTGTATAGCATGATTAATTTTTATATTTTTATGATTATATTTTTTTTCATACTGAATAAGTCTTTTAAAATAATCTAGTCCAGCCAATGTTGGTTCTCCACCCTGAAAAGAAAAAGTAACTTCTTCCTGCGTTTCAGTAATTGCTTTTTGAACAATTACTTCTAAAAGATCAACATTCATAAAGCCATATGATCTTTTTGCTCTTTTATTTGAAATATCATGATAAAAACAGTATTGACATTTCATATTACAATGACTAGAAACAGGCTTAATCATCATGGTTAATCTTTTCATATTAGATTATTCACGCTACTAACTTTTAATTAAAAAAGTACACTTTCTTTATTATCTAAGTTGATTAGATATCGAAAATCACATCAAACATCCATTTCTCCGAAACCTTTTAATCTTACCTCTATTTAAATCCTATCTATATCAGCCACTTTGTATAGACATTTTCCTATTTGCCTATAGATATAGGCACAGAAACATCCGCTTGATTGTTCAAATTACGGTATTGGCATATTTTGGAATTCTTGCATTTTATTCCATCCTCTAATGCCTTATTGAATGCCTCTATTTTTTATTATTGGATACCTGTCCCTGTATGTAAAATTATAAGGCTCCTCAAATAATTTCTCTTTACATAAAAGGTTATTCTATTATTTATTCATTTAAAATTCCGTATATCTGTTGCAACAAATTATAAACATCAAGATACTTCTTATATTTTTTTTGATACTCCCGATGTCTATCCATATCAGGTTCGCAGATATTTCTAACCTCAATAAGCCTATCAATTGCCTCATAAAAATCATGATATATGCCTAAACCTACAGCTACAGTCATAAAGGTTCCAAATGCTGTTGCTTCTTCTATTTTAGGCACCAGGTATTTCTTCCCGGTTACATCTGCTCTTATCTGCTGCCAAATATGGCTGCGGGCTCCTCCACCAACCATAATTACATCTTCAAACTCTACTCCTATCTCCTCAATAATATCAATTACTTGTTTGACAGCAAAACTACTTCCTTCTAATATTGCCCGTATTAAATGCTTTTTTTTATGATTAGGTGTTAAACCCAAAATACTACCCCTAATATTGGGATTCCAATTAGGAGTTCTATCACCAACTAAACTTGTATAAAAGAAAAGATTCTCCGCACCGAGTTGAAAACTAGCAGCTTCCTCATCAAATATTTTAAAAGCAGAACAACCGATTCTACGGGCTTTCTCTTTCTCTGGTTGACCAAATTCATTCAAAAACCATTCCAGACACCCTCCGGTCATCGACATTGGCCCTCCAATACTCCATAATCCAGGTAGAAGATGGCAATTAACGACCGTTCGCATCTTATCATCAAAAACAGGCTTATCGGTACAAGTAAAAAAGACATCCGTTGTACCAACTACATTTACTGCTACACCTGATTTAATAAGACCAGCACCCAGAGCACCGATACTGCCATCTGGACCGCCTACAGCAACGGGTATGCCTTCTGCCAGACCGGTTAAAGTAGCCACTTCCTTACTAACAGTTCCAATTAAGCTCTTACTGGCAAAAACTTCAGGTAATTTTTTTCGGTCTAACCCCAAATCATTGATTAATTCTCTATTCCATACTCCCTTTTCAATGTTATAAAGCAATGTATAGGAGGCATGAGTAGGATCACTACCAAATTTCCCTGTGAACTTGGCAATTATATAATCCTTAAGTGACAAAAACTTTGATGTCCTATCATAGATCTGAGGACAATTTTCCTTAAGCCAAAGCATTCTCGGTGCACTTAATTCAGGATTGACTCTCCGTCCAGATAATCTGTAAATATTTTCATTACCTATATCCTGTTCTATTTTTCTTGCTTGATTTTTGGCCCTCTGATCCATCCAAGTTAATATCGGTGCAAGGGCATTCCCCTGTGCATCGACCGGGCACATTCCTAATTGGGCTGTTACTCCAATCCCGTTTATTTTTTTATTATCAATCTTTTTAAGTACAGTTTTTATATTTGCACATACTACACTCCATACGCTCTCAGGATCAAGTTCAGCCCAATCTTTTTGTGGACTTTTAACATTATAGCTTTTTTGGTTTGAACAAACTATTTTACCATCACAATTAAATACATAAGTTCTACACATAGAAGTACTTAAGTCTATAGTTAATATCAACCTGGTCCTCCTTAATTATAATTTATTTTCTCTTGGTGTTCATTTAATTTATTAATAATATCTGTTAATGCTAAATAACTTTTAAGTGCTAATTCATCAGGATTTTCTCCCCATAACTCTACAGATAAATAACGATTATATTTTATACTTTTCAATTTATTCAAAAAACTTTTAAATCCAAACATTCCTTCTCCCGGTACCTTTCTCAACGGAGGTTCAATAATTCCATCTTGGCAATGGATATGGACCAAGTCTTTATTATATAATTCAATAACATCTACAGGATTTTCCTTTTCATACATAACATGATAAGTATCTAACATTAGCTTTACAAAAGATGAACCAATATCTTTCATCATAGCATAAGCCTGTTCTGAAGTATTAATGAGATTAATAATACTCCTATTAACAGCTTCTATTGCAATATATATATGATTTTTCTCTGCTTCCCTTGTTAAAGTATTGACAGAATCAAGTGATAATTTATATGCCTCTGAATATAAAGTTCCATATATTCTCCAACCTGGGACACATACTACGATATCAGATTCAAGTTCCGTAGCTAAATTAATGCATTTTAAATAATAATCTATTGCTGCCATTCGTTCTTTCTTAAAAGAACTAGCTAAATTTAAATTATGATTAACCGGACATATAGCAGATACTTCTAAATTATATTCTTTTATATTTTTTCTAATTTTTCTTATTTTTTTGTTGTCTAAATCATAAGGCCAAGCATGAGGTCGCCAAGCCCCAATTTCAATTCCGTCATAACCAATATTAGCTATCCTTTTAATTGCTTCTTCTAATGTATATGCAGGTATCCATTTATTATAAGACCCGTAACCCAAAGAATTGAAACTTAATTTCAAACTTATTCCACCTCTAAATAGTTCTAAATAATTAATATTGAAGCTTAGCAATAATAATATTTAAACCTATAATAATTTCATTTTAGTCTCTGCAAATTTTTTATTTTAAAAATTGTACTATATATATAAATATTAAATAGATTTCAATACCCTTACAAGGGTGGTATTCAACGTTAAAAGACTATCATCCTATGTCCCGCCCCGACTTACGGAGAATTTTTCTTATCCCCACCTTAACAGACGGAGAATTCCAGCTAAACTACAAGTAATTTTTCAAATTCCACTTCACGATATATACTCTTTCTGTTTAACTAGTGTTTACTACTACTAACTATATTGCATAGCTTTCACTCTAAAGCCGCCATTATTCGCACCAAGTATACTGTTCATCTCTAGGCATACTCGGGTGTATTTTAACCTTTTAGGATTTTAATAAAATCAGCTTATTTTCCCTTCTAATAATAGCCCATTTGGATCAATTTCTTCTCTAATTAAATGTAATTCCTTATCGGTAGGGAAAGGAGTTGCTGGCACTTCATCAGGAATTATTAATTCAAATCCTGTATTATCTATCACTTCTTCCATTTTAACACCCGGATGTACGGATTGAAGCTTCATACGTTTACTTTCATCATCAAAACCTAAAACTGCTAAATTCGTATAAACACGAATGGGACCCTGTGCTGGGAGACCAACCTTTCCCCTTGCACCTGGTCCATCCAGATATCCTGCACCAGAAATATAGTCAACTTTTTCAACAAAACGTCTTCTTTCATGTTCCATCATTATTATGTTTGCTGCTCTACTGGACATATGATCAGCCTGAGCTATCGATCCTCCAACGAGGATAACTTTAGGGTTATTATACTTACCTATACATACCGTATTTAGATTACCATATTTATCAATTTGGGCTGCAGAAAGAAAACTTTTGTTTATTTTGCCACGCCGAAAAGCATTAAGACAATCTTGAACGGTGGTTTGGGATTTACACTGCCAATAGATTTGTTCATAATCAACAAAAGAAGAGGGTAACTTTTCATATCTTGGTTCGGTAACTGGTCCTTGTAGCATAATAAAACCGGGAGCATGAGTTTTTCTAGTCAGTGCACAAGCTGCTATCGGAATTCCTACTGCCAATACCCAACCTTTACCTCCAGCAGCCATTCCAACAAAACCTACCTCATTATCTTTAAGCTCCTTAGAAACATTTACTGTAAGAAGCTCTTCTAGAGTAAAATGATATCCTTTAATTTTTAACATTAAACTCGTATCCTCCTTGTAATTTTTTGGAGATGCTCTGTTCCTATTTTTTTAAGGTATTCATAATGGTCTTCTAAATCATAGACATATTTCTCCAAGAAACTTGCAAATTTCTCTGGAATTTTGCTTGCTTCATAATAATCTCTAATAAAATCTAAATCATAGTCGTAACGTGTATCACAAGAACAAGGATGGGCTCCATAGGGTATTTCTACAACCTTATCAACAAAAAAGCGTGGCAAGACTGTCAGATAGGAATTATTATATAACTGCTCTTCGCTGACAATCTGTTCTACACTAACAATGACCTTCTTTGCTGATTTGGCAATAATCACATCCATCTCGTTCTCCATTAATCTACGCTGATCGAGCTGGATATTACCGTATTCATCGGCAACGTGCATATGAATTATAGCTACATCAGGATTAAAGGCCGGGAGAGCAGCATATCTTTCCCCAGTAAAAGGACAGTGAATCTCCTTGAATTTTTTATTATAATGTTCCATCCCTGTTCCTAATGGTGATTTGCTTGGGAAGAAAGATAATCCAATACTCCCTGCCGTAAATCGATCAATGGCAGTTAACTCAGAGTGTTCAACCACTTCAATATTCCTACTTTCTGCCGCCCGCCTAAAGTTATTAGCCAACCCAAATTGGTTCATGCCTATATAGGCTGTCTCCACTTTTTTAACCAAACCAGTGCCAATAAGTATATCCATATCTATTCCATTATTCCAACCCTGTAGGATAAGATTTTTTGGTTTTTGTCGTAATATCTCATAAATTAGGCCCATCGGATGCCTTCTTAAAGAATGGCCTCCTATTGCTACTTTATCTCCATCTTTAATTATTGAAACTGCCTCTTCCGGACTTGTTACTTTTTTTCCCATAAAATAAATAACCCTCCCTAGTATTAAAATTTTTACTGTGTAACTAATATACAAATACCCTGAATCCTTCGGGCATAGACAACTAAATTCTCCTTTGAAATACCAATATAATATGACCTTTATTCTTTCCAAAAAACTTAAATAGATTAATGATTTCTTTTCTTATCTTCCATAGTTTATCTCTTACTTTTCCCTGTCATCTGTTATAATGTCGCCATTTACTATTAAGAGTATAATAATATCCGTAAAACATTACTTAATTCTGGAATTAGTTCGATTATCTTTGTCATCCTACAACAGGCATGATAAACTAACTTATGGCCAACTTATGGTCAAGGTCATATAAAAAATTATAGGTTCAATCCTCCTTATCGAAATTAGTCAGATTAACTATTTAGTTCTATAAAAACACAAACATTATATCCTTCGGGTTAATAAATATTCAGCAACTCCTCTACTAGTTTTTCTCTTTATATGTCTTCTGGTAGATTAATACAGCTTTCATAATCACAACCCAATGACAAGTAAATTTGTCTTCGTTAAATATCCTCTCATTTATATCAATCCTTTAGCTTGGGGTCCGTAGTAATTCGTCGCTCATCTAATTAAATAAAGATCTTGAAAAAGCAATGTTAATTGTAATTGTAACTCAGCACGTTCTTACTTCCTTATATTTTTTAAAAACTCTTGCTTTTCTTTTATATATTTCTTTGAATAATTATCCTCATATTGACGAATAGTTGCTGGACATCTAATCTATTAAAAAATACCTATACTTAGCAAAATTAATATTCTTTCTTTTAAAAAAATTATTTAGCCATAGTAAATCCATCCAGTTATTTCTTCAAATAGATGTTTTGTCTATCTAGCTTTCTAATGAGCTTTACCTGTTCGTGAGTTGGTTTTTCAGTAATTCTCACGTTATCCGAAATAATAAACTCAAAACCAGTACTCTTTTCTATGTCACTTTTTTTTACTCCCGGGTGTATGCTTTCAAGCTTCATTTTTTTGCTATTTTTACAGAAGCCAAAGACACAAAGATCAGTAATTACCTTATCTGGTCCCCCTTTCGTAAGACCGGCTCTAGCCCTAGAATCTCCTCCTTCCAAATATCCCGGCGTAGTTAAATAATGCAGTTTGGAAGGAAATTTTCTTTTTTGATGGGGCACAATAACCATCGTCCGATTAGCCAAAGAACCAATATCATTAGCACCGCCGCTTCCTGGTAGGCGAACAGTAGGCTTATAATAGTTCCCAATCACTGTTGAATTAATGTTCCCGTAACAATCAATCTCTGCTGCTCCTAGAAATCCCAAGTCAATAAAACCACCCTGTAACAGGCCCAGAGCATAAAAAAGGTCGCTAGCCTTGATACATTGCGACAACCTTAAATCAGCAACTCCTGAAGCTATAACTTTTGAAGGTGTCGCTCCGATAATTCCTGACTCAAAAATCAAGACAATATCGGGAGCATGAGTTAACTTCGCCAAATATGAAGCAAGCATCGGTAATCCAGTGCCAATAAAACAAACCTCTCCATTATTAATATTTCTTGATGCTTCTGTTATCATTAGTTCCTGTATTGTATAATATTCACTCATCTTTTTATTCCTCTCCCCCTCTTCTTAGACTATAACCAAAGTATGGATCAACTCTAAGATCAAATAGTCTCTTCAAGCCTACTTTATCCAGATAGTTCCAATGAGATTCAGGAGTGTAAACATAT
>SDBT01014718.1_pt1 | contig 12458 bp, 22 predicted proteins | sample 2277101 | NCBI WGS metagenome assembly SDBT01 (sample SAMN10404973, study PRJNA504765) | marine sediment metagenome | isolation source: marine sediment core GS10_PC15, 103 cmbsf | place: Arctic Ocean: Southern Knipovich Ridge | collected 2010
AATCCAGTCAGTTACCCCTCAGAAATCTGAATGACCTTACGAGTAGTATAATAAGAAATTACCACGACAGAAGTCGTTGATGCAGGTTTGAGTCCTGCCTTCTAGGTCATAGAACTTTTACAACTGAATAAGTGCCAAATAAATCCATGCGGTCTAGGACTAGGTAAGAGGTATATAGCAGTGAATAAAGAGTCTGTTGTTCTGCATACCCGCCACATTTTGCGCCTTTAGCTCAACTGGTAGAGCGCACGTATGAAAAACGTGAGGCAGTTGGTTCGACTCCAGCAGGGCGCACCAAATCTACAAAATATAAAGACTTTAACGAAAGGACTAAAATGAGAATTGCTGTTATTTTATTAGTCGTAGTAGTAGCTATATTGTCAATAGCTCTAGAATCAACAATTGAAAAGAGTGCTGGCTACATGCTGCGAGAGGAAGTAGCTGTAGTAGCACTCAAGCTTCACTTTGGAGTTGATTACGAGCCAGAGCCAGCTACGGGCAAAGTTTTTGCCGATATGACGAACGTAGATTATTGGGGAACAAAGTGGGCAGAGGCAGCCTACAACGAAGGTCTTTTTAGGGGATGTGGCTGGGAAGATGAAAGGCCTCTGTTTTGTCCTGGTGATGGTAACTGAACTAAGATTGATCTGGGCGAGTAGTGATAACGGGAACACGTGGCTTTTGCACTGCTGAGATCGGGGTTCGATTCCCCGCTTGTCCACTCTTACCGTCACCAGGGCTGAAAGTTGTGACCCATGCCTGACGTTTTACGACTGATGAGCCGAGAGGCGAAACACTATACTGTGTCTCTAAGGGCTTCCTTGTCGGGTTAGTTGAAGCGGTGTAGCCCATTACTACAATGGCGTTGATGCGAATGGTCAGCGATGCGCCTGCAATGCGCAAATTTGTGGGTTCGAATCCCACCAACGCCTCTGAGTCCAGGTCTACAAATCCTATCCACTAGATTAAAGGAGAACCACAACGTATGCCTAGCACAAATAATAACAGAACCATTTACGAAATTGTCGGTGCAGTCGTAGCTGTCCTCTTAATTGCCGTATTTTTCATCTTCGGCAGAAGTGGAGCTAACGCTACCATCGACAACGCACAGGCTACCGCAGCCGCGTTGCAAAACACGGTGAACGAGTTGCGTGATGCACCCGATGCACCTGACTTATCGGGCGATCTGGCAGCAGCGGAAGCAGAGTTAGCAGCGGCACAGACCGAAGTAGCACTTTTACAAGCTGCCACGTCGGTAGTAATTCAACCTACCGATGTTCCAGCAATCGCTGCTCCTACTGCAATCCCACCAACAGCGACACCAGAACCACCTTGTTTCCCTAGCGATCTAGACGAAGTAGTCGTCATTCGCGACCCAAGACTAAACCTATGGCATTCATTGGGCAACAACGGGGCTGGTAAACCAATCATGGATATCTTCGAAGACGACGATGGTAATCGAATTCAATATTCCATCGGAGTAACTTTCTTTGTTTACGAAGAACCAATCCTGGCTGACGGCGGCGCATTGTATTACGAAGTGTTCGGGCCACTCGGTAAGGGCAAGTTTGTTCAAGAAGCCCACATCAAACTATTCGATGCTGACCCAGAACTATTCTACTGCACCGAATAAGACCTAACTAAACGTTCGACAGTAATACCCTAGGTGCACCGCACTCGGAAGGGACGGTGCACCTAGTTTTTGTCAGTATGGCAGAGCGGCAAATGCAAATGCCTGTAGAGCATTCACCTTCGGGTTGCGTAGGTTCGAGTCCTACTGCTGACACTGGTTGTCCTGCACGGAAAACCTTAGAGCGCAGGAAGTCGCCAAAGCTTCCTGCGCTCGGATGGAGAATTGACTGAGCGGTAAAGTGGCAGTTTGCTAAACTGTAGCCGTCCTTAATTGGGCGCGTAGGTTCAATTCCTACATTCTCCGCTGAGACTTATGACAAAACTAGAGCCAAGTAATCAGAAGAAATACGATCAACTAGAGATGCCTATAGGTACAGCATCTAATAGATTGAGAAAAATGATTTTGTTCTCAATGGCAAAGAAACTCAACTTGACTCTTTGCTATCGTTGCAATCGGGAAATAAAAGATATAAAGAATTTTTCTATTGAACATAAGATTGCGTGGCTAGATTCTCACAATCCTATCGAGCTTTTTTTCGATCTTGATAATATTGCATTTAGTCATCTAAGTTGTAATATAAAAATGGCAAAAAAGAACAATGTTCCACATGGGGTAAGTGTCAAAAGCTCAAAACTGTCGAATGAAGATGTAAAAGAGATATACAAATTGAGCAACAAAAAAGCTAAAACCCAAAAAAGTATAGCCAAACAATTTGGTATATCTGAAAGATTAGTAAGGTATATCAAGAACAAGCAGAGATGGAAACATATTTTTCGATAACTCAGGTTGGTCTGTGGGCCAGAAGTAGGTCTCCAAAACCTTAAACGCAGGTTCAAATCCTGCCCGACCTGCCTAATCTTCAAACTTAGAGAGTAGCACGCGGTGGTGCGTAACAGGCGTTGAATACCTGGCCTTCGTTGACTCGGAGATGGTTCGACTCCATTACTCTCTTCTATGACATTGTAGAGCATTAGCCCGAATCCCTGTATGGTTAAGACTAGTGGTCGAAAACGTGGTGGCTACCGCTGGTAACAGCATTATGGTGACGATAACACGGTCTCAAACCCACAAATACGGTTGGAAATCCGAATGTCATTCTTTGCCCATGTAGCCCAATTGGTAGAGGCACATATTTCAAAAGTATGAAAGGTGCTGGTTCGAATCCAGTCTTGGGTACTGAGCAGTTGGTGTTCTGCCGAAAGCTAACTTAGCGTACGCGCGGAGTGATGCAATCAAAAACACCGTTTTGCTCCTGTAGCTCAATGGACGAGCAGCGGCCTTCGAAGCCGTGGATGCAGGTTCAAGCCCTGTCAGGAGTTCTTGGAGTTACACTCAAACTTTGTCCAGTAGCACAATTGGCAGTTGCGCTCGCCTGTTAAGCGAGATGTTGTACGTTCGAGTCGTACCTGGACAGCCTATAAGAAATGATCTATCAAAGGAGTAACAGGTGAATATAAAATACTTTTTTCCAAGAAAAATTTGGCTTCGATTGTCTAACATATTTAGGCGACAGCCGCCTGAAAAGTTTTCTGGAAATATGTTTACTGCTTATATTATTCCTAACGCAGAAGTTGACAACTATCACGAAGACCAATTAGCATTTAGGCGCGACCCCAATATTATGCGAACTCCTATACCCTTCGTTAGCGCAGAGGAAGCAATGGAGCAAGCAACTAAAGATGTAGTTGAAAAGAATATAGCCGATCTAACCACTCATACGATTATAATCGAACCAGGCATAGCTTTGGCCTGGGCAGATTGATGAAAACACAAAATTTCGGTATCCTGGTACAACTTGCTATCCTCGTCTTCCTTATTGCGTTAGGGTTACAGATGGTGGGAAGGTTAATCCTAGTAGTCCTAGGTATCATATAGGTTCAACAAAGGCACATAGTTTAATGGTGAAACACCTCTCTCATAAGGAGAAGATCGCTAGTTCGATTCTAGCTGTGCCTACTCAGGTCTTTTGCAAACGCAAGACAGATTTTATCCTTGTATGCGTGAATATGCTCTGTGTGCAAAATCTGTCACTCTCCCCATATTTATCGAACGAGCTTGGCAAAATTGTACCTCTAATACAATTACTCGAATTTCATGTACTGCCAAGTGATAAGTTGCGCGTTGCCTAGAGCGACAATTTTTTGCAAGGTTGCTGAAATTTTATTAACTAAACCCAGGAGAAACTAAGTGGATTTTAGAAAAGCAGGCATAATATTAATGTTAGGAGCAGCACTTCTAATCGTTATAAGTTTTAGTTCAATTTCAACAAACTTTGGTTGGCGTGCGCTGAAGGTAGAAGCCCAAGATGAATATGATGTGCTTATCGAACAAAGGGCTACCGAGAATGATATTCAGATATTAGAAATTCGAACTAATAGTGAAGGCGAAGAATACGAAAGCCGTACTAAAGAGTTTAGAAGTTTCGAAGACGAATATTCCTCTGAAATCTGGCGTGAAGTAGAAATGGGCCATTGGCTTTCATGGAACTGGTTCGAACTAATTGAAAAGTTCCAAGCGATTCGTGGCTCAACAATATTCTATCTATTTTTTGGTGGATTAGCGTTATATCTCGGCGCAAAGGAAAAGTTATTTTAGATTTTATCAATGCCTCTGAAGCATAAAAAGCGATGCGTCCGCCTTGTAAGCGGAGGAACTTGGGGCAGTACCAAGTAGAGGCTCTAAGTATTTGCCAGACTGGTGAAACGGCAGCCACGCCATACTTAAGATATGGTGCTGAGAAGCGTGCAGGTTCGAATCCTGCGTCTGGCACTGTTAACAAAAACATTTCTAAAATAGGAGAATAATATGTCAGAAGACACCGATCAAGACGAAGATTGTGGTTGCAACGACGAATGCGATTGCAGCTAGTAAAAACTTGCCGAGGTGATGGAATGTAGACATGCTTGGTTTAGAACCAAGTGCCGTAAAAGGCGTGCAGGTTCGACCCCTGTTCTCGGCACTATGGCTTTGTGATGTAAGTGGTTAACATACTACCTTGTCACGGTAGCGTTGCGAGTTCGAATCTCGTCGAAGCCGCCAGATGTGGAACACGTTAGGACGTGTACTCGACTTTTAATCGAGAGGCAGTTGGTTCGAATCCAATCACATCCACCTAGGAGAACTTATGCAAATTGTAAAATACAAGACCATATCGATGCGAATGACAGATGCATTCGACTTAGAGAAACAAAGTCCTTTAGAAACAAAGTTTGATTTTATTATTAACAGTTGGGTAGAAAGCGGCTGGCAACCGTTCGGACAACCGTATTTTATTCTCGACCAAAAATGGCAACAGATCAATCAGACGATGGTAAAGTATGATAGAGATAAGGTTGTAGGTAGGCAAGGTTACGCCGATACAGATTTTTCAAAATACCAAACTGTAGGACAATTTAAGGATATGCCAGACGACATTAGTGAATAAAACCTTGCGATGTAGTGTAATGGTAGCACGCGGAGCTTTGGACTCTGTATTGTTGATTCGACTTCAGCCGTCGCAGCCTGAACGATAAAATTTGATAGGAGCAAAACGTGACAACAATCTATATAGATGGTGAGCCGTACGACGAAGCAGTAGAGGGAGCAAGATTGGTCAATGAGATTGAACGCCTAGGTGTTGACATTTCGCATAGATGTGGCGGGAAGGCAATGTGCACCACTTGTCGAGTGACTTTCGTTCTAGGCGAACCGGACGAGATGTCAGTCGCGGAGGAACTTAGGCTAAAGGAGTCTGGCTTGTTGAGCGATCTCGTCAACGTTAGGCTGTCTTGTCAAGTCTTATTAGTCGACAGAATGGACTTGAATGTATTGATGCCAGTCAAATCTGCTGAATGGGATGAACCTGGTGGCGAACCGTCCGATCAGATCGAGCCACCGTTTGTTCTGTCGGTCGCATCGGACAAACTAGATTAGTCAGACCTGGCAAAACTTGGCTCTGTAACTCAGTCGCGGAGAGTGCCGATTTTACATGTCGGAAGTCGTAGGTTCGAGTCCTACCGGAGCCACTCAAATCGTAGGAGATTATCGTGGAAGAATTGCAAGAACGATTGGAGCAATTATACAAAAAGGGCTACTATTTCATGTGTACAAATAACGCTCTTGGTGCTTTTAACGACGACTTAGCTCCTGATGGCGAATATGTTGTAGTAATCGGAAAGGCAGGTTTACAACATTCCCCAACCGCTATTCATAAAGACTTAAAAACCGCAATCTCTGAAGCAATAGCTATAGTAGATTTAATAGAATAGGAGAATTTATGGAATTAGAAATGTACAATCTTACCAGTAGCCAATTAGAAGATATAGTAGATACAGCTAAGGTAGCAGTTGCTAAAGCCTTGGTGCAAAACGGACTTTTGAAAGAAGACGATGCTGACGAATGGTGCGGAGGACATACAGTTATCATCAGAAATAAATCCTTCTTCCGTACAATTTCTGAGAAGTGGATAAAAGCAAAAGATGTTTCAGGAGAAATTCAGTTTATCGTCGTTGAAAAGATTTAAAAACTTTGCGTTCGTAGCACAACGGCAGTGCAAACGACTCTTAATCGTGAGGTTGAAGGTTCAAATCCTTCCGAGCGCACTCTAGCCCATTGGTGCAGTGGTTAGCATACGACACTTTCAATGTTGCGACGAGAGTTCGAATCTCTCATGGGCTATCTTGGAGATTAGATGAATTATTGGATTACAACCGATACACACTTTGGTCACGGGCTACTGGTTCAAGAGGGGATACGTCCGCCGCTCTTTGGAGATATGATACTAAAGAGACTAAAGGGTGCTCTCTTACCTGATGACGTTTTGATACATTTAGGCGATGTCAGTTTCGATGACGACGCTGTATGGAACGCAAGGTTAATGAAAGTGTCTCCATGCAAAAAGTGGCTTATTAGAGGAAACCACGACAAACATAGCGATGCTTGGTATTTGTCGCGTGGATGGGATTTTGTTGCCGATAGAATAAGAATGCATAGATTTGGTGCAGAGATCGTTTTTTCGCATATCCCTATCAAAGATGATGGATACGATCTAAACATCCATGGACACTTTCATGACAACGAGCATAGGAAGCTTGAACCAGAACTGGTCGCAATTGCAAACGACAAGCACGTTTTGGTCGCTTTAGAAGCACTCAACTATATGCCGATCAGTCTAAAGCGATTGGTGTTGAACAATCTAAAAAATCAGTGATAATCAGCAGACAAGATCAAGAGTTCCCAAAATCGATAGAGAAAGACAAACACTACTTTCTTTCGCGCGACATCGTATTGGACATTAGAGGAACGGTCAAAATTGCAGCTTCGGCCAATATAGCGCGCGGTTGTCGGATTATTTCTGCCAGCCATGACCATACTGGTAGATCGGGAACGATGGGAAAGCCAAAGTTTGTACATGTTACAATCGAAGAGGACGTAACCATTTATGCGTACGTAATTATCTATGGGTCGTTTATTGGTCGTGGGTCGATTGTATCGGCAGGAACGGTCTTGCTCAATCAACACGTTGAACCCTACACACTAGTCGCGGGCAATCCTGCTCGCGCGATAGGGTATTTCGATCTAAACGAAAAACGCTGGCGGTACAACGAAGACAAGTACGAACAAGTTTTAGGTAACGATTTTATGCGTCTATAGCTCAATTAGGTAGAGCCGCGCTCTTCCAAGGCGAAGGTTGCAGATTCGATTTCTGCTAGACGCTCTATGGCAAGGAAAAAACTATTCAATATCAAAAAGGAAAAACGCAATCAGTGGCAAAGAGGATGTCAAGTAAAGTCGCGTTATAGAACTAAGCGATTGGCTATTCTACAAATAAGTCGTCTTGTCAGTCGCCCTGGCATAAAGCCATATCGTTGTGAATTCTGCGGATGGTGGCATATAGGACACGCGTACAAAAGTAGTACACAGGGTTATAGCTCAGTGGTAGAGCAATCGTCTGATAAGCGATAGGTCGGTGGTTCAACTCCATCTAACCCTACCTAACCTAACTATTGTTTAGAAAGGAGTTTTATGAATATACTTGAATGGTATCACAACCGAAAAGTAAAGGCGCGTGAGAAAAGAATAGAGGAGATACGCCAGAGGGCAAAAGCAGACTTAAAATTTATACGGGAAAACAAAAACGAAGGGCTAATACGTAGCAGACTTTTTCATATGCAAGGCGTAATAAGTCTTAACACATCTTCTCAATATGGCAATGTATCTATAGATATAACAATGTCAGACCAGTATACAATCTCTAGCTATGAATACGGCTATGAAAATGCAGTTCGATCTGCTGCATTGCAAGTATATGACAGATTGCAAGAAACTATTCTGAAATAACTACATGTCTCTGTAGTCTAATGGATAAGACGAGGGTGTTCTAAGCAAGCGTGGTATACTTAGAACATGGTAAGAGATAACGAGAAATGGAAAGCACGGAAGCGAGAATGGACAACTCGCAATCGACAAAAAATTACCGATAACAAAAAGCGATATGTTGCAAGAAATATAAAATATGTCAATTCTATAAAGGCAATTCCTTGCGCCGATTGCGGAAAAGAACATTCGTCATTTGTAATGGACTTTGACCACGTAAGCGGAAATAAAGAAGGAGTTATTTCGCAGATGGCAAGACGACCAGTGGGATTAGAAAAACTAAAAAAAGAAATAGCAAAGTGTGAAGTTGTTTGTTCTAATTGTCATCGCTATAGAACAAATGCAAATAAACAAGTCTCTGTATCGATGCGGAGTTCTAACCCGTAAATCGTAATGGATGAAAATGCTGGTTCGAGTCCAGCCAGGGACGCTAGGCAATACTTAAGGTAAAGAGTTTGTATAAAGAAGAAAATGATAAGACCTCCAATACCAAATAAAACAGGCAAAGCCACAGCAGCCGATACGGTCTTAACCCCAGATGCTACAGCAGAATTTATTGTTAGCTATTTTGCTCCCACTGGTAGTATTTTAGACCCTGCTGCTGGAAAGAATGCGTTTTACGGTAAGTATCCAAACAAAGTGCGTTATCGATGTGAAATAAAAGATGGAAGCGATTTCTTCAAATGGAACACGTCTGTAGATTGGATTATTACTAATCCGCCATATAGCATATACGATTTATTTCTACAAAAGTCATTTGAAGTTGCAAAGAATGTAGTATTCTTTGCACCGATAACAAAGGCATTCAAAAGCAACAATGTAGAAAAGATGGTTGTCAAATACGGCGGCTTAAAAGAAATCATATTTATGGGTGGAGGCAGAAAGCATGGATTTGCCTTTGGGTTTCCGGTAGGTTGTCTTTATTATAAAAAGGATTATATTGGCAATTGCAAAATAACACATGTTTTCTGAGAGTTGCTAGCTAGGAGAATTTATGCCACGCAAACGACCACGACATTCAGCCACTTCTCAAATCGCAACTGTACTCCAAGCCTTCAGACACGAATGTAGTCAGAGTATGGAAGCGTTTGACAGTATGGTTTTGTCGCTTGCACCAGGCGAAGGAGTTGGCGTTAAGAATGGCAGATTGGCAAGGATTCATCTTAGACCCAAGACACATGCGCCTAAAGTTGGCACGAAGGTCAACTGGTGATATAATCAATCTACTTGCAAATCTGTTACTCTGTCCCCTCCGACGCGGGAGGTCGTGGCGACCATCAGGAATCATAACTCTGAATAGGTGGGTTCGACTCCCACTCCCGCAACTTTTCAAAACTATCAAATCTGGGAGTTATCAATGAAGGCTAAGAAGCTCGCAATAGCATTGGCATTTATTCTTTCTACCATTCTCTTATTCTTCGTGGCAGGTTTTTCAGGGCAGGGGAATTGTTTAGACGGGGGAGTAAAGCAAGACTTCTCATCCGAACACTACGAATACCACGCCGCACCAGGCAAAATTATAACTGGCATCGGTATCAAGGCAGGCCCAACCTGTTATTTTGATTCTGTTCCAGGTTGCTATGTTGTATCTGGCGTTGGAACGAATTGGGTCGAAGTAGATCGCATCAGCGACGGAAACACTTGTAAAGAAATATCTCACGTCGAATTCGCTCTTTCCACCGATACATCCACCGCGACCAACACTCCCCAATCTCCCACTCAAACTCCCAAGACTCCAACCAACACGCCACGTCCTACCAATACCCCTAAACCGCCAACCGCGACACCGACTTCAACCGTTCTGGTTAGCCCTACCCGTGCCATTCCGCTCGCATGTGAGCTTCCAGAGCCTACCGCGACACCAGTTAGCGTCTGCACCATCCCGACCAGTGGTCAGTGCGGATGTTGCACGTGCGGTCTGTCTGGTAGCCTGGGCAGTCTGGACGGATTGGGAGAGCCACAAGAGATAGTTGTGGTCATTACAGTTTTGGTTGTATATCCAGACGGAAGCGACACGGGAGTTCTGAACGGTAGCACCAATCAGACTGAAACAAATACCAACATCATAACTTCTAGCTCGCTTCCGAATTGGTTCTGGGTAGTGATTATCGGGCTGATCGTAATGGTCTTTCTTGCACCAAGACGCAAGAAGTGATATAATCAAATTCTTAGCAGGTCTGAGTTCTATCCACTACAGTAAGGTTTTATTAACTATCGGCGACCCGCCCCGCATGAATGGGCAGATAGGAGCATACCGTGGACACCAGTTTGTTCTCCGTTTTGGAGCAAATTGACGCTGACAATCCAATCAGTGACGAATATGAGAAACGACTAGAAACGACTAGAAAAGAGAAGAACCGAGAAGAAAAGAGAGCACAGAGAATATCCGATTGCGGGAAATGGTCAAATTGGTACAACCCTCATAGCGGGAAACGAACAGGTTTTATATTTCAGTGTGGATTGTTCCGTTATTGCGATGAGTGCCTAGAGAAACGAGCCGAAGAAGAATACACACTCCTGAAAACTGCCGCGCTCGATAAGCGCATGATAATGAAGATCGTCACCGCGGAAGAGGCCACCAAGTTGATTAGGAAGGCCGAGAAGACCGAATACATCCGCTATCCCCAGGAGAACGGTAACGACATTCTCTTCCTAGACGAATCGGTTGGTGTAGAGGGCTTGGCAGTCGATCTAGGGTGGGTGATGAAACAAGACTGGACAAACATTGTACAGACCCCAGAAGGCCGCAACAAATCCGGTACGATGCACATTCCGGTCGACGACGAAACTCCAGAAGAATTCTCAATCATCAACACCAAGCAATTCATCACCAATGCTAATCAGCGCGTGACCAACCAGGCCATGGGCGAAGCTATCCAAGAGACGGTCAGCCTAGACCCCAAGACCCCAGATGCAGTTGTAGCGGCTCTGCGTAAGCGTGTAGCTATTGCGACACATAAACTACGCCAGCAAGGTTTTACCGTGACTGTATACTCTAAACGGTTAAAGTTGATACACGCGCTAGTAGATTGGACAGGGAGCGGTCGGATTAAACGTCTCTATACAGAAAATCCGACCAACACTTCTCAGCCCGAACAGGTCGGATTTCCTGTCGCGCGGGAGTCCGCACCAATTCTAGCTCAAATCTCGCCGTAGTCAGAACGATCAGCACGATTTGATTGACGTAAACATTCAAACATGGTACAATGTTAATGTTTATAAATCAGTATTTATCAACCTAGGAGAAATATGAACGAATTATTAGTGCTAAATAGTGATATTGGCTCATTGGCCCGAAGTCGACGGGAGGAAAAAAGACTGAAGGAAGCTGTTGACAAGCTAAATAACGAACTCGAAATCCATCTGCTAGCGTTCCCTTTGGCTGAAGCACTTACTAAGGCAAAAGATATTCATGCTGAACAAGTCGAGAACACCAATACAATAGACGCTAATGTAAGGGCAAGAACTCTTGAGGTTTACGATTTGCAACAAGACAAGAACGTGCACGACGGCGTGTCGGTTGCAGAATACACCACATTTGAAATCGACCCACCCTCAGCTATCGCATGGGCATCCGAACATCATCACAAAGGACTAAAACTCAATCTGGCCGAGATAAAGAAGGTTGCTAAGGCCGGAATGGAAGTCGACGGCGTAGTGCTAGGCAAAGAAAACCGAGTCAAGATTGCCAGCGATCTATCGGGCTACTTAGCTAACAGTGAGTGAAGAAATAGACCTATTGTTAGGTCGTCGCGGCGAGTTATTAAGAGAGATCAGGAAGTCGAGAGACCTTATTAGAGAGTCAGACGACCGCAAAAATGCAAGGCTGGTAGCAGAAAATCAAGCCTATCTCTCCGTCGCGGAAGTAGAACTTACCAAAGTGGATAAGGACTTAGACAATCTGCAAAGGAAGACGTATCATGCCGATGGATAAAGGCTATTACAAATGAAGCCGATTATATTTAGTAGTCCGATGGTTCTGGCTATACTCGAAGGTCGCAAGACACAGACACGTCGGGTTATCAAACCACAACCAGCATATCCAGGGCTAGAAAAAATGGTTTATATGTTACATCCATTTGCCCCGTCAAGCTTAAGGGGCACACCAGCAGAGGGTGTAACTATTGCACCCGAAGAGTATATCTGGTGTCATGAAGATTGGGTGGGAAATATTGTTGGAGAACAAGGCAAATGCCCTTATGGTATCCCTGGCGACAAGCTCTGGGTGCGCGAGACGTGGAAACATCATTGGGCTAGTAGAGACGGAATATCTGGCCCAGGCATTCAATACAAGGCAGATGGTGTAATCTATGGTCGCGTCGAGTCAACCAGTCAAGTTAATAGCGATAAGCACTGGCGACCTTCAACCAATATGTCGCGATGGGCTAGTCGGTTAACGCTTCAAATTATCGATGTGCGTGTGGAAAAATTGCAGGAGATTTTATACGAAGACGCAGTAGTTGAAGGAATA
>SDBT01014719.1_pt1 | contig 12457 bp, 9 predicted proteins | sample 2277101 | NCBI WGS metagenome assembly SDBT01 (sample SAMN10404973, study PRJNA504765) | marine sediment metagenome | isolation source: marine sediment core GS10_PC15, 103 cmbsf | place: Arctic Ocean: Southern Knipovich Ridge | collected 2010
TTGTTATGTCACCTGCCACGGCCGCCACCATGTTTGACGGAATAAAATAGGTTCTTAAGAACCGTTTAAGGTCATCCTGGGTAATATCAGGGATGGTCTTTAAACCCAGGAGTGGATCGCGACCATACGGGTGTTCCCTGAAATGCCAGATCATCGCTTCGCGCATGGCCACGGTGTGCGCGTCACCGCCCTGACGCTTTAGTTTGACCATTTCTTGCCCTTTGACGACATTCAGCACCTTGGTGTCAAAGGTGGGCCTCGTAAGAATCTCCTCTAACAGAAGCAGCCCCTTTTCCCAGTCTTCCCTCATAACCGATAGATGGATAACTGACATCTCCTCCCCTACAGATACCGATATACGGATGGCGTTTTCGTCTAGCACCTGTGCCAGCTCAGAAGGCGAATATTTTTGGGTGCCGCCCCGGATGAGGCTGTTGTTGAGTATGTTGGTCAGCCCGGTCTTTGTATCGGCAATATCGACCCCGCCCGCCTTAACCAGAACGGTCAGATCAATCAGGGGTAGCTCACGGTCGGCTAAATAAAACATCGTTGTGTTCCCGATCTTGGTGGTTCGAGTCTTTGGGTATTCAATCTTCTCTGGTGTACGACTGAAAGAAAGCGGATGCTCCCAGCCTGCGGGCGTCGAGTAGATCGAGTTGTTATGAAACGTTTCCGGCTTGGTGATCTTTGCTGCGGCAGCTCCTCCGACCGATCGGACCTCGGTATATGTCTCCGGCGGCTGATCCGGATCTCCGCCAGGGATAACATAGACACTGGTTTGATTCTCGGTCCGGATATAGCTTCTGGCCACTTGCCTTATGTCCTGGGGTGTGACCTCTGCAATCTTCTTTAGATAATCAGTAAGGTACCTCCAGCCGACCTGAACTTCCAGTGTTGCCAGAGTGCTGGCCAGCGCTTCATTGCTGCGCATCCGATCCAGAAATTCGCGCTGGTTGAGTTTCTTGATTCTTTCCAGTTCACGGGCTGAAACTAATTGGTCCTTCATTCTTTTGACTTCAGGAAGGAGTATGTCTTCAAGCTCCTGACAGGCAGTCAGGTAGGCCTGACGTTTCTCTTCTTCGCTTACCGTAACCTCTTTAACTTTATCCGGTTCATTTGGCGAGCCGCCCAGAATGACCATGCCGCCATAGCGGTTGTCCGGGTTGTAGGCCCAGGCCTCGACTGCAAAACCCTTATGGATAATATTCTGGGTCATACGGGCGCTGCGGCCGAGACTCAACACCATGGACATCACATCAAGTGCGTAGAAGTCCTTGGTTCCCATTCGGGCGCCGTGAAAACCGATTCTGACCAGAGGTGTGCGTGTGCCTTTCAGGAACCGGACGCTCCTGCGCGTGCCATACTGCGGGGGCTCTGCGGTTACAGTTTCAGGGCTACGCCTTCCCTCGGTATATCGCTCGAAATAGATCTTTGCCAGCCTTCTGACATCTTCTACCCTTACGTCCCCCACCAGCACACAAACTGCATTCATCGGATTATAGTGCCTCTGGTGAAATGCTATAGCGTCACTGGTGTTGTATTTCTCCATATCTGCTTTCCAGCCAATGGTTGGATTGCGATAAGGGTGGGCTGTGTAGGCTGTCGTGTTGAGATCAAGCCAGGCAGCACCGTTTGCGTTGTTGATATAGCGAAAGGCCCACTCCCGCTGCACGACCTCCTTTTCAACGTAAAACTCACGCCAAGAGGGCTCGAATAGCTGCTCGCTGACAATCGAAAACCATTGTTCGAGCATGTCCGACGGCACCGACATCACATACTGGGTCTGGTCTTGTGTGGTAAACGCGTTAACACCAACAGCGCCGTTTTTACCCAACTGGGATGAAAAGGCCTGTGGCACGTAGATTTTTTGTACCTCAGTTCGAAGGGCATCCATCTCGGCGAGCTTTTCCCGGATCAGACCCTGGTCAGGATCACGCTTCTGCTGCTCCTCAAGTACCGTCTGATATGCGACTTCAATCCGCTCCTGCAGTTCCCTGTCCTTTTCCAGGTCCAGTGTACCGAAATTCTTGGTTCCTTTAAACATCATGTGCTCAAGCAAATGTGCAATGCCTGTCTTACCGGTCTGTTCAAGTGCGGAACCGGCACGTATCGCCACGCGGAAGGCAACCTGCGGCATTGTCGGTCGCTCCACGACTAAAAACAGCATGCCGTTTGTCAGTCGGAACTCCTTGACGTCTATTTTGATCTCCGGAGCCGGGTCAGCTGCCAGGCAAAAACTCGAGGCAACCGCCAGCACTAACAGACCGAACACAAAAGTCTTGAAAAAACGCATGGGTCTCTCCTCCCCTATTATTTTATCTTGGAATTGGCACTTAACTTCGTTGTCATTTTTTCTGTAGTCATTTTTATGTCGTCTCACATTTTTTATCAAAGTTTATCCTTCCTAATAATACGCACAATGTATGTGATGTAAAATATTTTTGGAATCTCTAAGTCGAGATCCTTCAGGTTGTGTTCTCTGGCTCCAAGGATCTTGATGCTGTCTTTCATGAGAGCCATCCCTTTAAACCACCCCAATGGGACGACGTGGACGATGCGTTCCTGAGAGCGCTTGCCCAGCGATCGCTGCGAGCAGAATTCCCCCGCCGATAAACGTAATCCTGCTTGGTACCTCTCCTACCGCGAGCCAGACCCAGATCGGCCCCAGCACCACCTCGGTGAGAGAAAGCAAAATCAGCTCTGCCGCGGGGACGTGTCGCGATCCAAAGGTGAACATAGCGAGGCCGCAGCCGAGCTGCGCACTGCCAAGGATGACGCAGATTAGCAAATCGTGACCTGAAATCGTCAGACTTTGCTGGAGGCCCGCGGCTATGAAAGCGGAGATGATAGCGCCGAATACCCCGGCTAAGCAGACAGAGGGTATCATATCAATCATCTTACCGCGACGAAAGGCCACCGTGTAGCAGGCGTAAGTTAATGCAGTACCAAGCGCCCAGAGATCACCGTATAGATTGCCCACGACAAAGCCCTCACTTACCATAGCGGTTACCCCAAGGGTTGCGACAAGTATTGCGGTCCAGGTGCCACGGGAAACCCGCTCTCCGAGCACGATCCGGCTCAGTATCGCCGCCATGAAAGTGGCAGTGCTCATCAATAATAAGGTGTTTGCAACCGTCGTACGCTTTAGGGAAAAAATGAAACCGATGAAGGTGAAAGCGAGAAACAGAGCTCCCACCACGCCGGTTGGGCCTACGGCTCTAAAACCGGCCGCCATGGACATCCTATTGCGCACGGCCATAAAGGCGAGGATGGTGACTACCAGTACGATGGAGCGGTAAAATACTATTTGTAACTCATTGGCCGTTTCTATTAGACGGACAAGGACACCACCGATGCTAAAGAAGAGGCCAGAGAGCATGACCAGGACGCGACCCCGGCGGTAGGCCGCATGGTCTTCAAAGGTGGTAGGTGAGTCGGGCACGGTATAATAAGCCTATCTATTCCCATACAATATCATCTTATCAAAGAAAGCTAACTGATGTAGGAAGTATGGGTTTTAGGGATTGATTTACATGGTTGTGCCGCCATCTATGGCAATGATCTGCCCGGTTGTATAGCTGGAGGTATCCGAAGCCAGATAAATAACAGCCCCCACCATCTCCTCGGGCTCGGCTATGCGTCCCATTGGAGTTATGCTCATAGCATCCTTTAGAATCTCCGGGTTATTCCAGAGGGCTTCACTGAAGCTGGTCTTGGTCAGTCCAGGGGCTATCGCATTGACCCTGATATTGTACTTACTCCATTCTCTTGCCATGACCTTAGTTGCCATAATTACTCCAGCCTTGCTTATGGAATAAACCGGCAATATGCCAGGGGTAATCCCCTCTATCGAGGTAACATTAATAATCTTGCCACCTCCTTTTTCCTTCATCACCCTCGCTACTGCTTGGCTTAGAAAGAACAGTCCCCTCACGTTAAGGTTCATAATAGTGTCCCAGGCACGCTCCTCTATATCCAGCGCATGATCCATGACAGGGTTAGTGGCAGCATTATTCACCAGGATATCAATCTTCCCAAACTCATCCTTGACCTTACTAACTAGATCCTTTATTTGATCCATCTTGGCAACATGCGCTGCCACGGCCAGGGACCTCCTCCCCAGGCCTCTAATCTCTTCAGACACCTTCTCCAGATCCGAAAGTTTCCGGCTGGCCACTACAACATCTGCTCCGGCCCGGGCAAGCCCAAGTGCTGAGGCCCTCCCAATGCCACGGCTGCCGCCGGTTACCAAAGCCACCCTACCTTCTAAAGAAAAATCCATTTTTTCACCTCCTAAAAAAATTTGTTTTGCAACTAGCTGTGCGAGCGGATGCTTACAAAGGCAGTATTCACAACCTCAATGGACTGATAAGAAGTCCTTTTCGGTGAAGGCAGAATACGATAATTGAAATTTGGGAGTAATACTTTAATCGATTATGTCCCCATCTCCCATGAGGACAGGTATTTTTCCTGCTCTGGGGTGAGGCTATCAATCTCCACACCCATTGAGGCGAGTTTTAACCTTGCAATCTCCTGGTCAATAGCAAGGGGAACAGGATAGACCCTTTTATCAAGGTTCTTGTGCTCCTTTGATAGATATTCCATGGATAAGGCCTGGTTTGCGAAGCTCATATCCATAACGCTCGAAGGATGTCCCTCTGCTGCAGCCAGGTTTACCAACCTTCCTTCAGCCAAAAGATAGACCCTGTTTCCATTTTGAAGAGTATATTCCTCAACAAATTCCCTGATCTTCCTATTAGATTTAGACACCTCCGCTAGTCCGGGAAGGTCAAGTTCCACGTTAAAGTGTCCTGAATTGGATATGATGGCGCCATCTTTCATATCAAGGAAGTGCTCCCTCCTGATCGCATTTATATCGCCGGTAAGCGTACAGAAAAAGTCGCCAATCTTGGCTGCCTTTGCTATAGGCATAACATCAAATCCATCCATGACAGCCTCTAAGGCCTTTAGTGGATCTACTTCGCAGATAATTACCTTGGCACCATGGCCTTTTGCCCTGGCAGCTACACCCCGACCGCACCATCCATAGCCACTCACCACAAATGAGCTTCCTGCAAGAAGCCTGTTTGTTGCTCTAATAATCCCATCAATGGTGCTCTGACCTGTGCCGTAACGGTTATCAAAGAGGTATTTTGTGTTGGCATCATTAACTGAGATAACTGGAAATTGAAGCACACCGTCTTTTTCCATAGACCTGAGCCGAATGACACCAGTAGTTGTCTCCTCTGTACTCCCCATAACACCGGCAATGAGTGTGCTCCTTTCCTCTTCACTTAGGGAAAGACCCCATTCCCTTATGCCCTGGGAGACAGCATCCCATTTATCTAAGGCTATAAAGTGAAGGGAACTGACCAGATCCGCACCGTCATCCATGGTGAGGTTTGGCATGTTTTTTAGGGCTGATAGCATATGGCTGTAATAGGTGTCGGTGTCTTCTCCTTTTATGGCAAAGACCGGGATTTCATCTTTGGCCACCAGCGAGGCTGCGACATCATCTTGGGTTGAAAGGGGATTGGAGGCACACAGGGCTATAGAGGCACCTCCTGCCTTGAGTGACCTTGCCAGGACAGCAGTCTCCGTAGTTATATGCAAACATGCAGAAATTCTCAGGCCTGATAGGGGTTTTTCTTTAGAAAACCTCTCTTTGATTGAATTCAAAACAGTCATGCTCTTGCTTGCCCATTCTGTCCTGAGTTGACCGGTGGCTGCAAGACCTATATCCTTGATGTCATAATCCATTTGATATCTCCTCAATTGGGTTAACAAAATAAATCATCCCTCTTGGTCCCTCTCGCCTGCTCCCCCGGCATGCCGGGAATCGCTCGAGATCTAAGAGAACACTGAAATTTTTTGGCCTGATTTTTTGAATGGGAAAAATCGGGCCAAACCTTCAGTCCACCTTAGGCTGACAAGGGTAGTTGCAGGCTTTCAATTTATTGCCAGAGATCTATACGGCCTTTTTCAGCTTTTCAACCAGATCCGTCTTCTCCCAGGTAAACTCCTCTATTTCACGTCCAAAGTGTCCGTAGCAAGCGGTTTTTTTGTATACCGGCCTCAAAAGGTCTAAGGTCTCAATTATGGCAGCCGGCCGCCAATCAAATTCCTTTTGTACCACTTTTGTCATCTCTGCACTGGGCACAACACCGGTTTCGTAAATATCAACCATTAAACCAACCGGCTCCGCCCTGCCAATGCTGTAGGCCACCTGGATCTCACATCTTTCAGCCAGACCAGCGGCAACTATATTCTTGGCAATATAGCGACACATATAGGATGCGCTCCTATCCACCTTGGATGGATCCTTGCCAGAAAACGCACCGCCTCCATGGTGACCAAATCCTCCGTAGGCATCCATGATAATCTTCCTCCCGGTCATGCCACAATCTCCCAGGGGGCCACCAGTAACAAATCTACCAGTGGTGTTTATAAAAAACTCTGTGTTTTTATCCATCATTTCAGGGGGGATACCCGTCTTTATCACCTCTTCAATAATTCCCTCCCTTAGGGTATCGTAATCAACCTCAGGGGCGTGCTGGGCTGCGATAACAACTGCTTGAACAGTCGTAGGTTTTTGATCTATATACCGAACTGTTACCTGAGATTTTCCATCTGGCCTCAGCCATGGAAGCCTTCCGGATTTGCGGACATCAGCAAGCCTTTGGGTAAGGTTGTGCGCAAGATAAATGGGCATTGGCATAAAAACAGGGGTGTCGGTGCAGGCATATCCGAACATGAGCCCCTGATCACCTGCCCCCTTTTCCTTGAAAAGACCGGTACCATCAACCCCCTGTGCAATGTCAGCTGACTGTTTGTCAATGCTTGTAATAACAGCACATGTCTCCCAGTCAAAGCCCATGGATGAGTCGTTGTAGCCTATCTCCTTTATGGTCCGTCTGGCAACTTCCGGCATCTCCACATAACAACTGGTCGTTATCTCCCCTGCAATAACTGTCATACCTGTGGTAACCAGGGTCTCACAGGCAACCCTTCCATATTTGTCCTGGCCTACAATCTCATCAAGTATGGCATCAGAGATCTGATCAGCTATCTTGTCCGGATGTCCCTCGGTTACAGACTCAGATGTGAATAAGAAATCGACGTTCATTTTAACTTCCTCTCTTTATTAAGGGTTCGTGTTGCTAACAGCCTTAGTGCTTCGCTTCGCAAATACATGGACCTATTTTAACCAGTTAACTCGAAGTAATTGCTTACTCAGCACTAAGCCTTGAGGGCTTCGACTGAGACATGTCGACGAGCAGTTCGGCCTTGAGCTCACTGCCGAAAGGCTCATGTCGAGTCGCTCAGCCGAAGTCTAAATAAGTTCGTAATCGAACTTATGAATCGAAGGGCTTAGCCATCCAATTTAGGTGGACTAACAATACCACCAGATATGATTAGTTTGAAGGCATCTTCAACACTCATATCGAGGACAACCAATTCATCATCTGGTACAAGCATATAAAATCCACTCGTAGGATTAGGCGTTGTCGGAATAAAGACATTTATCATATTCTTATCGGTTTTATCTTGTACCTCCCCCTTGCTTTCCCCTGTGATAAAGCCAATAACATAGGTCCCGCGCCTGGGATATTCTACCAATGCCACCCTTTTAAATGCATCGGTCTTCTGCAAAAAAATGGTCTCCAGAAGCTGTTTAACCCCAGCATAGAGGATCCTTACCAAGGGAATACGTTCCACTATATTCTCTCCTAGGTGAACTATCTTCCTGCCAACGATGTTTCTGGCTAAAAGACCAGCAGCAAAGACAAGGATAACTACGAAGATAAGACCAAGCCCTGGTATATGAAAGGGAAGATAGGTGTCCGGCAGATATTTAACAGGGATAAACTTAAGTATTGCATCCATGATCCTGATCAAAAACAATATAACGTACCCCGTTATGAAGATCGGTAAGATTACCAGCAGCCCAGTAAAAAAATAGTTTTTTAGGTTTGTCCTTAGGCGTTTCAATCTTCCCTCACTATAGCATTATCTATCAACCTGGTCTTTCCTACCTTTACAGCCAATGCAAAGAGGAAAGACCTGTCTATTGTCTCGATATCGGTAAGTTTTTCCCGGTCACAGATGGCTATATAGTCGATCTCTGTAAATGGTTGGCTTAGGATTAATTCCCTTACTGCCTCTTTGATCTCTACGGGGTCTTTTTCCCCCTTTGCTACCATGGCCTTGGCTAAATCCAGGCCCTTTTTCAGGTTTAATGCCGAGGACCTTTCCTCTGGACTCAGACAACTATTTCTGCTACTCGTAGCAAGGCCATCCTTTTCTCGTACTGTCCGGGCCCCAATAATCTCAATGTCCATGTTTAAATCCTTGACCATCCTCTTAATGACAATTAACTGTTGATAATCCTTTTCTCCGAAGACTGCCAGGTGGGGTTTAGTGATATTAAATAGCTTTATAACCACCGTGGTTACCCCAGTGAAGTGTCCGGGTCTTGATCTTCCACAAAGATACCTCATGATCTCTTCTACCCTAACAGTGCTTTGGAAACCATCAGGATACATCTCCTCCACAGTTGGCGTGAAAACAGCGTCTACTCCAGCAGAACGTGCCTTATCAAGGTCCTGCTTAGCATCCCTGGGGTATGTTTTATAGTCCTCCTGAGGGCCAAACTGGATCGGATTAACAAAGAGACTCATTATCAACCTATCCCCCTTTTCCCTGCCCACCCTCAATAGCTCAATATGGCCCTGGTGGAGAAATCCCATAGTTGGTACAAGGCAGATGATATCTCCACTCCTTCTCCATTTCTCAGATAGCTCCTGCATCAATCCTATCTCTTTGATTATCTCCATGATCCTTTAAGTGCCTACCCTACCTCACTTAGTGCCTTGATCCAAGGGGGACATAATACTTTGTTCCCCTCTCCATCCTTTCTATCTCAAGTATTAAGTCATCCAGATCAGATGGCACATTAACAAAATCTATGTCCGAGGCATTAATTACTAAAAGGGGGGTTATGGACCTTCAACAACTATATAGCCTTTCTGGTGCAATCTCTTGATCATATCCGCCAACGGACTGAGTCACGCAATGGTCTCACCCATATGTTCAAGAGCTAAATAACATTGCATTTATTGCGTGTCAAGAGGTGTCTTATCCGGTGTTAAGGCAGAACTCAAATGGATGTATTCATCTATAGTGAGATTCTCAGCCCTTCTCTTTGGGTTAATGAGGCACTCCTCAAGGGCCTTTGCTATCACTTCCCTGGGTACACACACCATTCCCCTTTCAAGGGAATTAAGTATTGTCTTCCTCCGGCAACTAAATGCTGCCTTGACAATCCTATGGAAAGACTCCTCGTCTTCTGCCTGAAATGGGTATGGTCTCTCAAAATCAATCTCTAAAACCATAGAATCCACCTTTGGTTTGGGGTAAAAGGCATCCCTTTTAACCTTGATAAGTGGGGATATCCGGGCATAGTATTGACTGATGACACTAAAGGCCCCGTATTCCTTTTTATTTGGCCCAGCAGTCAACCTCTGTGCCACCTCAAATTGAAACATCAGGATTGCGTTTTTGATATAATCTCGATTTCCGATAAGCCTTTCCAAGAATGGAGACGAGATATTATAGGGGAGATTACCCAGTATCTTGATCTTTTGTTCATATCTGTCGTAGATCTCTCTAAAATCTAACCTCAGTACATCCCCGGAGATAAATGTTATCTTTTCCTTGTCCTTCAGGGGCACCATTTCTTTTAATATACCTATCAATAATGGATCTTTCTCCACCGCCACCACATGATAAATGTGGGGGAGGATTGGGATCGTTAAGGCCCCTAAACCTGCTCCTATTTCTACAACCACGTCGTTTTTATCAAATCTTGCCTCGGTAATGATCTGATCGATTATGCCAGGGTCTTCCAGAAAGTGTTGCCCCAGTCTTTTCCTGGGCCTAAGTCCTGATTTGGTTAACAAGGCCTTAGAGACACTTAGGCCTTGCTGAGCCTTCTTGATTTGCGCCATGAAATAAAGGTCTTAAAAAAATAAAAGAAGATAAAATATGAAGGTATCGCAAATATGATGCCCAAGACAACACCTCCCGCCAGAAAGGTCGCAACTACTATTCTGCCAGCGCCCAGGATTTCAGTTACCACGCCTAAAGGTTCTCCATGATTAATTGCCTCTACCACTGGCTCCACGATCTTTGTGTTACGATCAAATCCCAAGATAAACGATCCTACCCTATAGCAATATTTGTAAATAAGATATACGGTTGCAGGATTACATATCCAGACCCCTGCCGCTGCTGTTATCTTACTTGCCTTAAAGATTAAGGCCAACAACACAGCAGTGATTATGTGAAAGGGGATAATCGGCATCATACCTGAAAATATACCAAAGGCCATCCCTAAGGCCAACTCATGGGGATGGCCTCTGAGCCTGACGATCCTTAGATACATATATCGAAACCAACGACGAAAAGGCATTTTTAACCATTTTTTAGGTAGTCTGAGAAACACTCCAATACTCCATTGCTCCCTGGCCCAGACCCCTGGCCCAGACCCCTGGCCCAGACCTGGCTTATAGGCTTAATAGGCTGATCCGAGGACGTAGCACCGTATAGACTTTCTATGCTGATCGAGCACCTAGCACCAGGGCAGGCTGGCTTAAAGGCTTAATAGGCTGATCCGAGGCGTAGGCTCTACCCTCCGGCCTGTAAGCGGAGCCAGAGGCCAGGGCAGGCTGGCTTGCATGGCCGGAGTTCAGCGGACGACGCTTCGAAAATATCACATCAATGGGAGCGTATTCTAGGCAAGTCGCGCTCTCCGAAGCGTAGGCTCTACCTTCCGGCCTGTAAGCCCTACGGGCTGGAAGCGGAGCCGGAGGCCAGGGCAGGCCTATACTCCTATTGGGGCGAAGCCCTTAAGTTCTTGCCGGAATTGGCAGGAACATACAAAGTGGGTATCTAAATTTGATCTAAAGGAAATCTTGACCTTGCATCTAAGGTTAGGTCATCCTTGTGGCCCTTTATTATCCTGTGATAACCGGCGACAGCTATCATAGCCCCATTATCTGTACATAACTCCGGACTTGGGGTATAGAGATCAATTCCCTTTTTATTCATCATCTCTTGTAATTTCCGGCGTAAATAGTTGTTTCTGGCTACCCCACCAGCAAGCACAACGGAGTTTACACCAACTTGAAGGGCGGCTGCAATCAGCTTATCTATCAGGATATCAACCACTGCGGCCTGGAAGGATGCGGCTATATCCGCTATCTTGATCTTATCGTCGCACCCTTTGCGATTGCGCCATTTCCTGACATAAAGGGCAACAGCAGTCTTGAGACCACTAAAGCTGAAGTCAAGAGAGCCTTTGGATAGGTAGGCCCTTGGAAAATCAATGGCCTCAGGCCGGCCTGCGGCAGCCAGTTTTTCTATTGCAGGGCCACCGGGATAACCTAATTCCAGGAGTTTTGCGATCTTATCGAATGCCTCTCCAGCGGCATCGTCTAACGTCTGACCCAACACGGTATAATCACCAAAACCCCGGACATGATAAAGGTTTGTATGGCCACCTGAAACGGTAAGGGCCACAGAGGGGAAGGGGGGATACCTTTTTTCCAAGAAGATAGAGAGAATATGTCCCTCTAGGTGATTTATCCCTATTATAGGGATATTGTTAGCATAGCTAAAGGCCTTGGCGAAATAGATGCCAACTAAGAGGGCACCGACAAGACCAGGCCCCACAGTAACCGCTATTGCATCGATATCACTACTGTGGAGGCGAGCCTTTCTTAGGGACTCCCTAATAACCCAAACGATATTCTTGATGTGTTCTCTTGAGGCAAGTTCCGGGACTACCCCACCATACCGGTGATGAACAGGGACCTGGGAGCTAACAATATTGGATAATAATCTCTTTCCATCCTCTACTATTGCCGTGCAGGTGTCATCGCATGAGGTATCTATACCGAGTATGATCATAATACTCGTTACTTTCGCCTGCACGTTATCATAAATCCTCCTCTCAAACCAGCAACCAGCAACGAGCCATTTATTGTTTGGTGGTCTTACTCTTTCTTAATTGATCTATCCGTTCTACCACTTTTTTGAGATGTCGGGCCATCAAATCCGCCTTCTGGTAACGTTTACTGACGTCCTTGGCCAAGGCCCTATCTATTATCTTTTCAATAATACGTGGAATCCTTGGATTAATCTCCCTTACTGGGGGGTGTGTCTCTCTGGTAATCTGGTACATAAGGGATGTCATATCTTCAGAGACAAAGGGCTTTTGGCCAGCCAGCATCTCATAAAGTACTATCCCCAACGAGAATATATCTGACCTTCCGTCAACCTTTCTCCCACTCACCTGTTCAGGAGACATATAAGAAGGGGTACCCAGAATAATACCGGTCTTTGTCTTGGAAGAGGAAGTGATCCTGGCGATACCAAAATCCGTAACCTTTAC
>SDBT01014720.1_pt1 | contig 12456 bp, 9 predicted proteins | sample 2277101 | NCBI WGS metagenome assembly SDBT01 (sample SAMN10404973, study PRJNA504765) | marine sediment metagenome | isolation source: marine sediment core GS10_PC15, 103 cmbsf | place: Arctic Ocean: Southern Knipovich Ridge | collected 2010
TCTTCCGTGTGTCGCAATACCTCAGCATTTTGGAATATTTGCAGAATTTCCCCATTATACCGATTCACGAATAGTAAGTGGTTGGAGATGTGGTGCAATATCGTAATGTTCCCCGCGCTCACAGTATGCATGATCGATCCAGCCCGGGGTATGCGCACCATTTTACGCGTATTTGCATCGAACAATATTAATTGGGTTTTGGTGGTGGCTGTAAGACTCTGACCGCCGGGCGTACCGGATACCGTCCATAGCGGTTCTGCATGGGGTTGTAGCGGCTCTTCTTTATCCGTGTTGTTGATCACTTGTTGTCCCTCCGAAGACTCTTGCTGTTGCGTGAATAAAAATTCTCCACTGTGCCGAGCACATTCGTGCAGTACACCGTCGTCCCCGTACCCCACGTCCACAATTGAACCGTCCACACATCCAATGAGAAATCGTAAATTGGTCACGAAGGATAGTGTCGATATGTCAGGTTCCGGTACGGGCAATGGTGTAATCCATCGTGCGCGTTTACGATCCCACGCTCCCTGGTTCGTGATCACAAGATTCTCACTAAGACGCAGGTGACGCACTGGACGTGAAGGTATATGCAGAATTTTTCCGCTTCGACACATTGGCAAGAGGTAGATGGTAACCCCCCCGTTTGGCACTGCTACGACCAGCTCGTTGGTACACATATCCAATTGCACAGCACCCCCCCGAATCACGTCATTATGAAAGTGTAACTGAGACATCTTCCATTCAGGACGTTTTTCGCTGTACAGCTGCATTGAGTACAGAGTCCATCGCCCCGATTGCGGGGCCGGGTTTTGGAAGAGAATTGCCGCGTATGCCGTACTGACTCCAATGGGCCTGACGGAGCCCTTTTTTGGAAATCCATGCACCACGGGGTTTTGCCACCGGCGTTCGAACCAAGACTCTTCGTAGTAATCCTGCGAACGGAAAAAGTACTCCCACGACATATCCTGGGGTTTAATCATCTCTGCATCCGACCAGCGTATACATGCATATTCGTGCCATCCTTCCTCAGTGGTGGGAGCTTCTGCTGACGCGGTGGACGTTGCCATTTGCGCGAATGTATCGAATACGGGTATAAGGTTATGGGGGGTCACTGACGTTTATAGCCCCCAAAAGACAAGACCCCAAAAAGATCGTCCATGTGGCGATTTTTATCGAAACCCACCCAGCGACGGGTACTAGATGTACGCCTGCAAAGCCGAGATCCAGAAACACGATCTCTCGCCCACTTTGTTCTCTGGGTCATAGTGTTGTTTGTGTTGGTTGCAGGTACATTTACGTTGTTACTGTCACCTTCGCCGCAGCTCACCATGGTCCCTGGTCAACAACAGTACTTCCAGAGTGACGAGGAACTCGTGTCTGCACTGAAGAAATCCGAAGATCCGAGGGAGAATGTGTTAACACCCGGATACTCTTCGTGCGCCTCTGTGGCGACATTCACCGAGGACGAAACCAGCGAGCAGTACTGCACGGTACGTGTGCCCGCTCCCGGTGCCGTGGACACTGAACTATTGCGTCAGGACATTTCGCCTATTGAAGATTTTTACGAATACGCTTGCGGTCGATATCACAATGAGCGATTGCGGGGGCCGGACGTGATGCGTGACCGTACCCAGGGGTTGTTACGCACCATTGTCAACCGGGCTCCGGAACACAGCAAAGTCGGTCGATTTTACCGTTCCTGCAGAGAGTACACGGACCGTGTTCACGAACAAATCTCTGCAGAACACGCTCTAATGGAACGCTTTTCTCGGCACATTGACAATAAACTGGAGAACATCGACGATCTAGGGACTGTTATGGGGTTTCTGGCACGCTACGATGTCCGGTTACCGTTCCAAGTGTCGGTGGCCCTTGACCCCCGCGATCCACACGTCAATCAACCTCTGCTGGTGCTGCACCGTTGGGGAGGAGTGTTTCGGTCCAAACAAAGTACGTCGTCGCGTGGGCAAATCATCCACGAAATTATCGCGCAACAATTCAGCCCCCTAGAGAATGCCACAATGGTCTCCCAGCGGATACGCGAAATATCTGACACGATTCTTGATATTGAGGTGCACCTGGACAATTGTCGACGCACATCTTCCTCGATGGACACTACACAGACCCTCTCAGAGTACATGCAACGTGTTGGCGATCTAGAAATCGTGTCTTGGCAATCATTCCTGGACATTGCAGCTGCGCCATTTGAGTGGCAAGATTTCTTCAACACCTTTTTGGACGATTATACGCTTGGTGAACCGAAGGAACTGTGGGTACACACGCGAGAATTTTTCCAATGTCTACCCTGGCACCAGTGGACGGCGGCTCAGTGGCGAGACTACCTAAAATTCTCCGTCGCCTACCAACTGTACGAACGCCTGGATCACGGCCAAGGAGGATTCTGCTTCCGGTGTGCACTACCGTGGTCTCAGTCATCCACAATGTCGGGATTTGATACTCTCGATACCTCCCAGCTGCTGGTGGTTCCTGTACACCACGCCAAACAAACGGGAGTAGAGGCAACTTGTCACTACGAAACCGTGCAACATCTTTCGTTACTGCTGGACAATTATCTACTGGCCCTGTCGGACCTGCCCGGCATTCGCGACCTGACCGAAGCTGTCGTCAAACAAGTGCGCGAGTACTTTGTGGATGCAGTGCAGCGAGCGCGGTGGTTGTCCGCAGAAGGGCGTGCACACTTGGAACGGAAACTTCAGGCTATTGTTGTTCACGTTGGCGCTCCCGAGCAGTGGCCAATAGGGCGTGGAGATTTAGACATTACTGATCACTTTGCAGAGTCTTTGATGGAGCTGCGCCGGTACCACGTGGACCAGGCTCTGAAAATGTTGCGGCAAGAACTGCCTCCGTCCTCGCTCTTTGACGGAAGTGTCGCAGATGTAAATGCCTATTACCACTATCAGCTTAACCAAGTGTTCCTGCCCGCTGCACTGTTGCAACCACCAGTGTTTCACCAGGATTACAATCACACGGCCTTGATGGGTACGCTGGGAGTGGTGGTGGCCCACGAGATGGCGCACGCACTCGACGATACGGGTCTGTACTATAATGCCAAGGGACGCATCGACACGCTACCGGAAAACGACCATCAGTTGTTGTTGGATCGCCGAGAGTGCCTCTATCGACAGAGTAAACCCACCCGACAACGTGCCCCCGAACTTGTGGCGTCGGCTCTGGGATTCCACGTGGCCGGTCGGGGGATTCGAGGACGCACACAGAAACAGCACTTTTATACGGCACACGCCCAACTTTGGTGTGGGGCCGGAGGACGTGATCGTGTGGACTCATTGGTGGCGGTGGATCCGAGCTTTTCCGCCACTTGGTCTCGAGGCTCCAAACAAGAAGGATGTCCACTTATTTAGGAGCACTATACAGGTATGAGAACTCTCGTCCCAATAATGGCATCCAAGAACAAGGGCATATACAGTTTCCCCGAAGATCGCATCAAAGAGGATAAAGAGCAACGACATAAGCAGACGGCTCGCGTGCAAGGTCTGGCCGAGATGAATCTTCACGAATTGGCTCGTGCTCAGTACCCTGATATCATGAAGGAGCTCGAGGATTGGCGCACCTGCATTCATTGTTATGCGCCCTTTCAGGAACTGAACAATTTGGGGCAGTGGCGGTGTCGTTACCACCCCGGCCGACTCGGTACCGATCGGCACACATGGCAGTGTTGTGGCGCGAGTCTCGACCCTCGAGAGGACAAGTTCGAGAGTAATCACGTTAAGGGCTGCCTTCTGTCGGATCACTGCGTTAAAACTGGTGGGTGGACTGAATGGGATACAGAGCGTCTACCAGAAGCGATTTTCGAGCTATTTAACGCTCACAAGGATGCTGTGGGCCAGTCGATGCAACACGCCGACGTTTTCAAATCGTGGGTGGAAGTGCATCGCGCACAACCTCTTGAAAGTAATGAGGAAGAGTGAATACACGTACTACCTACGATTTATTTTGTTGTTACATATCACCCAAAAACGCATCAGCATATTCCCGCCAGGGTTGATGGGGATGATGGAATTGTCGTCCCCCATGTCGATTCTAACGGTCTCCGCTTCAGCTTCAGGGGACACGGATGCACTGCGCAATTTTAAGTGGGCCTGCTCCTTCCAATCTGCGGAAAGTGATGTAGGCCCCATTTCCTCGTTTTGTTGATAGAATGGCAAGCCTACTGGGTTTTCATCGAAGGAGCGCTCTGGCGCCAGCATGTGGGTATTTAAGAACTTGAGGATTCGCTTTACAGCAGAGGAAGACGACGATGACATTTCTTCTCTCTGATAGAGCACTGATGTTTTTTGTCCTGGTCGAAACAGTGGTGTTGCACTGTCAAGAGGGTGCGAGATGGGTGGTGCCTATTGTGGTGGTGGTCAGTGGAGTGCTGGGTGGATTCTCCGGGCTGCTATATGCAGTGGTGGCACTGGTGCTGGGGTATCGATTTTTGCATACCCACCGAGAAAATCGACGATTTTCCCTGTGGCGACAGGGGTCCCCGTATCGATATGTCACTTACCAAGATTGGTTACTCTGGGCGTTGCTCTTGGTGCTGCTTGGAGCACTGTACTACTTTGCAAACGATGTGGTTCCGGAAACGGGATTTCCAGTGGGCAGAATTAGAGCTCTCTCTGGGTTTTTAGCACTTGCAACAATCACTTTCTACGTTGGGCGTACTGAGGAGGTCGTGAAGCGCCTCTGGACAAGTATTTACTATTACGACAAGCTTCACTTATACTGGATGGGTACTGTTATATTTTACACGCTTTTGCCGCACGCCTCGTTTCCGTGGAATTTGGTCATTGTTGCCGCAGCAACATTATTGCTGCTTTTCATCCAATCACTTCTATATAAGATCGATTGGAGCTAACAAACACTTGGGTAACCAGAACGCCAGTCTCGTAAACAATGTTACTCAATTACGTTCCCTACTTCATACTCCCTTTCGCGGGGGTGATGACCTTCACCAACAACCGTGTCCGGTTTGACAGGGTATGGTCCATGGTGGACGGATTCGGTATCGGCATCGCTTTTCTGACCCTCATCATCTTCCAACTTTTGTGGGTTCTGATTGACGATATTGAGAATGCTTCACCAGCAATAATCTTTGATTTCCTCGTGTGGCGTGTGATCATTGCATTGGCTGGTATCTACACTGCGTGGAAAGTCGTCTCTGTGAACAGCTTACCAGGTCTCCCGGACCTCCACCATGCCGCCGTTGCCGATGAAGTGAAGCTGCGTCGCTTGGGGACACGCGACCCCCGCCATCCAGACGAAAACCTCCCACTGCGCGCCACTGGCCGCGTGGAGACTGACGTGAGCCACGTTGGAGAGTGGTTTAGTGCCGTGTTTTCCCACCCTGGCTGGTACGCGGCCGAAATTGGTCAGTTCCTTCTGTTGAACGCCGCCGCATTCTTCTTCTTCTTTGGTAACCCTGAAGATGCTGGTGATAGCACGGGCGCCATGATTTTGGGAATGTCCCTGTACGCCGGTGCAACTGTGTTGATACCAATCATTTTCTACATCATCCTCTACTTTACGGGTGGAGGACCGATGTACGGAGGCCCGGCCGTGTACAAGTCTCTGCTGTTTCGCAGGTATGCGTGGTGGACCTTTGTAAATCTCGTAATGGTGGTGATACCCGCGATTCTCCAAATGACTATCACTCACCCCAATGGCTGGAGTTCGGGAACCACTAGCTTCTTTGTGTGGCCCTTCCCGATTATTCTGATCCTTGCGGGTATAGTGGTGTTGATCAATTTCTTGGTCTTCCTCTTAAATCCGGGTGTCAAGAAGAGCCGTGTAAACTTCTACCAGAAGTACGATGCCCTTTCGGAGAAACAACGTTGAGGGTAATTGGCACAAATGTCGATTTCGCAGAACCAATACAATTCAACTCCGATTCAAATCATCTACGATCTTTTCACGCTAGATCTTTTTCCCTACTTAATCGCCGAATACCCCCACGTGCATAGCTCAGACAGCAATTCCCCACTATGGGATCTATTGTATTGTCAGGCTCAATTCAGAGCGTGTTTTGGGAAGATCCTGACGGAGATCGCATAGGAGCGAAATTTGGTAAAGGTCTCACAGTGTGGGGCACGGTACCTGTGCAGGCCACGTATTTTCACTACAAGTTACAGTGTGATCAGAAAAAAGGTCAGGGCAAGTGGCCAGATAGTTTTGAGATTCGCAAGGTGCTCGAATGGCGTCGGTTACCGCTCACTATTGACATGCTCAAGACAATGCTACGCAAAGAGTGTACCTTATCCGCAAGCCGAATAGCCCAGATGATTCGCGGATACCCTGACAATACCACTGGAGAGGAATTGCTCACATGGGTGGAGGCACAACCATGGTACGAGGACGTGCACGACAAAGCAGATTACTTTCGCCACAAGTACGTTACGGTTCTGTTTCGGTATTACACGGCGTCGGTGGTGCAAACTATGGATTATTATTTGGCCGAGGGCGTGTACGAGCATCTGAAAGTGTCTCCGATTGATCTGTGTTTCATGCGGCGCATTCGCAAAGTGTTTGGGGACGACGCTCGCGTACCAGAGTTGCCACCCGAGGGATTCCTGCTGGCCTGTTCAGATTTCCATCGTCCCGTGGCTCAGCACCAGCGTGATGCACTCACCCTATACCACCAGGAGATTCTCGTTCGCATGCGCGTCGGACATACGGCGGTGCTGCTGAATCCCCGAGTGTGGGACCAGCCCCGCACTGTGGCCGCACTCCAGTACATTTCCACGGAGCTCGGAGTGGTGCATGTGTACGACGATCGACAGCACATGTGCTTGACAGAGGTCTACAACGACGAACTAGCCATTGGGCAGGCCATGCGCTCCCTGTTCCAGAACCAACATATACACGGTCCACCCACACCCCCAGAAGATGAGGAGGACAAGGAAAAGGAAATGGTTTTGAACGAAGACCAGCAGCGATCCGTGACAGTGGCCTGCGAGCACCCCATGCTGTGCATCACCGGAGGACCGGGTACGGGCAAGACATCCACTGCCCGAGAAATTGTGCACCGATTGGGCGAGGGTAATTTCCTCTCCGTGTCCTTTACGGGCAAGGCCGCGTGCAACTTGACGGAGCGCGTAACCAAGTCCATGACCATTCATCGGGCTCTAAGTGTGATTTACAGTCAAATGGGCAGCCATCATAGTGATCCTGTTCTTGCGCATTCAGGGGACGAAGAAACGCAGTTGGAGGACCAAAATGTGACTGAGCCTGAACAACCACAAGAGTCCAGAGGGAAAAAGACAAAGAAGAAGAAGGGTCGTGACAACATGGAAATGGGCGGCATTCCCCTGGCAGAACGTCCGTACCTGCTCATTGACGAAATGAGCAACGTTGAGCTAAATTTATTTGCAAAAATTCTTCGAGAGATGCGCTCTCTGCGTCTGCTGGTGTTGATTGGAGATGTGAACCAGATTGAGAGCATCGGTCCGGGGTCGGTGTTCATGGACTATCTCCAGCATTATACAGACTCTCCATACATTATACGACTGGAGCACGTGTACCGGGTCAACGACAATTCCGTCGTGCTCAACGAGTGTGCCCGGCACGTGCTGGCCCGGGAGCCACAGAAGATCACGGAAAAGGCCCACCGAGACATAGAGGACGGCCATCCCATTACGGTGATGCCGCGATCCCGGGAGATTGTCGACGATGTGTTTCGCATCCTCGCCAAGTTCCCTGACCAGCATCACTTCCAATTCATTGTGTACAAGAATCAAGCACGTCAGGAGATTAACCGAATCGTGTACGAGTACTTGTTCGGTGGCAAGCGCGTCGGCAAGGGCAAACGTGTCGGGGAGAAGATCATGTTCACGAAGAACAATTACGGAGGATCAGTACGCGGCTACAAGTCGGTAGCGGTTAGTAACGGGGAGTTCGCATTTATTGAACGCATCTACGACCTGAATCTGAAGACGGATAAGACCACCGAGGTGGACAGCACCAGCCAACGCCGATCAATCGCTCGCAAAAACTCACTGCGGTTCATGGTGCTTAAGAGTGGCAAGACACTGTGTCTGGACCTACGCACTAACTACAAGTTCGACACGGGCTACGCGTGCACCGTACACAAGATGCAGGGAAGTGAGTGCGACGATGTATGCCTGTACATTGAGCGAAACCCACAGGAACACTTCAATTGGAAGCTGCTATACACGGCCATGACACGGTCACGCAACACACTCACCATCATTTGCTGCTGCGATCGCAACAAAATCACGGACTTTAACAACCCTGGGCGTATAGTGGACATTGACCAAATTGTGCGGTTCCACAATCCAGTGGAGCGAGTCACAACCCTGCAACAGTGTTTGTCGATGTCTGGAGAGCAGCAGCAAGAAAAAGAGGCCGCCGAGACTGCAGTGCACGATCTTGAAGATGAAATTCTCCAGGCAGAAGAAAGTACACGTGCCGAAGAGGATGCAGCTCCAGAGACGCGCAGCCTGCTGGAAATTGGCAGTTCGGATGAAGAGGACAGCGACGAGGGTGAGGAATTGGACGACGGGTTTATAGTATCTGATCACGAGAGCAGTGACGGTGAACCACCTCGCAAGCGCTCTCGAGTGGTCGAATCAGACACGGACAGTGAAGATTGAACCTCATGTAGTATTTAGGTGTCACTGCTGTTGGGGAAATAGACTTGCACGTGATGAAAAAACGAAGACAACGGGAATTTTCCGAATCCATCAAGGCCGGAGAATCTCTAGCGGCGTGGTTGCCGATAATTCATTTAGCGGTATCCAGTCGGCAGTACGATGATGTTCGCGTGTATTTTGGTTTGTTAATCCATCACAGACGGTACGAAACAATCAACATGCTCTGTGCCACATTGACCGAGAATGACGTTCGGGAGGTGTTTCTGCGGAAATGGGGAGGAGTGGACGAACCGGGTACGCTGTTGCACAAATTGATTGCGCAACGGGCACCCAAAATCGCTAAACGTATCCTCAAAGCTCTGGGAGACGTGTACCCAGGAGACTACCCAGACTGTTGGGACGTGGTGGACGAAGCGATTTCCGTCGAAAGCGTGGCCACTGTCAAGCAGCTGTTCGCCACCTCTCAAGTGTTCTGCGAGGCACGCGATGCCGAAGGACGAACGGCACTGCACCGCACAGTAGCTTTGGGCGATTGGGTAATGACCAAGACGCTGTTTGACATGTTCCCAGCGTTCTGCGCCATGCAAGACAACGAGGGTCGCACTCCGCTGATGGATACAGTTCAAATCGGCCGTTCCGGATGGGTGCAATACATGCTCAGGTACAAAGGTGGATTTTTTTACGAGCCGTATTTGCCGGAGTACGCCAAGTCCATTGCAATGGAGGAGATACTCCGGCAATTGACCCCAAAGAATCAACGAGAGGAGGAACAGAACCACCTGGTGCACAATGAACGGTTTCTGCAAACAGGGGATTTTCCTCATACATCTTCAATTGAGAGTTGGGGGAGTCATTTTCGGACACCGTCGTTGGGAGGGACATTTTCTCGTACAGCATCAACAAGTAGTTTGGTATCTCAGTTACCGCCAGAAGAGGAACTTACTCGCACATCTTCAATTGGGAGTTGGGGGAGTTCTGCACCGTCAGGAGGGGAACTTACTCGCACATCTTCAATTGGGAGTTGGGGGAGTTCTGCGCCAAAAGAGGAACTTACTCGCACATCTTCAATCGGGAATGGGGATAACTATGGTCTGGGAGGCAAAGAGTTCTATTACAAAATAGCGGATCCTCCATCTTCTTCACCGCAAGAATTAAAGTTGAACGCACTGGGATCGTTGCCTGTATTTGGGAGCCCGGCGGTTGCGCAGGCGTCTGTATCATCTCATGTCGAGCCTTTTATGTCCCGACTCCGGTCAATTTCATACCAATCGGGTCTGCATAGGATTGTGCAACAAATTTCTAAGGACACTACCGAAATTTCTGGGAATTTTATAACGAATGTGTCGGGGGAGATCACGAACCACAATTTGACCGATGATATCCCAAGTGTCTCTTCCAGTTCGTTGCAGAGATCAAACAGTACAGGGGGAATAGATGACCGACCCAACATGCGGATGAAGCGTCGGTCATCGATGTTGGGAAATCTAGTGCGTCGACGCAACAAGTCAAATAGCACAAAAACAGAGACAATCGAGGCTGTCGCTACTGCTGCTGTTCTAAACCACGCCAACGCTCTCGGCGGAAACATTCAATTGGCGATCATCAACCATGATGAAGAGCTGCCCCCCCGTAATGATGGCCTCATAATCCCCTCTTGGTACGGGATGGAAGCAACACACCCTCGACTGATTACACCCGAAGATGTGGTGACGAACGGGTTGCTCAAACAACAAGAGACCACAAATGATGATGATAGATCTGACATGATAGATGAGGAGTGATAAATACAATTTGACTTTTCAGACACATTTTATTATTGTAGAAAAAAGGTAATAGTACGATTCAGTTTACTCATTAGTTCTATAACGATCATAACTAAAACACAAACACAAAGCCAAAAAAATGGCAAAATATATAAATACAACGGCGACCATCTACGGATCTCTACCTTTTACAACCCAAGACATCGATATAACATATATTGCATCGTCGGTGTTCAGTAGGGGATTTGCAAATAAAACATAATTCACTTCATTTACTCTTCACTCTTACTCTCTCCCTCCCCTTCCTTCTTCTCCCGCGGCTTTGGTCGCCACCCTCGGCCTTCCATATCGGTAAGGCGGTCCAGCATCTCTCGCATCAACTTTTTACGTGGCCACTCGGAAGCTTCTCGTTTGCGAATGCCCATGGACGTGATGACGGAGAATAATGTCTTGTCGAATTGGGCTGCAAAACCCCCCTTGGCTTTGGCTTTGGGTTTGGCCTTGGTGGCAGCCGATTTCGACGTAGAAGGCCCTTTGTCCTCTTTTGGAGGGACAGAAGTGGTAAGTTTCTTGTCTTTTTTGGGAGGTGCACGATCTTTGAACGCCTGTCCTATAGCAAGTTTCAACCACTTCTTTTCATCGGGGTGCATGTAGTGGTCGTGGATGGGTCCTCGCGCATTTGTTTTTAGCACAATGGGCACACCCTCAGTCTGGAGTTTCACTCGTCGCAGAAACTTGCCTGCGAACATGGCACGGACCTCCTTGAACGTGAATTGCTCAAATTCATCGCCACCTTCCTTACGGAGTCGCTCCATTTCTTCTACAGTGTCAACGACCCATTTCTGAGCCTGTTCTTCATCAAAGTCCAGAACCGACATGATAGTGATTTGAGGGTGTATGGTTGGGGGGCGGCACTATGTGCCCTAAAAAAGAGATCGAACATGTAAAAGATCGTGAATATGTCATGAGAGTAAGTGCCGTATATGATGGTGTGATTTGTCACTACCACAATAGACGGCAATATGATAATACGTTTAGAGACTATTTGGGGGATGTCGACTGTCGTGGCCCTTGTAACGGTCTGTGTGGTGCTATATTTTTTGATATTCTACGAGCACGAGCCATCTTGGTTGTATCTTTTTGACCAACAGGAAATTGACACAATTACCCTTCCCCAAAACATGGAAATGGAGCGCGTATCGCTATTGAGTGACTTCGATGCGTGAGGGATCTTTCGTGTTTGAAATCTAAATACAAATAAAGACACCATTATCAATTCAAATAAATTTATGTAGTAACTCATCAATCCCCCCCCAATCGACAATTCCGTTATAAAAAACGATATTACCATCTCCTTCCGTGAATTGTGTACGAGAATTATCATCAAATTCTATTGCCCCTCGACTACTTTTCATTAACTCTGGATAAAATCTTCCAATGAAAACCAAAGGATCAGCAAAAACGAACTGTTGACCATTTGAATCAGCAATACTATGAATGATTTCCCGAGATCTATTCTTAGGCACGTCGGTTTTTTCAGGATTTATCAGATTCTGGTAGCACTCTTTGAAGATATGGAAGTTCCAATCAGCAATAAGTTCATTTAATTCTGGGAATTCCTTTCCATACCTCTCAAAAAACTTGGGAAGCTTATTACAATCAGCAGAATTGTTTGATCCTTCCCTAATATCATCCAGAACTACGGGCATCAAGATGGGGAGAGCTTCAAATAGATGAACTTCCTTAAAACTTTCCAAAAGTGGGAGTAGTCTAGACTCACCAGCGAACAAAAGAGTTCTAAAGTTGAAACCTCCGTAAACATACAACGTTATGTTGGAAAGATCACCATGACTACCTAACAATTCTCTTAATGGTTTGAGACAATACACTACATCCGGATCATCAAAATTCTCTGCTACATTAAATCTCTCCATAGTAGGTCCAGGCCTATTTTGAATATTCCATTTCTTGTCACTTGGCTCACCTCGTTCTACTAAGAACTTGATACCTTTAAGTTTGTATTTACTTACAAACAAATTAAGCCACTTGACACAAAGCCA
>SDBT01014721.1_pt1 | contig 12456 bp, 13 predicted proteins | sample 2277101 | NCBI WGS metagenome assembly SDBT01 (sample SAMN10404973, study PRJNA504765) | marine sediment metagenome | isolation source: marine sediment core GS10_PC15, 103 cmbsf | place: Arctic Ocean: Southern Knipovich Ridge | collected 2010
TAATTTTTGCTCGTAAAACCTCTACTAAATTTTCTAATTTTTCGATTCGTTCATTTAAAGTCATATTTAAACACCTCGTGATTGAAAACTTATACTTCTTTTATAATGTCTTTCGTTTTCTAATCCTATAGTAACTGTAAAATTACTTAAATTGTAAGATATAGATTGTATATTTAAAGAGTCTTCTAATACATTATCTATCATAATTCTTTTGGTTAAATCGATACCATAATAACAAACAGTATCTATAGTTAAATCTATAGAACCTCTTATTTTCTTATCAGCAGTTTTACTTAATTGCCAATCAGCTAAATCTTGAGCAAACACAATATCGTTCCAAGAAGGTGTAAGTTCTTTAATAGGATTATTATCATCGTCATAACCTATAATTTGCCATCCTCCTATTTGAATTCCTAACCCTGATAATTGTAACGATTTCCAAATTGTTGTAGGATAATCTCCCATTTTACTAGTAATAAATACTAATGGACTAGTTGGGTCTTGAGGGTCATCACTTGGGTCGTCAGATTTCGATTGAAATCTTTTTTTCCATATTGATAATTTAATATTAGGTCTTCTAATAGAATCTGATTTACCTTCTCCATCTTCTGTGTAAAAATATTTTCTATCTCCAAACGTTACAGTATTGTTTTTATAATCGATACTATATCCTTCATCAACTACAGGATTAAATGTAGTTGGTATTATTGTTCCACCAGAATATTTCATAGAAGAAGAAGTAGGGGCATATATACGTAGTTTGGGTTCAAAACGGTCAGTATAAGCTTCTAAACCTCCAGGTATAATAGATACAAAAGCTATGTTATATTTTGTATAGACATTTTTATATAAATCATTTTCTTCTTGAGTATGACGAAATACTCCACTAGTGCCTACTTGTGGCACAGTGCCTCCTTTTCCGTATTGATTTATCTCTTCTTCCGTAGAAGCAATATAAGCAGGTTTATAATCGGTTGTTGCTAATCTTTCATAAGTTGTATCCCATGCAGGGGTTAATTCTATAGTTGTATCTAAATAATAGTAATAACCATCATATTCATTAGTTTCTTTTAGAACTTTATCACCTATTGTAACTCTTAATTTATTAACAATATTTGTTACAGATTCGGTAAATCGATGTTTCAATACTTGATACAGACCTATATTTTTATCTAATTCTTGTCTTTCTAAATTAATAATACTACCTTGTCCAGCAATCCATAGTTTTTTAGAACCATCAACATCATAAAACCAAGCATAATTACCAGAATTTTCTACTAATGAAGTAATACAATCTGATTCTCCTCGACCAAAAAAATTCATAGTTTGAGGTATAAATTCTCCAATCCCAAAACTAGCTCCACAAGCAGATAATCCTTGAGATACAGTATTATAGTATAATTCCCAATTATTTTGTGGTTCATGTCCTACAAAGAAGTATTTTTGTTCTCTATTTCTTAGCCAATATTTATCTTGACAATTAATTCTAACGGACTCAGGACTATCTCCAGGAACAATTTCTGTTATATATCCTTTATATAATAAACAATAATTAGTCCAACCTTCTCCATAATATCTAATTTCTACTTCGTGTTCAATAGTTGGTTTATTTGTAGTATCATAAGGTCTTCCAATATTAAAAGAAGCGGTATGCGGAACATTTAAAGATTTTGTGATACTAACACTATTAATATCTACATCATCGTCTGCACTTCCGTTTATATAAACTTTTATGTATTCTTTACCTAATGATTGGAATCCTGCATCACCAGGAACTTGCCAAGAATGTAACATTCTAAAATTATTAACTATATCAGATGTAGGTTCATGTGCCATTCTTATTCTATTATCAATATCTATCAAATCTCCAGCATATGACATACTAAATCTGTTTAAAATATCTCCTATTTCGTGATAAATTAAATTGGCTATTATATCATCAGATAATGTTATAGTATCATCTAATAAGGCTTGTTCTCTAGATAAATTAAGTTCAATAGCATCGCTAAGAGTTATAGTATCAGTATTTTGGAAAATTAAATTTACTTCAATCTCATCAGAAATAATCAATCCATCTCCAAGATTAGCTTTTTCTAAATTTAAGTTTATAAGTATGTTATCAGATAGAGTTATTCCGTCAGCTAAATCTAATTGTTCCCTTGAAAGATTTAATTCAATAGCATCAGATAAAGTAACATTATCTTCACCATAAAATTCCATAGGTAATTCAAATTTATCAAAAACATAGTTAGCACTTGCATCCCGATATACAAAATATAATTGATTATTCCATCCAGAAGAAAGATTTTCTGGAATTTCTAAAGATAAAGCCAAATAAAGAACATCTGTAGATAAAGTAGTTTTAGTGCTCCAAGAATTTGTATCCCATGCCCAATAAATTGCACCTGCTCCTAAGGCACGAGTGCCTGTTACGTAAATATTGTTATCATAAGTGCAAACTGCACTAAGATTTCTATAAGAATTATTTAAAACTTCTGAATAAATAGTAGTCCAACTTCCATCCCAACTTCCTCCTGAATATTTTTTATATCTTAAATACATAGTAGGATTATTATAATAAGATTGAAATACCCAAATAGTTTCAGAATCTCGTTCTGCTACTATTGCTGGTTCTACAATGCTACCAGTAAATATATTTTGTTTAGCTCCTATAGACCAACTTCCTCCTGAATTTTTAGTAATTTTATAAACATCGATATTTGTTCCTGGCACAACAACGTGCCAAAGATTATTATTATAATCTAAACATGTATCAGGTATTCTATTAGGAACAAAACCACCTACATCTACGGAATCTTCAAAAGTCCAATTAGTTCCTCCATCAGTAGAAGCAAAAACTTTCATTATATCGTTATAATAAGCTGTTATAACTATATCATCATCGGTATCTATTTCTACTCTTAAATATTCTTTTACTGTTTCTCCACCTGAAACAACTAAATCAGATATAGAAGTTCCTCCACCACTATCCCAAACTCCTGCCGAGCCTGCTGTTTTTTTCTTGAAATACAATTCGTCATCAACATTATCAATCCAAAAAACATATATATTATTTGAAGAATCTGTTATTATACCATACTGACCTTGAGTAGGATAACTAAAAGTAGCTGTTGCAATAGTATAATAAGTGCCAGACGCACCACCTTCACCATCAGTGAATGTAACGCCTCCATCAGTAGAAACAGTATATCTTAAATCATTTCCTACTCTTCCTATGGTATGTATATGTCCGTTAGAAGCTCTACATAGATAATCGCCATTATTATCTGCATCAGTAGAACCCCATAGAGTTACTTTTGCCATTTATAGATTTCACCACCTGATTATATATTATAATATATATAAATTATAATCATAATTATTTATTTTTACTAAGCTACCGTAATAGTAATTTTCACGTAGAGGTCAGTGTCGGAATCTACGGATTTGGCACTAAATGTGAACCTATCTAACATAGTTCCACCAGAAGCTTGGTCAAGTATTCCTGCTTCAGTAATCGAATAAGAAACACCAGAACCAAATACAAATGTATGTTCAAACACACATTTATAACTTGCTTCATAAGATATAGAAGCAGATTCTCTTTCTTGTTCTGTTCCAAGAGCGGTATCTCCAACAGCAGGAGCAACTGCCCCTTCTCCAATCGCTATATGAGTAAAAGCACTAACTCCGCTTCCTACTCCTCCAATCAATCTAGCAACTCTTTCCTTTCCTGAGTTTACTATTAGGTTTGTAAGTTCTTCTCTTTCTATAACTGAACCGTCTTTCTTTCTAAGCTCAAGCACTACATCGCCTTTTAACGTCAATTTATCTTCCATTTTTGGTCTCCTCCTTATTATTTTTACTTCTATCTTGTCCGTTATTTTCATATTATCTTGTCCCATTATCCTTTCCATCCTTTAGAGTTTAATTTTTTAATTTTGTCATCATCAATATTGAATTCTCTAACAGTAATATCGCCTTGACGGTATCGAGAATCTCCATGATGACAACTTATTTGACTAAATAATGCTATTCGATAACTAGTTACTACACGACCTCGTTTTCCCATAATGTAAGCGTATTCTAATTTAACTTTTCCTTTATCTTTTCCCGTTATATCCTTCACAGCTTCAATCATGTGAAAATATTTTTCATAATCCTTTAAACATAAAAAATTACCGCCAGGAAGACGATAAAAAATTCTTTTAATCTTTTTGTTTGGAATATTTAACCATTTAGTATCAAAAATTGTTCCGCCTTCAAAAGATGTCCCATCATTAAATTCTACTGTATATAGAGCTTGATTTTTCATTATCGCTCTCCTTTATTACATCCACGTATATCTTGTTGTAAGCACAAAAGTTTCTACACCAGAAGTTCCATAATTTCCTGGAATTATTACTTTAATATTAGCATAACAATTATAAGTTTCTCCTGATGGAACTCCAGATACATCTATGGGGTCTCCATCATTTAGACCTAAACTAGAACCGTCTCCTTGTAAAACTATTCCGACCCAATCAACTGAAGGTGTAAGAGTAGTAGAACAAAAAGCTTTTACAAATGAATCATAACCACTAATTCCTCCTAAAACATGTTTATCAACCGTATTATGAGTATCATCATCCCATGCTTCTAATGTAGGTTCTGTTGCTGTATCTCCGTCAAAGCTAAAACAGTATACAAATCTCTTATTCTCACCCATACCACTAATTTCTCGAAGTATTCCAGCACTATAATCATATAACAAATAGTAAGGAACTAATTCGTCAGTAGCCTGAATTATAGGAGAAGCTATATTTAATTCTGTCTCAGTAGGTTCATCTTCTCCATCTTTAACATCATCGCTTCCTTTTGTCCAAATAAGATAATCCCTACCTGAACTTAAATCCAAATCTATATAATTTGCACCTGATTCTCCGTAAGCTACTTCACTTCCTATATTTATCCTTGTAGTTAAATTTACAGACATTGTTACCTCCTATAATAAACTATTTTAATATGTCAATACTAAAAATGAAATTTCAAATTCCTGCATCCCGATACGCATTGAAGAAGGAAAGGTTATTTCATCGATTCTGCGGACAGAATATGTCCAATCCGTTACCCATCCACCATCGTTATGTTTCATAGTCAAAGTTGCCAAATCTGTTGTAATTTTACTCCTCATATCCGCCATAAGTGCTGTTAAATCCTTATATCCATCAGCATCAAATAATTTTCCTCTAATTCTTATTTCCATACTTTTTTTACCTCCAGGAATCACAATACTTCCTGAACCTCGATTGCCTGGTATCACTGTTGCCTTCATCCCTGCTTCTGAATCGTTGACAGAAAATACATTAGGAAAAGTATATTCTACACTTCCAGATTCACTACTTAAAAATGTTAGTCTTACTACGTAATCCTGGTATCCCATATTCTACTCCTTATTTCTGTAAATCTCGGTCTATTTTTCTTATAGTATCATCTTTACCTAATTCTTCTATAACTCCTTCTTTTACAGCTTCTCCTATTTCTTCTAGAGTTACTCCTTCAGCAGTTACTTCTATTCTTTCAATATGAATTTTAGGTTGCATAAATTTCTCTTGACCCAATGCCCCTTTAGGAAGATGTCCTTCTTTTACTAATCTTGCTCGTTCTGCCATTTGTTTATTAACTATATCAACTAATCTGTCGCTTTCTTTTTTAATTCTTTTTTCTTCTTCTTTTTGTGCGACAGGGTCGGGAATGATTGCTAAGTAATATTCTGCCCATTTATCAGTAGCTACATACATTCTTTCTAGCCAAGTTTCCGCAAAAGTCGTAGGAATATCTTTTCCAAATTTTTGACTCATTTGGTCTATTTCAAAATCGTCCATAGGTTTGAGTGGTTTTTCTCCTTTCGGAGCTCCTTTTCTTATCCATTGCCAATATTTTGCTCTATATTCTTCCATAGCTTTAGTTTTTGCTTCCCAAGCTTCTGGAGATATAAATTTATCTAAATTATATTCCCGTCTCAAACCTTCTCCCATAGCCTGTTTTTGTTTTTCACTGAAAAAATTCCAATATTTTGTAATTACTTCTAAATCGAAAGGGTCGTCAATTGTTCTAGCTAATTGACTTGAGGTCATTTTAGCTAATTCCATCATCCGTTCTATTTGTTCTCTTCCTAATTCATCAGATTTAGCATATTGGAGATATAAATCTGCGGCAACTTTTTTCTGTGATTCTCTCAGTTTTATTTCTTCTCGAATTAGAGTATTTAATCGTATTTGATGCTGAACTCCACGTTCAGGGTCTGTCATTCTCTCACCTTCTAAAGTTTCTAATCTAAATCTTGCTATTTCTACTGCTGTAGCTCCTAACACTTTCATCAGAGATACTTTATTTTTTAATATTTCTACTTCACGTTTGTCGTTAGCCAACCCTTCTTCTTTCTTAGTTAATTCCATCTCTTGTAATTCGAGTGCCTCTGCTTTCTTTTGTGGAGCTTCTTCTTCAGCTTTTTTCTTGTCTGCTTCAAATTCAGCTACTATTTGGGCATAAGTTTGAAATCCTATTCCTAGCTCTTTGATAGCTCTCTTAGCTCTAACAATAGCTACTAAAGGAATTATGTTCCAGAATGATGAAGTTTGTTCACCTGAAAACATTTCTCCAACCATATAGGATAAAGCAGAAAGATTAACACCTACAAATCTAAGTGCCCTTCCTAAAGCTTCTGCATTATGTCTCGAATTCTCTAATCCATCTGCCAAAAGTTCCATAGCTCCTGCCATATCTCCTTCTCCAATATAAGCAGATACCATATCTTCAAACAAAACTTTTATTTCGTTAGACACTCTACCCATTTGTCCTCTAACAGTATTCATTCTGAGTTCCGCCATTCTTTTGGCAAAGTTTTCTGCTTCTTCAAGAGCTAGTTTTTGAGCTTCTACTAAATCGTCATAATCTTGTATAATCAATTGAACAGGAGTTAATGCTCTCGTTGCAAATACTTGACGAAGAGCTTCGGTTTGTTGTGCTGTCAATTTTCCTTGAATTTTTATTTTGTCATTAATTTTACCCATTAGTTTCATAAAATTAAGAGGTTCGTTTGGGTCAAAAGTAACTCCAAAAATTTTCGCCAATTTATCTGCATTTTTAGTGATTTGTAAAAATGCTCTTGCTGTTAATCTACCAGTTCTTCCTGCTCTTAACATCTTTGTATTTAACCAACCTATCATAGTAACTAAATCAGAAAAACTATCTGACAAACCAGCAGTAAATGGAGCTAATTTAGTATAACCTTGTATTAATTCGTTCATCTGAACATCTTGGGTAGCATAAGTATATGTTAAAATATCGGCTATTTTTTGGAATTTTTCTGATGCAGATGCTCCTTCTAATATAGCTTTACCCATAGTATTATAAACACCAGCAACAGCTCTTGCCATTTCTTTTCCTTTAATTCCAGTTCCTGTCATAGCGTCTACAGTATGTTCAAATGCAGACATAGCTTCGCCAGTGGTTAAACTTGCTGTTTTTAAGAAATAAAATGTCTCTGTTAATTCTTTTAATGGAACTCTTGTTTTCATTGCTATATCTTTGATTTCATTTTTAATCATAGCCATATCAGAAGCTACTTCTTCAGCAGTGCCGTGAACTACTGTTTGAATTCTGGCTAATCCATCTTCTAAATCTAAATATCCTTCTACCATACTACCTATTACTCTTATAACTCCCATAAAAACTGTTCTGAGCAATAACCATACAGGAATGACCATTAAAGCTCTTTTAACCAAACCACCCATCATCATACTATAATTTTGAGTAGCTTTTGCACCTTTTTGAGTTGTTTTTGTAACTCTACCTTGAGTTTTCTCAATATTTCTCAAGCCTTGAACGACCATTCTATCGCCCTGAATTGTTGCAAGAAAACTTACCAAATATTGTTTATCCATTTATTTCACTTCCGCTTAAAGATAACACTATGAGCGTCTCCGCTAGTGTCGACTTCTTTATTTTGTTTTGTTTCTTTTTTAGTATCTCTTTTCTTAGATTTATACAATAAATATGCTTCACATCTAATGTCATCTTCTATAATATCATTAGAAATAAAATCTTCTTCCATACGTAAATCCATATATAACGAATTATAAATCTCTAACCACATAAGAAACTGTCTTTGAGTCTCACTTAAATCAGAATCATTTGTAAAAAGTTTCAGAGTTCCTATGTCTTTACATCTTACGTAAAGAGATTGCCATTGATGTGAACGTGCTAATTTTCTTAATAAGTTATTCATTTTATAGTTCCTATTAAATCGAAGGTGTATATATTAAATCACTAACATAACGATATGTATTAGTTATCAAATCTGAATCCTGTGAAACAGTGAAATCTTCATATTTATCAAATACTCTAATCCATTTTCCTTCTTCGTCATTTTCTGCTTCTTCAGGTTTTTCTAATAATAAATAAGCATAATAAGAAGTTACTGCTATCATTAATTGGTCTTCAATAGAGTAACTCAGTAAATCTGTTTTTTCTACACTAATCATTGCTTGTTTAGTTCTTAATTCGACTATTTCATCTCTTAACTTTTTAACATCTTTATCATTCTGACTTTTAGCTAATCTTAGCATTATACCTTCAACCTTATTTTGAAGAGCGATAACATCTATATCCATTTTATCAAGGTCTATTCCTTTTTCTTTATATTTCTTTACCCATTGTTTTTTAAATAACATACTTTTATCATTAACTAATTCAACATATTTGGTTCTTCTGAATTTTTCAGAGTCCATCTGTTCTTGATATGTTGGTCTTCTTACTCTATATATCTTACCAGCGACCTTAAAAATTATCTTATTATCTTTAATCTTTCTTTCGACTGCACTTCCCATATCTAATTCGTTTATGGTTTTGAGAAGTTTTTCTGCTATTTCTCTTTTATTCAATTCTTTCTTTTCTTCCATTTCTTATCTCCTCCTTACTTTATTCTTACTTTTAAATAAAAAGACCCAAAGATAGGACAATCCTATTCTTTAGGTTTGATTTTAAATTTTACTCCAAATGAAAACGATTTAATAAGGTCTTTCAGAACTCTATAATTTTCGTAAATAAGTTCTTTAATAGATTTTTTAATATCATCTTTATTATCAAAAATCTCAAATCTCTTCATCACCATACCGACGAGAGTTCTTGAAGCCTTATCAATTGCTTCATCCAAAAATTTTTCGCTTACCTTATATTCTTTTTCCATTTCTTACTCCCTCTTACTTTGGTTAAGGAAGGAAGTCCCGTTAGGGACTCCCTATCCTAAATTTTTTATATACCTATAACTGAACTGTCAGCAGAAATAATCAAAGCTTCTCCTTCTAATGAATTGTCTTTTTTGACATATTCATTTACGCCAACTCCTGGACGCATCTCTGTAGGTGTCAAACCAGTTGCTTTAAATCCATATTTGAATGTTCCTTTAGTGTTATCATCAAATACTTTAATTATTAAAGTAGCTTGGTCTGTTAATTTTTCTACATCGATTATACCATAATCTGCAACTACTCCACGAAGAACTTCTTCTATAGTAAAACTTTCGAGAATTCTCCCCAAAGTAACTGTTACTGTTGAAGTTCTAACGCCACGTTGAACAACTTCTTTATTACCAATTTCTCTAACGTCTTCTCTGTCAAAAGTAACATCAAGTGTAACACTTTGAACCCTATAGATATAATCAGAAGCAGAAGGTTTTCCACTACCAGGAATATATAAATAGATAGAAACCGACTCTCCCACTAATCCAGCAACATCAGAATCATTAAGTGTAAATTCGTTATCAGGTGCTGTAGCAGAACTATAATACGATTTAATTACATCGCTTGTAGCAATACTAACAATAGTTAGTTCTTTAGTTCCATCAGAATAAGAATAATCAGTAATTTCTACTAATTCAGTAGTTACACTGCCTCTAATTCTAACGACTCTAAACATATATTTACCAGCATTATCAGGATTTTCGGCAGGGGTTTGCACTCCTGTCGCACCTAAATCGATTACGTTATCACCAGCAGAACCAGCTTCATGCCTATTAACAATAAGATATTTATTGTTTCCCTGAAGAATTAAAGCACTTTCTCCAACAAAATCGAATCCTCTTTCTATCATACCTTGAGGTTCTCCAATTGTAAGAGAAAATCCAGAAGTTCTCAATTTGGGATACCATAATGTTCCTCTGAATGTGCCATCATCATCAGTCAAATACGCACAAATATCAAAATGTGGAGTTTTGAAATCGTTAAGCGTGATTTCAGTTTCTCCATTAGCTCCTAACGTTGTGCTATTTACCAATTTCTGGTAAAATTCAATATTTCCATATTCTAACTGAGTTAAACGATAACCGATTGTTGGACTCTTTTTAAGAAAACCAACTACACCATCTCTTCCTATTTCTTCTACTTTATCTCTATTTGAAGAGATAGTAACGTCAACACCTTGAGCTCTATCTATTTCAGCATCAGGGACATCACCTTGTATAGAAAATATTCTAGGTCTGTAATAGCTTGAATGTATCATGTTATTTTCCTCCTTAGAAAATATTTAATAGTTTTTCTCTCCTTAGAATAACTATTTCTTACTATTTCATTATAACCATACATATCTTTAAAAAATTTAATCATTTTTATGTCTTTCTTCACATATAGAATCTCGTTTTACAATTGATTTATCAATTTTACCTAAACGCCTAAAAATTCTGGTTAAATCATTTTTTAAATCAATTTTATATTCTTTACTGTCTTGTTTTAATTCTTTAACATCTTCGGTTAAATGTTTAAGGTCATTATTTGTTATTTTATTAGCAACAAAACGACCTACTATAAAATTGAAGGCACTAAATAAGAATGATAATATTGCTATAGTAAAAGTCCAAAATCTCCAGTTTGTTAGTAATTCTTTCATATCTTTACTTCCTTTAAAAAATATTGTTGCCAATAATTTCTTTTTGTATTGGTTTTTCTATGACAGCTTATACATAATGCTATCAAATTATTTATATCATTATTCTTTTTATTATAATCTACATGATGACAATCTAATTGTTTACCATTTTCTACTTGAGAACATCCACATTCTCGACATTTATATTTATCTCTGAATCTCACTTGTTCTTTTAAAGCATTGTCGAATCCTGCACCATATTCATTACTTTCATAAGGAATTCCAGTTCCTCCTTTAACTAAACTCAATTTTCTTTTAGTTTCTTTAGAACGTTTAATACCTAATATTGCTTTTTTCCTTTTCTGTTTCAATAAAATAGCTTTTTCTATTCCCATAATTTCTTCATAAGTTTTGCCCTTAAATCTTTTTCTATTTTCACAAGACTGACATCTAATATTTTTATATCCTATAATTTCACCACAATCTTTACAATAATATTGTTTTAAAGTTCTACCATCTATATAATGACAATTACCTATTCCTTTCATCATTTCAGAATGTTTTTTATCTTGACATTTTCTACATCTTTTTGCTTGATGATGACAAGATTTTCCACAATTAATACATAAATGTTTTTTTCTCATTTTTAACTTTCTACTCTTCCAAGAGATATAGATAAAGTAAGTAAATGACGATACCTATCCCTTACATCCAAAGTTTCTTTATCAGCATCAAAATCTATCGGAGTATCATCAATGTCTAACACCCTAATTCTTCCATTCGCAGTTTTACTTGTAATTGTTCCATTACTTATTATATAATCATAATAAGGTAGTCCAGATTTTAATTTTTCTATTAAAAAATCCTTTATGTCCAATCTTTGTCCATCGCTTGTTGCAAAAATATCAAGCAACACTATTGGAGTTCTAATAGTAGCATCTGCTCCAATCTCTACTTTTTCGTGAGTAGTTACTCCTACTCTAATACAAATACTAGGTAATTCTATATCATAATTTCTAGCGAAAGTTTTTTCTATACCTATATTAGACCAAGCTCCAGTAATTTCTGTTCTTATATAATCTATTATACTTGCTTCTAAATTTCTTGATATACGATATGGCATATTATATTCCTTTAAAAGTAACTAGTAACAAAGCTATATCTCTTGTTAATTTTGCTCTAGTTGCTTGTATGTAATTCATTGGTCTGATAGCTTTTTTCGGATACATTCCTCTTCCACTATTAGGTTCATAAGCGAACCCTTCTACACCTTTACCTGACATTTCTGTTCTTGGACGACCATCTCCGCCCCTAAAACGACCAGGAATAAAATTACCATGACCTGGGATATAAGGAGCTCCACTAATCATTTTACCATAATTAACAACATACCAATAAGGAGCAGAAGCGTTTAAATTATTAATATTGCCGATTCCCCAAGAAATCATTCCAGTTCCTGCACCTGCCATAGGTTCAAAATTAATAGATTTTGCTAGATTTCCAGTTCCGCCTGTTCTTCTTCTATGAGAATTTACATAAGATTGTATATAACTA
>SDBT01014722.1_pt1 | contig 12455 bp, 11 predicted proteins | sample 2277101 | NCBI WGS metagenome assembly SDBT01 (sample SAMN10404973, study PRJNA504765) | marine sediment metagenome | isolation source: marine sediment core GS10_PC15, 103 cmbsf | place: Arctic Ocean: Southern Knipovich Ridge | collected 2010
GCTTCTCTTAGTTTATAGATGATCTGTTCTGGACTATAGTGCTTCCTTGACATATTCTGCCTCCTTTATTGTTTTACCATATCCTAACTTAAACATTGGTACAACTTTTGGGGGGCAGGTCAAGGTATTATTCCCACACACGAATTAACAGCGACTCATCAAATCTGGGGTGCAGCATTAATTGGAATTGGCTGGATTGCCATTAAATTGCGAGGAGCGGATGGTAAAAAGACATTAATCGATGTTGCCAGAGGGTTTATTGTATTTGCGGCTCTAACAATTTTAATTACAGTCTACCACTTTTTGGTTGGTTTCGCAGGTCCCGCTATCTTCATTAATGTCATAATACATCTGTTTACACTAATTGGATTAATTATTAAAACTAAATGATTAAAGAATCAAAATAGTCCTGTATGAATCAACATCGAACAACTTGATTAAAGCTGGACAGATATTATCTCCATCAACTGATTAATCGTTCCTAAAGTTCTGTCCTGCTTTTTACTTTAAGTAAGTTGAAATCCCAAAACCGTTGAACAATCGGTATCTCGCAGGTATCCACATTTACACGATGCTAAACGGTCGAAACAGTGCGAAATGAACGATAGGTGCTACTACAGTACATTACATCCATCTCCATATTTAATCATATGTTTTATATACATTATCTACCTTAATTCGCTAATACAATATTTTTTTGATTTTGTTGTCACTACGTACTAACGAACCAATAACAAATCCTGCACTTATTATAACTAAATTCTTTATTATGTACTGTCCTAGCAAAGTTGGTGCATAAGGAAATTTGGTGAATGTCTCTGTCGGAAATAATATCAGCGGTGTCATAGTCCCAAGCATTTGCATAAACAGTAAAAAAAGTGTTACTCGCAGGTATTTACCAGTAATGAGACCTATTCCAATGAGTGTCTCCCAAATAGCCAATATTATTATAGCTACGTTATCATTAAGCAAGTCGAATGTTAATATATTAATTGTGTCTATTGCTAATTCTTGAGCTGGGCTTAAATTTGGAAAAATTTTAATAAACCAAACCATATAAATACAATTCCTACACTTAGTCGTAGTAATAAAATACCATATCCCAGCATAAATGAAGTAATACGATTGTCTATCTTTTTATAATTAACCTTCATATTGTTACCTCATACTATTAACAAATAACTGTTGATGATGAACTTAGGATAATTAATATCTACATCAAAAGAAAATGTATTCAAAATTAATTAGCAAAGATATTTTAAGAATGTGTGTAAGGTTATCTCATCACGACACCCTACCCCGGTTTAAGTAAGTTGAAATTTGGAAACCCGTTGAAAAATCGGTATCCCGCAGGTATCCACATTCTTGCGATGCTAAACGATGTGAAACGGTGCGAAATGGAAGAATGGAGATAAATTTAAATATACAACCAATTATAACCGCAGAAAACCTATCTATAATTACTAACATTTATATCTATATACCATTCTAAATATCCCTTTTTTAGGTATACATATGTTACAGGATATTTGTTCGATCTTCGAGACAAACTAAAAACTTTTCGTAATACATTTGCTTTATTGCCACCTGTTACAATAAAAGTAATTCTTCTTGCTTGATTAATTATTGGAATAGACATTGTTACTCTATTCTGATTTGTATTTGGATTTACTACATGTGCGAATAGTGAATTTCTACTATTTAATATCACAGAATGGGGAAAAATTGATGCAATATGACCATCATTTCCTAATCCTAAAAATATCCAATCAAATCTAGGAATAATATTTGATGGAGTTCCAAAATGTTCTATTACCTCATTTGAGTATTTTTTTGCTTCTATGTTAGGAACTTCTTCACCATGAATACGATGAATATTTTTTTGAGGTATATCAATATTATCAATTAATACATCTTTTGCAAGTTTATAATTACTTTCAGAATTATCAGTTGTTACACATCTTTCGTCAACCCAGAATATATGAATAATATTCCATGGGATTTCACCTCGTAGATCAGCAGAGGCTAAAGAAGAAAAAAATACTTTTGGGGTATTTCCTCCGGAAATCGCAATATTGAAGTTTCGTTTGCTTACTAAGTATTCTAAGGCGATTTTTTTAAATTCAAGGGCTAACGAATGTGCTAACATTTTTGCTGAATCAAAATATTTTAAATTTTGGATATTCTTCACAATACTTTGAAACTTCCGTGTATATCACTAGTTACTCGTGATTGATTCCAATCCTTATCTTTGTCATCAAATAAATTACTTACTTCTTTTGGTCCCCAAGATCCGGCAGGATAACCATATAGTTTGGTATGCGGTTTTTCTTTCCATATTTCCAAAATGGGTGTAAGGAAAGACCAACATGCCTCGACCGCATCTGCACGTGCAAATAAGGTGGAATCACCACCGATAATATCTAATAATAGACGTTCGTACGCCTCAGGTAGTGAAATATCACTTATATCTGAATAATTAAAATCCATATTGACTGTTTTTATTTTGAAACCTGTTCCAGGTAATTTCATTCCAAACTTTAAAGAAATTCCTTCTTCCGGTTGAATTTGTATAATTAATTGATTATCCCCAATTTCTTCAGAATTTTCACCTTTAAAAAGAATATGCGGTGTCTTTTTAAAATGAATTACTATTTTTGTCTCACGTTTTGCAAGTCTTTTCCCTGATCTGATAAAAAACGGCACTCCACCCCATCGCCAACTATCAATAAAAAATTTCATCGCAACAAAAGTTTCCGTCCGTGATTCAGCAGGTACCCCTTCTTCATCTCTATAGCCATTCAATTTATTACCATTTAAAATTGAAGATGTATACTGCCCCCTATATATTTGTTTTTCAATATTTTCAGGTTTTATTGGGCACAATGATTGAAATATTTTTACTTTTTCATTTCTAATTGAGTCTGTGTCAAATTTTGCAGGAGGTTCCATTGCAATAGTTGCGATTACTTGAAGAAGATGATTTTGCACCATATCTCTCAGAACACCCGAAGTGTCATAATACTCTCCTCGAGTTCCAATACCTATATCCTCTGTTCCAGTACACTCAATGTGATCAATATAATTTCTATTCCATAGTGGCTCAAAAATTCCATTTGCAAATCTAAATGCTAATATATTTTGTACTGTTTCCTTCCCTAGGTAGTGATCGATTCTATATATCTGTCTCTCTTCAAATATATTCAATAATTTTTTATTCAAAGATTTTGCTGAGTTTAAATCATAGCCAAATGGTTTTTCTACAACAAGTCTTTTCCATCCATCTCCCTCACTATTAAGACCTACCTTACCAATATTTTCTGAAATTACCCCAAATAAATCTGGTGAAGTAGCAAGATAAAAAATATAATTACCATTTTCATTTATCTTATTATCTAATTTGCCAATTTTCTCTTTTAGTAATAAATAATCATCTGGAGATTTGGCATTACTTTGTTGATAGTAAATATTTTGTAAAAATGATTTGTACTGGTTATCATTCGCTTTTGGTTTATTATAAAATTGATTAAGTACTTCAATCATCTTATTTCGAAACTTATCATCGCGATATTCCGATCGAGCTGTAACAATCACTGCAAATTTTTCAGGAAGCAATTTTCTCGAATATAAATCAAATAATGCTGGTAAAAGTTTCCGCCTGGTTAAATCTCCAGTACCACCAAAGATTACTATGACACAGTTTTCAGGTTTATTCATTCAATCCTTAAATAATATATATGAATTAATAAAACTATTAATCTTTTTTAATTTCTCAACCGCCAAACTGATCTCTCAAAGTATACCTCATTTGTTCTAGTAATTATAGATTTATCGCTAATTAAGTTTCAATAAGGCGTAAAAACATTATAGTTCGTATACATTATATAATTAAGACTATATCAGAATACGTTTAAATACAAGTGAAAAATCCTCTACGGTGTGCAAGCGTGCAATATATATAATAAACAGCCCCCACATACCAAAGGCATGGGTGGGGTACTAAAATTAAATTTTCTAAAAAACTACATTTGATGGTCGCTTGACCGAGGGTTAAGTACTTTATTGAGGAGAAATGATTATTGGTATCCCGCCTGTATCTAAATTAATACTGATTTTAATAAGTTAGCACTTTATCACTACTTATTATCCACTCTGCTAGAATCTCCATACTACCTCTTTTGACTCCATCAATGATAATATTTTCTGATACCCCACGAGCATCACTGCAACTGCCTCATATATATACATCTGAATTTCGTTTAACTAAACTTTTTATTAACCTTTCAATATTATAGTAACCTTCGGGAGTCTTTTGTCCCTTAATAGCATTAAATACACCATCATCCATCAAATAAATTCTTACATCTTCCTTCTTCTTTTTTAAAGATAGGGCAATTCTCAAACCATTATATGTTTTTTCAGTTCCGTAGGGTGCGTGATTTAATATTATTGTTGTCATTTTAAAAATATATTGTGTAGTTATTTACTTGATCACCTTTTTAAGAGTTTTAATGACATCTTTTGAATAGTAATTACATACACCCTTCTTCATTGCTGGTTGTATTTTTAATTCAAGAATGGCTTTTTTAACTTTGTTTAATGATACATTTAAGTTTTCAGCAACTTTACCCGTAGTGAAAAGTTCTTGTGTTGATTCTGACAAAGAAATCTCCAATTATTTGGTTAAAATATACTCAATAAATGCAATTTTTTGATTAACTAAAACAGACTGTATTTGGAACTTTAATGAGACTTATTTCTACAGAAAGTACCTCTATTATGTTGATTTTTGGTATATATTACCCTGCGGTGTGCAAGCGTGCTTTATATATAATAAACATCCCCCGCCTACCAAAAGCATGGGTAGGGTGGCTAGAAACTTGTATCTTGCTAGTACTCCGATTTGTTTATAATCAACAAAAGAACAAATTGATTATATTCAAACATCTAAACTTTTCTTATCAGTAAATTCTCATATTCCTTAAAGGAGTAATAATGAAAAATAGATATATCTTTTACCTCTTTCTATTTATTCTATTTCTGAATATATCTTTCGGCCAGAAAACCAATAATATAAAAAGCGCACAGAATTGTAAAAAATGTCACAATGAAATCTATGAGCAATGGCAAAGTTCAAGACACGCTCATTCAACACCTTCAACAAACCCGCTTTTCGCTGGTATTTACAACTTATCTAAAATGGATACTGAAGGTGAAACAAAATTATACTGTATTCGCTGCCATGCTCCTGTTTCTCAAATAAACGGAGATACGGACCTCGCTGAAGATATTACAAATGAAGGAATTACCTGTGATATTTGCCACACAATAGTTGAATTGTCGGATGAACCGGAATACTGGCCCAATCGTTATCAACCCGGGAAAGTCAAACAGGGTGTTTTTAGAGACTCTCAGCCCAAGGGACATAAAACGGTCTATTCTGAATTGTTAACAACCGCTGAGATTTGCTCAGGTTGCCATGGGGATATGTTGGACATTCCTGGAATGAGAAGTTGTGGAAATCTTACTATCTGTGATACAAATTTTGAATGGAAAACAACATCCTTTGCTGAATATGGACAAAGATGCAGAGAATGTCACATGAATGCAGTCAGTGGAAAAGTTGCAAAGAATGGTCCTTTGCGAGAAAAAATATTCCAGCATAATTTTTCAGGGGCTTACTCACAATATATGTTGGAAAAAGCTGCGGAACTTAAACTTCACGCAAAGGAATTTGAGGGTGATGTAATACTAACACTTGATGTAATAAACTCTGGTGTAGGACATTTTTTACCTACAGGTCCACCAGCCAGAATGATGTTTGTAAAATTATTGGCAACGAATAAAACTGGTGAAGTAATCTGGAGTAATTTCAGTGAGAATCCCGTTGCAGAAGATCCCTACGGCGTCTTTCATATAGTATTTTCAGACCAAAATGGTAAAGTGCCTTCCATGCCATGGCTGGCTGTAAAAATTGTAAAAGACACTAGACTCAGACCAAATGAAAAAAGACAATTAGTATATAAGCTCTCTGCCGTTGGAGTGGAAAGGATTGAAGCAAAACTTTTTTACCGGCTTGCTCCTCCTCCATTACTTGATAAGTTCGAGATCACTGAAGATTTGCTGAGAAAAGCCTATTTGATGGCACAAACAGACGTTTCCCTAACTACAGAATAAATAAAGACAAGTCCGCCTGCCTTTGAGATGGGTGGTGTGCTTCAATTAACTTTACTAAAGACGGACTCTTGACCAACCGTCAAGTGCTTCATTGAGGAGAAATAGGATTCGGTATCCCGCCTGTATCCAAATTAGAACGGATTTTCACTAGTTTTTCAACGATTACGAGTATCCACCCTGTTTGAGCAATTTGGCAATTTTCAACGCCTCTTGATCAACCTTTTCATTGCTTTGTGGTAACCATACACTAAGAACATCTTTAATATATCCATCCGGAAACTTTAAATAGATCTGAGTTGTATTAACGCTGCTATGGCCAAAAATTTCTTTATTATTTATAACTTGTTCTATTTTTATAACTATGATTAATATACAGATATAATGGATAATGAAATCTATATCGAATGCTGCGGAACTTATTGTAAGACTTGCAAACCATTTAGCGATGGCTATTGTAAAGGTTGCAGATTAGATTATCATTGTGGGGAAATTTTTATAAATCACAAAACTTTAAAATAATTATGTTAGCACAAGTTTCTATTTTTCCAACTGATAAGGGTGGTAGTGTTAGTGAATATGTAGTAAAGGCAGTTAGATATATTAGGACTGAATGTCAAAAAAGAGGAATGAATTGTGAAACGACTTCTATGTCTACTTTACTTGAAGGAAGCTTTGGGGATGTTTATGATGTTGTTATGGGGGCACATAGAATCCTAAGAGTTAATTCTGATAGAGTTTATCTTGTAATGTCTATAGATGATAGAAAAGGGAGAAAAAATGCTCTTGATTATAAAAAAGATAAAATAGAAAGATTACTTGATAAAGATTAATTCTCAAAACTGTAACTCGTTAGAACAAGTTGTAGAGATTAATTTGATTATAAGTTAATATATTTAATAAAATATTATATCTGAAAAATATTTTGAGAATTTGTATGCACTTATCTCACCAGACCAACACACTCCATCCAAGTAAGTTGAACTTCCAAAAACCATCGAAAAATCAGTATCCCGCAAGTATCCACATTTTTGCGATGCATGGTGGTGCGAAAAGATGCAAAATGAACGATAAGAGCATAAACAAAACAAATGTTATAATTCTAATCGGATTCATGACTTAATGTCCTCCATTTCAAATATTCATAACGTTAGACTGCTATTTTTTTGATACCTTTGTTTGACTCTATTCAAGCCGTCTAAATTTATGCTTTTAATACTTATACCAAATCGGTGAATAAGAGGCGTACCAGTCATCTGCAGAATTATTTGTAAGATTAACTCTATTGGCCCCATCGGCATTAATCATATAAATATCGACATGACCTTCCTTGTTATCAGATTGGAAGACGATTCTTGAGCCATCAGGTGACCACCTAGGAACTCCTCCCCCTAAAGGTTCATGAATCGTGGACTGATTAGTCAGTTGCACAAAATTAGTTCCATCAGGATCCATAACACAGACATTGCATACTTCTTTCTCCCCTTCATAAAATGCGCGATTAAAGGCAATCCTTGTTCCGTCTGGTGACCATGAAGGGTAACCATCTATTAAAGAATTATTACTAATATTTACCTGATTTGTGCCATTAACATCAATAACATAAATTTCGCAATTGTCTCCATTCGATCCGCAAGGTTCACCTGTATCTCCCTTTGCCCAGCAATCAACTCTCATATATACAATTTTTAATCCATCAGGAGACCAACTTGGAAAGTAATCTGCCTCTGTGTCATTTGTAACTCTGGCGACACCAGAGCCATCAGTATTCATAATATAGATATCTTGTGTTCCGTCACGGTCAGAACAAAATGCAACCATATTACCATCTTGAGACCATGAGGCAAAACCATTCCATCCTGGACTGTCGGTCAGTTTCTCAACGTTACTACCATCAACATTCATGATGTAGATATCTTCATCATTATTGTCGCTAGGGTCTCGATAAGAACCGAAAATGATTCTCTTCCCATCAGGAGACCAATTTGGATACCAATCAAGTGCTGGATTATTCGTTAAATTAATTTGATTCGTTCCATCATTATTCATGACGTAGATCTCTTCGTTTCCATCCCTGTTAGACGTGAATACAATCTTACCATATCTCTTAGTACATGCGGTAAGCATTAGCAAAACTATTGTCAACAATAAAATGATTACTTTTTTCATTCGGTTTTCCTTTTGTTAATAAAATATTGAATAGAAAATTGTTGCAAAGAAGAAGCAGTAATTTGACTGGATGGAGCGCCCCCGTTATAAAATACTACCTTCATTTTAATCCTCGTGTAATTATAATCTTAGATTTACCGTTTACAGAGTCTCAATAAGGCATAAAGAACAATAATTCGTGCAATATAATACGATTATATGGTCTATTTATCAATATTAATCGGATGTAGTAAATCAAGTGAGAGTGTATTGTACGCAGGTAGTGTGCAAGAGTGCTATATATATAATTAACACCCCCCGCCTACCAATGGCGTGGGTGGGTCTGCGAATAAATCGGTATCCCGCAGGTATCCACATTCTTGCGATGCTAAACGATGCGAAATGGTGCGAAATGAACGATAGGTCTCTATATAGCAAGAGTTAGAAGATTCTACCCTATTCTCCTAACTCTTTGTTATTAAAATCTTTAGTTATCGTCGGGGCGGCGAGATTTGAACTCGCGACCTCTTGACCCCCAGTCAAGCGTGTTAACCGGGCCGATTTCATCACTCGAGGGCTTTTAAGTACTTTATGTCAATAATGTATAATATTTAGTGACAACTGATATACAGTCCGTTGCTACTCCGTCAAGAAAAGACCATGTGCATCCACAGAAAGCTTGTATCAAAAACCACGGGTTTTGAAACGTACATTGGGTGATTGTGTAGCTGTATTCTTTTGGTACAAGTAATGTTATTTAACTAATTAAAATATGTAATTTTAATAAATGGTCCTTGAATATAATCTGCGAATAAGAATTATCTAGACCTGGCTATGTAATTAATCCAACAGACATATGTCCAGCCTTAAAATAAATAGAAATCAAAAACACGCCGACAATTCTACGGTAAAAGATTTCAATCTGTACATTATTTTCAGTATAACATTATTCGCTGTCATGGGTGTTGCAAGTATAACACCTGCTTTCCCACAGATAATTAAACATTATAATCTGTCTGTACAACAAATTGGATATTTAATTACGGTCTTTACTCTTCCGGGAATATTTTTGGCGCCGTTTATAGGGATTTTAGCAGATAGATATGGTAGAAAAACTATCCTCTTTCCATCTATGCTTATTTTTGGACTAGCTGGTTTCCTTTGCGCCTTTCAAACTACTTACCAAAGCCTTTTATTTATGAGATTTTTTCAAGGAGTTGGAGCTGCCTCATTGGGTTCATTAAACATTACCTTAATAGGTGATTTATTTGATGGTAAAAAACGTATTCAAGCCATGGGATATAATGCTAGTGTATTAAGTATTGGTACAGCCTCATTTCCTGCAATCGGTGGTTTACTTGCGTCATTTGACTGGCAGTATGCATTTTATCTTCCCGGGTTGGTATTACCATTTGCCATTTTAGTTTTATTTAAACTTCAGACACCTAATAACCGTAATAACATTTCTTTGAAGGAATATCTCGAAAATGCATGGAAAACAATCAACAGGAAGAAAGTTTGGGGACTTTCCCTGGTAAATATTTTGGTTTTTATCATATTGTATGGTGCCTTTCTATCCTTTTTCCCTATTCTAATGGAATCTCGTTTCCAAGCAAATTCATTGACTATTGGGATAACGATGTCACTTATGTCGATCACAACTGCTATTTGTTCTTCGCAATTGGGGAAGATAAGGAAGAAGGCAACCTCACAATCATTACTTTATATCAGTTCCTTTTTATATGCTATTTCATTAGTGATATTATCCTTTGCTTCAGGATGGATTATGCTAATTACTGCTATTATATTATTTGGAATTGCACACGGTGTTTTTATACCAAATATACAGACAGCACTTGTAGGAATGGCTCCTTTGTCTGAAAGAGCGGCATTTATGTCAGTAAATAGTATGGTTTTACGAATTGGGCAGACTTTGGGTCCAATTGTTGCGGCACTATTTTATATTAATCAGAGCATCCAGCCGGTATTCTTATTAAGCGCGATCATCCCATTACTTATGATTGTTATCATCAAAACGATGGTTGGAGAACTTGAGCAGTAATAGTAGAATCAGCATTATTGGAAGAGTTTTTGTGATTAAAGTCCCAAAAACGTGTCCCAAAACAAACGGTCTAATTTGAGTGTGCCAAAAACGGCGGGTTGTGAGACTGGATTACGTAGTACTTAGAAAAATGAATTTGTACGGAACACATGAATAACAATAGCGTTATCTTTTAATTATTAAAATAACTTAAACAATATTATTAATTATTAATTTTGCTCATAATATTATCCCTCATCATAATCACAAAATACTACTAAGGAGTTTGTCAAACTTAAAATGGAAAGCCACAAGCAATTTTTACAACGGGAGATAGAAAGATTTACAGAACAAATTAAATATCTAGTCCCTTCACTTAGTGAAATTCCTAAACTTAATGGAATTGATATTTATGGAACTACTCAGTATTTAAATGAGGTGGCAGGAGGAGACCATATCATTTTTATAGATTTTAATAAAAGATATGATCTAGAAGCAAGAATTACAGGTGCAGAATCCAAAATTATTAAGGAGAAATTAGAATTAAACAAAACTAGGGCAGGAATTTTAATTGCAGATGCATCAGGACACGGAATAACAGACGGCTTATTGGTAGCGCAACTGCACCAAGCATTTTTAATCGGTGCCTCTTATGAATTAGATCAATTTGGAGAGATTACAGGCAATTTATTTGAAAAAATAAATACTAGGTTTTACGACTCTTCTAGCACCTCTGATTTTATCACAATGCTTTATGGAGAAATATCTGAAAAGGGAATTATTAGATTCCTTTCAGCTGCTCATCCTTTACCGTTGTTATTTTGTAATGATCATGATCATTTAATACCTCCAGAAGAGTATAATATAAGCGTTTCTCAACCTATTGGTTTTATCCCTTCTAAGCATGCGATAGATATAAAAAAGAACTATAATTCTGTAGGATTTAAAGACAAGTATGAAATAAACGAGTTGAGACTTCCATGCGAGTCAGGAATTTATATTCTATATACTGATGGATTATCAGAGCATTTTGGGGATTCTTTTGAGGGAGAATTAGAAAATATATTAAAAGAGTCAAAAAACTTATCATCAAAAACAATTTTTAATAGAATAGAAAAAAGGATTTATGATCTGAAAGATCCAGAAGATGATATAAGTTATGTTGTTGTAAAGAAAGTAAAATAAAGTTCCGTTTTTATTATTTTACTGCAACCAAAAAAATCATCCAACCATGGCCATTTGTACCAAAAACGTGTCCCAAAACAAATGGGCTAATTTAGGCGTGCCAAAAACGGCGGGTTTTGGTACATACGCCATATCCAGAAATAATTCTTCTTCAGCCTGTTAAATATTACTCCTTAACTTCACAATAGTTGGATAGCTCATTTAAATGCACTAAAGGGTATAAATAATGAATTCAAATAGAAAGATTGCACTTGGTGCAGGTATATTGATTATCACTGGAATGATTGCAGGCATGCTTAGCGTTGTTCCTGCGGTGGAAAGCTCAGATTATCTTACTGAAGTTTCTGCAAATCAAAATAAAGTACTCTTAGGAGCCTTTTTTCAATTTACATTGGTTCCTATTTACATCGGATTTGCACTATTATTATATTCCATTTTAAGAAAATACAATGAAAGCTTAGCTATTGGATTTGTTAGTTTTAGAATAATTGCGGGAATATTTCAATTAATTGGCGTAATCATCTTACCATTATTTTTATTGTTAAGTCAGGAATTTATTAAGTCCACAAATCCAGACGCGTTATATTTTCAAACATTAGGAGATGTATTAAAATTAGGACGTGATTTGGCAAACCATGTGGGTATGATGCTGGCTACAGGCTTGGGCAACCTAATTCTATTTTATATATTCTATAAAACGAAACTAATCCCTCGATGGTTATCAAGTTGGGGGCTTATTGGAAACGCATTAGCTATGCTGGCAAGTTTTTTAATATTGTTCCGTCTTATTGATGTTATTACACCACACTTTATAGTTTTAACTATTCCATTAGTACTTCAAGAAATTGGTCTAGCAATTTGGTTAATTGCTAAAGGATTCAATTCATCAACAATTGCTTAATTAGTC
>SDBT01014723.1_pt1 | contig 12455 bp, 14 predicted proteins | sample 2277101 | NCBI WGS metagenome assembly SDBT01 (sample SAMN10404973, study PRJNA504765) | marine sediment metagenome | isolation source: marine sediment core GS10_PC15, 103 cmbsf | place: Arctic Ocean: Southern Knipovich Ridge | collected 2010
GAAGCAACATCTCCGATAGGTGATCAAGTCATCGTCGTTTATAACGGCAACACTGACGCCAACATGGGAGATCAAAAAGAACGAGTCGATGTCAGAAATCAAATACATTGATCGCAAGAGCAAAGCAGTAAAAAAAGAAGCTGTCTATGGGGAGTTTTTTATTAAACTTCTCTATGGAGATGGCTGGTTTACCAATCTCCTCGCCAAGGTACTTCTTCCGCTCACTTGTCGAGTTTCCTTCTTTTCAAAACTTTATGGCTCTGTGCAAAAATCCTCAGCAAGCCGGAAAAAAGTCGCACCATTCATCGAAAAATACGATATCGACTCCACTGAATTCTTAGACACCGTAGACTCCTTCCGCTCCTTCAATGACTTTTTCATCCGCAAGCTCAAATCGTCAGTACGTCCCATTCAAAGTGGCAATGATGTTGCCATCCTTCCTGCAGATGGGCGCTATCTGGTCTATTCAAACATGGAGCGCTGCGGGGGCATCATCGTCAAAGGACAGTGCTTTTCACTTGAAGAGCTTTTGCAGGACGCAGTCGCGATGACTTGTGGGCCACCTTCATGATCCTTAACTTCCAGCGACTTCGTGTGAAGGAAGAAGTCTGGCTGCGGTGTGTCGTTAGTTTGCTTAGTTGCCATTTTGCTCACTCTCCTATAGCTTCATGTGCTGATCGTACCCGTCGCCACAGCCATACGCACTAGATTTCACAACCTTAATCATCAATAGGGTCGCCGTGCTCGTCTACATAGACGGGAACTTCGACGTACTCTATCTCTTTTTCGTCTGGCGTGGTCATCGTGGTATTCAAGCTAATCGGCGGCTGGCCGAGTAGGTGTTGCAACATCTCTGTCTGTTCCCGACCAACTGGTGAGTCTTCGCCTACAAGTACCGCCAAGGGGAGCGGGCCGATTGGAGTTGGTACGACAATCTCGTCCCCGCCTTCGACAGGTGGCTGTCCGTCATCATCACGGACTTCGTTTACGGTTCTCCAAGGGAGGCCACCAAGTGACTTGTTGTTAATCTCGGCTTGGTCGCGGACGCTCTTTGAGGAACGTAGACGGAAGCAGAACGACAGGTTAATCGAATTGGCTAGTCTGAGGTTCTTGAATAGCTGCTTGTGATCACGCGGGTTGACCATTGACAGCGCGATCATCGCACGGAACGTAGAGAAGTCAATCTCGTCGGCGTCGTAGCTACGACGAGCCTCACGACGGGTGAAGTCCCCCACGACCTTCTCGTTGAATTGTTCTTCGATCAGGCTAAGGAGCGGTTTCAGACCACGGTCTTCACTGATCTCTTGCTGAGCTTGCGCGTTAGCTCGGTTCACGTCGAACGTGATACCCAAGTCCTGTGGGGAGACACCGAATACCGCCGCAATCTTACGTAGCAAGTAGACTTGCCACTGCATGAATTGCATGTCGCGGGCGCTCTGTCCGGTATTGATGAATTGTGGATTCTTGGCACCCGCCATCATCGCCATGCGCTTTCGTCCGGCAACCTCAGAGTCGTAGTAAGCACGGAACTTGTCAAGCTGATCCGGCCCGACGTTCTCGCCAAGATTGAGGATGCCGTCCGGACTCACCTGTTTAACGTTGCGAGTGTTGTAATCAGCCGCTTCCATGTCTGCATCGATAGTCTTCTTCAGCGCTTCTAGTGGAGAAAATCCATACGTGCGGTGGCTAGTCGGGCTTTGCATCATATAGATGACTTGCTGGTCAGTGAGGCTTGATGCGAAGCGGTTTTGTGGCCACCACTCGAAGCGTGCCTCTTCCGGAGCACCAGTCCAGTCCGGTCGAATTCTCATGAATGGTGCATCAACAAGAATGAGCGCCTGTGGAATTCCACGAGAGTTCAAGTCCTTCTCGATAACGCCTGCGTCGAGCACCAATAGGTCTTCTACCAAAGGCTCGATTAGCTCACGGAACGTGCGCTGCTTGGCATTTGGACGCGCGAATAGAAGCTCTAACTGAGCTTGCACGGATTGGTTAATCGGGGCTTCGTCATCGATTGGCGCAATTGACCATTCCGACCGCGATACTTGTACGCGTCGGTGGTTGATAGCAGCATGAACCCACTCGCTTGTGTCGGCCCAAATTCGAAGTTGAGCCGCAGACAGGCGATTAGATCGTGGGTTTGCTGTAGAAGGATTAGCGCCGAGGGGATTTACGCGCTGTTGCTGCGTAACCTGTTCCTTCTCAACATCCGCCACACCATCAGATCGGCCAATGCTCAAGGTCATTAGTTACTCCTTGTAGAAGCTCGCGTATGCTTCGTATGTGTAGGTGGGTGTGTTAGCAATCGTCGTACTCAAACGAATACGATCAGCAAACGGGAGAACGCGTACTGTGTCATCCGCTAGTGTCGCTGTTACATCGTCTATTACGATTGGAACTACGTCATCACCAATAACAATCACCGCCACCGGAGCGCTAGCATCGTCAGCGTTGTCGTAATTCAATAGAGCCAGATCAATCCACGTAGCTTGAAGCAAGAAGATATCCAGTGCAGTAATGTGTGTAGCTTTCGCGGTTCCTTCTGCTCCACGCTCAACCGTCAAATCGTCGGTTGCGATAGCCGTGACAATCATCTTCTCGGCGTCCATACGAACCACGTCTCCAACGACAAACACAGAACCATCAACTACCGCAATGACTGTCTGAGCAATGTCAACTGCCCCGTCAGTATTGGTAGTTGAATCTGCGTAAATTCCTGCCTGTGCGTCGTAAGACGTAGAGAGAATGAAGCTAACCTCTTCGCCAGCGACGAGGATGAGGTTGGCTGTCTGTCGGATCATAATTGCTGCGCGGTTGTAGCTATCGACATTCCGGATTGGAACCAGAATCTCAGCCGCCGTCAACGCGCCGCTTACCTCGCGAAGCTGTACGCCTTTCTGTGACTTTCCCCTACCCATTCTCTGCTCCTAGTTAATAGGGGCAGGACAAACGCCCTGCCCCCCGCCACTCAAATTGGGACGTACTGGCTTAGTGGATCGGGCCGAGGTTTACCCAATCGTGGGCATCACCTTCCGCTGCCTTTAGTTCAGCAACCGTCAAGCCAGTAGAGACTGCTAGAATTTCGGCGCGTACGAACGGGGCCAGCGTTGCAATTTGATTCACAAGCATGACGGTGTGCGCTCCGAATGCCTCGGAGAATCGACGTGTCGCATTCGTGCTTGCCTGTGCTTCAACCGCCCCCTGACATACCGCCGCCAATAGACCCATGAAGACTGCCTCTTCCGCGTCATCTACTATGATGGCAGGGTTTCCACCAGTCGCCGCCTCGATGTCGTCCATGACGGTATCAAGCTCGTCTTCACCTGTGTATGCTCCTGCAAGTGCCATGTCAGTTCTCCTTTTCCTTTATCCCTGCCGATTCCGTTATGATCAACGCTCGGTCATTTTCTACTGTCACAATGGCCCGACATTCAAGCCATCCGTGTGTCTGTTCATTCGGGTTGGGGTCATATACACCCCACACCTTCCCGTGTACGTCCCACATTTTCACACGATACATCACTGGCCCGTGCTTGATGATCCAGGGACGATAATTTGGATCATCTGTTTCCGTCGATTCGTTAAAGTGAATACGAACTAGGTCGTATTCAGGAACGGGTTTGTCGCCCATCCCACGTTAGTCTCCAACGAAGTAGATCAACGTTAGGACGAGTGCGCCCGCCGTAACTGCCTGACCACCGACCAGAATCGATGGTATTCGTGCCGCAGTCAACTTGATTGCCGTCGCGACCGTACCGACCGGAAGACCAGCCTGAAGACCCTGATCCCACGGGTTGCCACCGTCGCTGACCGCAACAGCAACAACGATGTCGTCGGCTGCATTGGTCTGAATCGCAATTGTTCCGGCATCAGCACCAGCGGTCGTGAAGGTCGTGGTCACATCAACACAGGAATCCCAAATGACAGCGTTGTCGGGAATTGAGATTGCCTGTCCCTTGTCGTCCAAGAGAGTGATCGTGCTGATTGCTCCACCCTGTACCGCGAAGTCATAGGTGCCACGAACAATTCGTAGGACGCCAAGTCCGTCGTTAGTCGGTGGCTCTAGGTCACTCTCGGCGACCTGAACCTGTGTCGGGAATACCTGTCGCAAATCTAATCTTGCCATTGTCTTCTCCCTTTACTTCGCGAAATGGCTTTGTACTAAGCTGCCAATCGCCTTCGACATTACCTGTCCTTCAAGCTGCTTATTCGCCGACTGTTCCATCCATTCCTGAAATGTCAGGTCGGGATATGAATCCTCGTCAGCTAGTGCTGCCAAGAAGTCCGGCAAGTGTCTTGCGCCATCACGAAACCTGACGATTTTGCCCACTTCGGACGAGCCTGGGTTTATCCTTGATGGCCTCACATGTTTATCATATGACTACGATCTCAGCCCCGCAACGGTTCTCACAACCTTATTCGTCGGCCCTGTTCGCAACTGCCTGACGCAGTGTACGGCTGATTAGCCGTCTTCGGCCCCGAATTCGTCGCCTTGCTGTCTTATCTAGCGACCTACGGCGCTCTCTCGCGCTCTGTCCTTTGTTCTGGAACGGGAATCCGCGTCTCATCGTCTTACCCCACACTAAACCCTGCTAGGTTCCTGGCTTCATTGCTCTGGCGCACTGCGTATCGCGTCGCGTCCATAATGTGATTGAAATCGTCTTTCGGCTCGTCCTTCTCTGTTTCGCCATACTCGTTGACCGGATATGCGTAATGCGTCTGCTCGTGAACGAAGTCGATCAAGTTGTCGAACACCAAAAGAGTTTCCGTCTTGAATGCTTTCCCGACTTCGAGGATTCCGGCGTGTCCTGGGTCAGCCTTGAAGTTCTCGGTGTCAGGGAACATTTCACTTAACGATAGTTCTAGCCACGGTGCCGACGGGTCGTAGAAGATTCGATTAAGCTTCTCCCGATCTGTACTGATATCAAATTCCTTCATATCATCGTTCCACGTTTCGTAGTAGCACATGGAATGAATCTCATCGAGCATGTCGGACGGGAGCCGGACAGTTGTATCGAGTGCTGTTGGTGGCGGTCGGCAGGACTTATAGAACGTCCGGTAGACGTACCACGTACCTGTGTTAGGGTCGATAGCAATCCACACACCAGCGAATTCATCCGGCCCGCCGTGCGTTGGGTCGATACCAAGAATACGCTTCCAATTTCGCGGAATCGTAAACGGCTCGACATACGTCACGTCAGGGTATACCAGACCATGCGGTTGCTCGAACATCGCGCCACAACGCTGATTGAAGTACCACGCGGGCCATTGGTGCTTTGCCATCTCCCACTGCGCCAGTGAGTAGAACGGGTTGACGATAGACGGGTAGCGAACCACCAGAATATCTTCATCGCCTTCTTCAGCCTTCTTCATGAAGTCCATTAACCACGCGCCAGCAAGGTACGGTGTCGTCGTAACAAGCATCCGGCCCTCACCACGTAGGCGCTGTGACGTTTCGTAGAAGATAGCGGGCTTGTTGATCATTCCAGCCTCATCCATCCATACCGCCTCAAGACGGCTTCCCTGAAGAGCGCGTGGGCGCTCGGCAGAACCCGCATAGATGTAGACCGGAAGTCCGACCGGATGTAGGTCAATGGTGAGATACTTCTTCCGGAAGATTATGTCTTCTTCCCAACCATAGACCTGACGGTAGAATTGCAGCATTCGCGAGATACCTACGTCTAGCTGCATCGCCATCCGGAACGTCGGTGTGACAATACCGAAGGCTGAGTCCTGTCCTGGCCGTCTCTTCACCGCGCGAAGTATCTCACGGTGCAACCAGGGTGGGCCGATGTTAGAATTGTGTGTTGGAATCATTTTTCTCGTGCATCGGAACATGCTACCAGCCGACGATTTAATCTGGATGCACTTTACTGGCACAGACGCAGTAGCTTCTACTGAGACAATAGTACGATTCTTCGCCTTCCAAACTACATTTTTGGTGTTGTTGGATTGTCGATCTGCTTTCCTAGACAAATGAAATACTGGCCGATCATGCGCTTTGAAGTTCACAAGATAGGCAGGCTTTCCAGCTTTTCCGAAACCACGCGTTGCTTTGGTTTTTCGTCTAGTTACGTATCCGAGACTAGTCGCTAGCGTATCAACTGCGTCAGACAACGACTGATTACTGTTCGAGAATTGAATTTTTCCTTCTTTAGAGCAATACCCATCGGTATCGAGTAAGCCAGACAATAGCGCTCGGCGTTGATCTTCGGACGCTGTGAGGTAAGACTCTGGTACGTGTTTGTTGGACTTCAGATGATTATCTCGCAACATAGCAGCGAGCTTCAAAATCCCGTAACCACCGGCATGACTTTGTGGTCGAACCTCAAATCCGTCGTCGCGGATGCGATCAATAATTTCCGGATCAAAACAAGTTATCTGTCCCGAAACACTGGTACCATCTCCTAACCATGCCCCAAGGGTGTAAGGCGGAATCGGCAACTTGGTATTGCTGTACTGGACTGCTGACCCAATAGGAACACCTAGTCGCCATGTCTTCTTCCCGCCAGAACTACTGTCTCGGTAATGATCAAAAAGCTGCTGTGTTGATCGATCCGTGTAGTCGTTACCGAGTCCGCGTTGGTGGTGCGTATCAACTACCCATCGATGATCCGCATCCGCGATAACCGAAGTCCCGTCATCGAACGTAATCCGATAACAAATATGATCACGCATAATATCTGTCGTGGCGATAATTTTTACTGGCATTCCTTCGCCGTTAAAAACTTCGTCGCCGACGCTTAAACCAGCCATTGTTTTCCAGCCAGAAGGTGTAGGAATTTCTGTGTCGATAGCTAGCGCCTTCCCCCCCTGTGTTCCGGCAATCATGAACAACTGGTGAGCGTCGTTTTCCATCCATATAGGAAGTTGTCCTACGTGGGGCGACCATCCACCCGTTGTTCCTGGCGGACGATACGGGCCTACAGGTAACTCATCACCGTGTACACGCTTTTGGCGGCGTACAGTGATAAGGTTCCCATCAACCTGATAGGCTTTCTTGGGAAGTACGAGTGTTGTCACGTGTTATCCCGTCGGCGGCGTGTGTCCGTTGCCGTTGTGGGCCTTCGCTAGACCACGGTCTACGAACCAGAACGTAATCACAATTCCGGTCAGTGGCAATAACTCTTTCGCGACTGTCAAGTCGCCAGAGTGAACGCCCGCGCCGAAGAACGCGATCTGCGCTCCAAGTACCATGATCGTTGTGAGAGGCCGCACCAGCCCGCGTACGAACTCGTTTAGGCTACTCAGACTCATCGTCTTTCTCCTTCTCTATCTCGATTCCTCCGACTGTCCATACAATGATCTCGCCTTCATCAAGGAACGTTGTCAACGTCCCCAATGGCGGCAATGAGTTAGGATCGACCGCGAGACTGGTTGTACCGATCTCAAATGCTCGGTCGTTAATCTTCACCCCGATCATCTGATTTGTCTCGTTTCGAAGTTTCAGTGGTATCCTCGTAATCGTCTTCTTCTGGCTCAAAACGATCCATCATCCCTTCCATGCTGACCTTGAATTCATCGAGTTCAACACCCTCTTCTTCTTCTACGTTCTCATCCGGCATCGACGGCGCGTATTGTCTGACCTTCCGCCCGCCCATACTTGGCTCTGGCATCTGTCCGGCTTGTTGTAGAACGGCTCCTTCCATTACAGCAATAGTTCGGGCTGTACTAGACGCCATCTCTAACAATGGACGAACTTGACTCCCGCCTGCCGTTGACATTGACCGCGTCGCCTGAGTCAATACCTGTCTAAGAACCCGCTTGTAGTTGTTGAGCGCAGTACCGCCGCTGTCTTCCGCGACCTTTTTCGAAGCGATCCGCATGTCGTCTTTGAATTTCTTGAATCCGGATTCGGAGTCTTCTTCCCAATGACTCATAAGAGGTATGAGCCTTTCGTCGGTCAAGAAGGCGAGCTTAACTTCGGTCGTTGTCATACCTTCAGCAAACAAGCGCTCCATCGCCGCCAGACGTAATTCTCGCAGTGCTCTGGCGTCGAGCACTGTCCGACGTAAGGCTCGCTCAGTCGCCGAGAATTCATCGTCGCTGGCTTGAGATAAGACGAGAAGCTGGTCTAGCGCTTCTGGTGAATTCGTCAGCCGCGTTTTATGCGTGGATTCATCGATAGCTTGGTTATCACTCACAAATAGCATTATAATCATATTTACTTGACAAAGCAAGTCAAGAACCTGTAGATTAAGACGTGAGTCGAAAAGTACAGTCTACCCAAAGACGCGCTCGGCGTATCCTCAAAACATACTGCCAAACGTGTGAGAAGATACAGTATTTTGATGGGCTTGAAAGTTTCAAGCCCAAATCGTTTGAAGTCGCCCTCTACCCTGCCCACGTACGAAAAGTACGTGGGTATTGTATGTTCTGCGAAGAACCTACGATGTTCGTGACGACCGCAGACAAGCTAGAGAACAGTCGCCGGAAGGTCGAAGAGCTATGTAACTGTGGGTTGCCGTACCTTCACGATCCGCCATGCAGAAAGAATCACCGATATGCCGAATAGCAAAGAGATGTGGGACGCTACAGACAATTGGGAACAACACAACGTTCCTTATTTCACATTCTCGCTCCAATCAACGCTGTGTCCGTGGTGTGGTAGCTGGCTCCGACCGGAGACGTTTGTTCACCCCGTAGTGAACAAGACAATTAAGGCCATCGGCTGCGCTGATCATGGATTCATAACACACAACGGCCAACAATTCGTCATCACAGCCGCTCCTGCCGATCTTCCTCAGCGTGGTTCCGATGGCCCGTGTCTTGGCAGCATCCCGCACGACAAGGTACCGTTCGGTGCCTATACATTTTCCTACGGAAACATGAATCGCTTCTTCTAGATTTTGTGGTACTTAGTTGTGAATTGCGAGATGGTCGGCTGATCACTGTCGTCAGCATCCTCTTCGAAGTCGCCAAATAACATTGGGGCTTCTTCCGCCATAATCCAGTAGATCGCATTAGCCACTCGACGCATCTCTGTGTCGGCATATCGAGCCGACCGCATCTCAATAAAGTGACGCCATGCCCGCGCGTTCGCGGTCACAGCAATGTGTGTCTCCGTCGCGTTCGGTAGCACAGACCGCGCAGCTTCTCGTGCTCGCTTTCGACGGTCGGTCGGGTACCCTTCGTACAGACCTTCAGACTTGAAATACGACTCAAGACGCTTAGCTGCTTCCTTGTACTCATCAAGCGATGCGACCATTGAACCAACCCACACATCCTGATCTACCTGTGGTAGCTCCTGAATAGCTGGCGGCATGACGAATGCTGTGTTCTCAGCGTTCACATATCGCTGCGATAGTTGCGAGTAAGCAAATCCGGCTCGGTGCCGGACAAGCTCGTGAGTAAAAGAACGTGAGACGCCTGCAAGGATAATCGTCCAACTAACATGTTCCAGAGTTGATCCGTGACCGGACTCGATGATGTTCTGATGAAATTGGTCGGATGGGCGGCCTGTCTTGTAGGACTGGTAGCACAGTCTCGTCGCCATCTCCGTGATCTTCTCAGCATCCGTTCCTTTCGCTAGTCGCAGACGATTTCCTGACAAGTCATTCCGGTGTAGGAAGCGGCGCATCTCTACGATATCGAATTGTGGTCGGGCGATAAGGTAGGCTTCTGGTTCGTACTTAATCAGTGGCGTATTCAAGGAATAGCCCTTAGCGTGACTTTACCTTGCTTCACGAGCCGCTGATACTGAGCTTCCCAACGCGGCGCGTAGAGGAATCCATCCTCACTGTACATGACCATCGAAATCCGCTTGGACACGATGGCCCTCATGCACTCCATGCACGGTCGTCCAGTGATGTAGAGCTTCGCCGATGAAAGGTTGGCCTTCTCACTGTAGTAGATGGCGTTGCGCTCGGCGTGCTCACAGAGACACAGGTCATAGCCGTAGCCCTTCTCTACGTCATCTGAGTTGCAGCGCTCGCATCCACCTTCGTCACAGTTGGTGACACCAGCGGGTGTGCCGTTGAACCCCGCGCTGATAAGCCCGTTGTTCCGACCGACGATGACACAGCCGAAGTGTCGGCGGCAGCATCCGGATCGTTCGCGAACCGCCTCGGCGATTCCCATGAAGTAGGTGTCCCAATCAACTCGTTCAGGCATATCGTTCGTCCATCGTCTGCTTTGTCCTCGCTGTGACCTCGTTAACCACGTCATCCACGATTTCAGCTAGGCTCCAACCTCGACTAGACGCTACACCAGCGATGGTGAAGAAGATGTCGCCAAGCGCGTCTCTAATCATTGGTGCAGCCTTCTCAGGCGTGATGAGTCCCTGGCTCTCTTTCAGAACAGCGTGTGCTAGTTCGCCGACCTCTTCGCAGACAATCAGCGCGATTTGATCCGCCGTCCCTTCGGGGAACATTTCAGAGCGCCATTTTTCAATTCGTGCTTGGTAGGAGTCTATGTCGCTCTGAGGAACGGGATGTTCGAATGGGTTGTATGGTTCTCCTGGTGTAATTGCCATAGTCACACCGTAGCTGGTCTAGGTGTTACGGTCAACACTTAGACCAGCCACAGGACACGCATTTTTCGCAGCCCTCTCCAAACTGTACCCCGTTACCGCAGTCTGGACAGGCCATGCCATTAGAAGTTGGTAGTTTGACCGGAGTCTCTAGGAACCGCTGTTCGACCAAGTGACCACGGTAGTCAACTACCGAGGTCGCTGTCGGAATCTCCGGATTCCGCGTCATACCAGACGGATCAAAACGGCTCTGGCGGAACTTACTAACGAATTCCTCAACTGGCACTCCGTGTTGGAGTCCGACGCTGACACAGATCGCAAGTACGTCAGCAAGGCCGCTGACTGTGCTTCCCTGTTTAGCGATATCAAGGAATACTTCGCCAAGAGTTCCATCGTTAAATAATCCAGCGTGTATCCATCCCTTCTGACCGCCAACAACAAACTTGTGAGTTACGCTGTCGTGCGTGTCATCTAATGCCTTTCGCGGCGACGGCAACGGGCCATTTCCATTCGGGCTAATTGATAGTTCTTTCATTGGCAGCATCGGCTCGTAGGAGTGTGAGCTTTCTTCTATGACCTTGCCCATTTCATTTCCAGTAAGCATCGGCTGCGTTTCCGCGTCCTTGGAAACCAGTGGTTCGTTATCACGAGAGCCAGTGCGGTAGATCGTACCGCCTTTGCATCCTGATTGCCACATCTGTATCCACGCCGCACGAATCGCGGACTCGTCCGCGTCGTTCGGCATGTTGATCGTCTTCGACACCGCGAGATCGGTGTGCTTCTGGAACGCGGCTAGGTGCTTCACGTGCCACTCCGGAGCAATTTCCATCGCCGTGTGTGGTGTGAAGTCAGAGCCACGGTCGCGTAGTTTCTGGATGACCGGAATCTCTTCTTCCATCTTCGTACCGTCACCCATTTCACGCATCCATTTCTGCGCGAAGTGTGGCTCGATACCGCCTGACGCGCCCGCCAACAGAGAGATCGTTCCAGTCGGTGCAATGCACGTCAGCGTAGCATTGCGACGTAACTCTACCTGAACTCCGTCCGGCGCTTCATAGATGCCAGGGTAGCCGCCTTTATCTACGCCTAACTCACGGCTCTTTCGGTGCGCTATAACGTTGATGAACTCCATTACCTCGCCGCCAAGCTGTACGGCTGCATCTGAGTCATAATCGATCTCTAGCAGCGCCAGCATGTCGGCCCAACCCATGACTCCAAGACCAAGCTTACGGGTCTTCTCGACAATTTCCGTGATCGCGGGATCAGGGAACGTGTTCTGATCCAAGATATCGTCTAGGTACTCAACAGCGATCTCGACCGCCTCTTCTAGCTTGCCCCACGTGATTGTCCACAAGTCACGCACAAGAACTACAAACTTCGCGAGATTAAGACTCGCAAGATTGCACGCCTCGTTGTCGAGCAAGCAGACCTCGCCGCACGGGTTGGTACCCGTGAGTTCTCCTAGCCACGGGGTCGGGTTACTGCGCTCGGCGGCGTCAATGAAGTAGATGCCAGGATCACCCGTCTTCCACGATGAGTGAACCATTTCATCCAAGAGCGCCGATTGCTCGGTATCTCCCTTCAACGCCTCGGTCATAAATTCATCGGTAATCGCGACCGAGATATTGAAGGTACTCAGACCATCAGGGTCTTCATCCTTCATGTGAATGAACTCGCGCAAGTCTGGATGGTCGCAGTGCAAGATACCCATCTGTGCGCCGTCACGCTTGCCGCCTTGAGTAATCAGGTTGGACACCGCGTGGTACATGCGTAGAACCGCGACAGGCCCGCACGCCTTACCGTGCGTGGTCTTAATACGCGCGTTCTTCGGGCGTAGGGCGCTTACGGTGTAGCCGACCCCGCCGCCGAACTTCTGCACCATCGAGGCCTTCGTCGCCACTTCCATGATGCTGACCATCGAGTCCTGTACGTCGAACTTGAAGCACGCACTCAGCGTGCCTTGTTCAGTGCCAATGTTGAAGAG
>SDBT01014724.1_pt1 | contig 12454 bp, 11 predicted proteins | sample 2277101 | NCBI WGS metagenome assembly SDBT01 (sample SAMN10404973, study PRJNA504765) | marine sediment metagenome | isolation source: marine sediment core GS10_PC15, 103 cmbsf | place: Arctic Ocean: Southern Knipovich Ridge | collected 2010
GGGTTCGACCGGCCCGACGCCCGACGGCGTGCCCGTCGCGATAACGTCTCCGGGCAGCAGCGTCATGATGCCGGAGATGAAGCAGACCAGTTCCTCGATACCGAAAATGAGCAGGTCGGTGGTCGCCGACTGCTTTTGCTCGCCATTGACGTAGGCCTCGACCGCCAGTCCCTTCGGGTCGATGTCGGTAACGATGTGCGGGCCGATGGGACAGAAAGTGTCGAATGATTTCCCGCGCGTCCACTGGCCGTCCGTCATCTGCATCATCCGCTCGGTGACGTCGTTGAGGCACGTGTAGCCAAGAATGTAGTCGCTCGCCTCCTCGGCCGAGACATGCCTGCATTCCCTGCCGATCACGACGGCCAGCTCGGCCTCGTAATCCACACGCACCCCGTCCGGCGGGTATATGATCGGCTCGCCCGGCCCTATGACGGACGTCGACGGCTTTATGAACAGCACGGGCACACTTGGCGTGTCCGCGTCGGTTTCGTCGATGTGTTCCTGATAGTTCAGCCCGACCGCGACCACTTTCGACGGCAGAACGGGCGCAAGCGGCTTGACGTCGGCGGCCTTTCGGCGGACGTCGGTCCTGTTTACGCCGCCGAACGGATCGCCCTCGAGAGCGATAATCTCGTCGCCCTCGACGAGTCCGAACTCAACCGCGCCGGCATGCATGTAGCGACAAATCTTCATCGCGAATTCTCCCAAATAAGAGCCGCGGCCGATCGCCCGACGCACAGAACACATTGCGCCCAAATGCTTTCGGGCGCTGTGAAAGGGCTCTTGCGGAAGGTATTTCCCGAAACCGCAACCCATTCCCTCATAAAAATCGGCATATTCTAACATCCGCGGCGTTGGGATGTCAATGATTCGGGGAAAAATGGAGCGTTCCGTGCTTTCCTGCGTGGTGGCGGACCCGAGATTGCGGCGGTCGCTCGGGTCCGTGACCCTAACGCTCCCTCGCAATGACAGAAGAGGTATCTCGCCTTCGGTTGCGTAGAGCCCGCAGGTGTTGCTATTCGGCGAGCACAGTTATAGAGGATCGTCAGGAAAGGGATACGAAGTATCCCCTGCCCGCGCCGGCTCGGCGCAAGGGGTTTCTTGTTGGTTTCGCTCCTCTTGTATACGCAAAGCAAGATCGGTCCAATTGAATTTAGATTTAGCTTCTATAATTTTGTATTTCTGTACCTTCCCTTTTATCAATTTTACATATAGGAGAGATTTACATTCTTGGCACTTTACAATCCCATCATAATTTTCTGTATCATAATTATCAGTGTCGTTTAACTGCTGTGGCTTAATAGCTTTATCACATGTGAGGCATTGAATTTCAACCATTTTGTCACCCTCCTCCTATTTCTTATATTTGAGGTCTCCGCTTATGCCACTCGGTAGCCTGCTGGTAGGCGTGGGCGATTTTGAGTATGGCTTCTTCATTAAATGGCTTGCCGATAATCTGCATCCCTATGGGGAGTCCATCGGCAAAGCCAGCCGGAATGGAAATGGCGGGCACGCCGGCAATATTTATGGGTAGCGTGCAGACATCGCTCAGGTACATTTGAAGGGGGTCATCTACCTTCTCCCCAATCTTAAAGGGGGTGGTGGGTGAGGTGGGGGTTACCAGGGCATCGAACCTTTCAAAAGCCTGGTCAAATTCCTGCCTTATCAGGGTACGGACCTTCTGGGCTTTAAGGTACCAGGCATCATAATAACCGGCGGACAGGGCATAAGTTCCCAGCATAATGCGCCTCTTTACCTCGGCGCCAAAGCCATACTGGCGAGTTTTCTCTAAAGCCTGCCACATACTATCGGTGTCTGAATAGGAGAAGCCGTACTTTACTCCATCATAACGGGCCAGGTTAGCCGAAGCCTCTGAGGGAGCAATAATGTAGTACGCCGCCAGGGCGTAGGGAGTGTGAGCCAGTGATACCTCCCATTCTACTTTAGCTCCCAGCTCCTCGAGCTTATTAATAGCGGCTCGTATAGCTGTTTCTACCTCAGCCTGCATCCCCTCGACAAAGTACTCCTTGGGGATACCTATTTTTAGCCCGTTGAGGTCAGTGGTCAGGCATTGAGTGAAATCAGGTGTGGGATAGGGAGCTGAGGTGGAATCTCTGGTATCAAAGCCGGCGATGGCATTCAGCACCAGGGCACAATCGGTAACATCCTGGGTCAAGGGGCCAATCTGGTCCAGAGAACTGGCGAAGGCAACCAGGCCGTAACGGCTTACCCTGCCGTAGGTAGGTTTTAGACCGGTAACACTACAGAAACCGGCTGGCTGACGAATACTGCCCCCGGTATCTGAGCCCAGGGCATAGATAGCCTCGCCGGTAGCTACCGCAACTGTTGGTCCTCCGCTACTGCCCCCGGGGACGCGGGTCAAATCCCAGGGGTTATGGGTGGGGAAAAAGGCAGAATGCTCATTGGACGAACCCATGGCAAATTCATCCATATTGCCTTTGCCAACCACTACAGCGCCACACCCGTTCAGTTTTTCCATCACCGTAGCATCATAGGGTGGCACAAAATTCTCCAACATCTTTGATGAGCAGGTGGTTGGTTTCCCTTTGGTACAGATGTTATCTTTGATTACCACTGGGATGCCGGTGAGAGGATTGGTATCACCGCTGGCTATAAGCTCATCAGCCTTTTGGGCCTGGCTTAGAGCCAGTTCATCGGTAATGGTAACCAGGGCGCGGACTTTCGGCTCTACCTGGCGGATACGCTCCAGACAAGCTTTGGTCAATTCCACCGAGGACAATTGCCTGGTCTGGAGTAGCCCGTGTGCCCCATGAATGGTCAATTGGTTATGGTTGATACTCAACCTCTCCCCCTTAGATAAGCTGTTTTGTTAATTTATTACTCCAGTACGGCTCGTACCCTGAAGAAGTTATCTTCTCTTCGGGGGGCATTGGCTAGAATCTGGCTCTGGGTTAAGGAAGGGGTTACTTTGTCGCCCTTCATTACATTCTGGAGAGGAATAGATTGTGCTGTAGGTGTAATGCCGGTGGTATCCACTTGCCGCAATACCTCAAAGCTCTCCAGGATATTTGATAATTGCTCCCTGAGCCTATCCAGCTCGGTCTCAGTTAGGCCTAGCCGAGCCAGCAGGGCAATGTGAACTACTTCTTCACGATTTAGTTTCATTATTCACCCCGGAAGATTATTTAACTAGCAACAAAACGTAGCCATATCTGGCAATTATAGCATCTATATTTGAGTGTTCGCAATTGAAGTCATTCACCCTAAAATGACTCAATTACTACCTGGGATGAAATTAATAAATAGCCCTTACCGTGGTTACTTGCCGTGTCCATAAACTAGGGTTATAATAATCAATGGATACTGAAGAGAGCAGGTGATTACATGGAGCAATACGGACTGGATAATATTCGCAACCTGGTTATGCTGTCTCATTCTGGTGCTGGTAAGACGTCGCTGTCAGAAGCAATCTTATTCACTGATGGGTTAATTAACCGGCTGGGTAAAGTTGATGATGGCACCACTACCTCGGATTATGACCCCGATGAAATAAAGCGTAAGATTAGCATCAATCTGACGCTGCTTCCCTGCCCGTGGAAGGGGACCAAGCTTAATCTTATTGATACTCCCGGTTATTCCGATTTTGTTGGTGAGGTCAAGGCGGCAATACGGGTTAGTGAGGGGGCAATAATTGTGATATGCGCCGCCTCCGGTGTTGAAGTCGGCAGTGAGCAGGTCTGGGCATATAGTGATGAAGCCGATCTTTCCCGTCTTATCTTTATTAACAAGATGGACCGTGAGAATGCTGACTTCAACCGGACCGTCGATGAGCTGCGCTCCAAGTTTGGCTCTAAATGCGTACCAGTCCAGTTACCAATAGGTGCCCAGGATAATTTCCAGGGGATAATTGACCTGCTGGCATTGAAGAGCTATATCGGCTCGGAGATGAAGGAGAGTGAGATACCATCTTCACTGCAAGACGAGGTTAATACTCTTCGAAACCAACTGGTGGAGGCGGTAGCTGAGACAGATGACAACCTGCTGGAAAAGTATCTAGAAGGTGAAGAGCTCAGCCTGGAGGAGCTTGGTGACGGCTTGCGACGGGCGGTAGTAACGGGCAAGATTGTACCCGTTTTGGTTGGCTCGGCTCTGCATAATGTAGGCATTACTTTGTTTCTGGACGCTGCATATAAATATTTGCCATCACCAAAGGAACGAGATGTAGCTATTGTTGACGACTCAGCCGAACAGGGCGTGCGCAGGATTGAGTCAAGTCAGGATGCTCCCTTATCGGCTCTGGTGTTTAAGACTAGCGCTGACCCGTATGTCGGTAAACTTACCTACTTTCGGGTTTACACAGGCACTATTGATAGTAATTCTCAAGTGTGGAATGCGGCACAAGGTGGGTTAGAACGCATAGGTCAGCTATTCATTCTGAGAGGCAAAGCCCAGGAGACAGTATCTCAACTTAGGGCTGGGGATATCGGGGCGGTAGCTAAATTGAGTCTAACTAGCACTGGGGATACATTGGGCATTCGAGACAACCCGGTGAGAATTGCGCCCATTCTATTCCCCGGGACGGCTTTTAGTAAGGCGGTATATCCTAAGACCAAGGCTGACCTGGATAAGCTGGGAGCAGCATTATCCCGGCTATCTGAGGAGGACCTTACCCTTGAGGTGCATCGGGAGGCTGATACCAATGAGACCATTCTATCAGGGCTTGGTGAGACCCACCTTGATGTAGCCGCTGAGAAGATGTTACGTAAATTCGGTGTCAGTGTTGAACTGTCGACTCCCAGGGTTCCATATAAAGAGACTATTACTGTATCGGCTAAGGCTGAATACAAGCATAAAAAGCAAACAGGAGGACACGGTCAATACGGGCATGTCCTTTTGGCGCTGGAGCCTTTACCTCGTGGTAGTGATTTCGAGTTTGTCGATAAGATAGTAGGTGGGGTCATACCTAAGAATTACATTCCGGCGGTTGAGAAGGGGGTTAATGAAGCCACGCAGGAGGGGGTTTTGGCTGGCTATCCTGTTGTTGAAATAAAGGCGACGGTCTACGATGGTAGCTTCCACCCGGTTGATTCCTCAGAAATATGTTTCAAGATTGCCGGGGCTCAGGCGCTGAAGAAGGGATTATCTCAAGGGCAACCAATTCTGCTGGAACCGATAATGAATATGACGGTAACTGTTCCCGAGGAGTTCACCGGTGATATTATTAGTGACCTCAATACCAAGCGAGCCCGGGTGCAAGGAATGAACCCCGGGGGTGGAATCAATGTTATTGAGGCTCAGGTGCCCCAGAGTGAAATCTTGCGCTATGCCATAGACCTGAAGTCAATAACTCAGGGTAGGGGAAACTATACTGCTGAGTTCAGCCACTATGAGGAGGTACCGGCCCACATATCTCAGAAGGTTATTGCTGAAAGGCAAACCAAGAAGCCGTAGTCTGCCTACCGCTCTTTTGTTATCTATGTGGCTCTTATCTCCTGTCTCATAAACACTACATAGCTAATAGCGAAGCAAATAATGGTCGCACTTAATAGGCCGGTGAGATGCGGCCAGATGAGGAGGAGACTTTGGCCCAGGGAGAGAGGATGAGGTTCCATCCAAGCGGCTAGGCCTGAAGCTAATACCCCTATTACCCCGAGGAGGCTTCCCACTGGAGGGGGCTGAAGTAGCACTCCAGAAGCTTCTACAAACAGAAAGCTGGGAGAAACCCGTAGCAGCGTTAATTCTAATTCATAATTCTGGAAGATTGTTTCTGCAGTACCATCTGCAACAGGGACCAAGTTATTTGCTATGGCTGGTGCTATCATAAGAATGTAGAAGAGTCCAAAGAATAGCCATAGAGCCACTGAGGTTAATAGTGAGGTAGATACCTTGCGGAACACAACAGAGAAGAGAATAGCCAGGCTCATCCAGAAGGCTCCGTAGATAATGGTAAAAACCAAATAGATAAACAGCCGAAAGATTTCTTCGAGGCTTGGTGGTGGCACACCGATAACTCGCAGACCGAATCCTGAGATTAGCAGCACGGTAGTTACTACCATTATCGACAAGGTAAACAGACCGGCCAGGAACTTGGCGTTGATGATGCTGTCCCTGAAGATGGGTTGAGACAGGATCCGGCTTATAGTGCCGCTGGAGCGCTCACCATTTATGGCGTCAAACCCCAGGGATATCCCAATTATCGGGACAATAAATAGGGCAATGAGGTTAATGAAGTAGAATAAGCTGGGAACTCCCTCTGGCTGGATGGTGAAAAGTCTGAGGAAAACAAAGTCTGTGTCGGTAGTTCCCCGAATGCCTCTGTCAAAATACATCGTCGCCACGCTAGCTAGTAGGACAAGGACAAGCAGTATCACAAACCTGATGCTGGTAAAGTAGTCAGCAAGCTCTTTGCGAAAGATAGTTTTCATTTACCTACTTAGTCTTCGTGGAAATATTTCATGTATATATCGTCCAGGGTGAACTCGTGTATTTTCATTTCAACCAGTGGAATATTACTTTGTACCACTATTTTGGCTATTTCAGCTCGCAGGTCAGAATCGGCGTTTATTAAAAGACGATTACTATCAGTTTCTACTTTTGTTACCCCGCTGACCTGCTTGATGGTTTCTACCAGTTCAGGGGTGAGCTGGGTGGTTTCGACTTCTATTCTATATCGACCTTCAGCAAGAGCCTCTCTACTAAGATGGTTTAGAGAGCCCTCAACTACCATTTTACCCTTGGACAATATACCTATACTGTGGCATACTTTTTGCACTTCATAAAGTCGGTGGGAACACATAATTACGGTTGTCCCCGTTTGAGGCAAGCTTGCTATCAGGTCAAGGATTCGGCTAATCCCTTCGGGGTCAAGTCCGGCAGTGGGCTCGTCGAAAATGGCTACCTTCGGTTTTTTGACTAATACATCGGCTACTCCCAGGCGTTGCTTCATTCCCCTGGAGAACTTGCCCACTGGTTTGTCAGCCACCTCGCTAAGGCCTACTGCCTTCAGTAGCTGGTCAATTTGGCGTTGAGACTCGGTGTAACTGATATTGTTGAGTTCAGCAATGAAGTCGAGATTTTCCCTGGCGGTGAGATTATCGTAGAACCCCACTTTTTCTGGCATATAGCCTACCAGGCGTTTTACCTTAAGTGGCTCTCTGGTTGAGTTAAAGCCGCACACCTGGGCAGTTCCTGCTGCCGGCTCAGTTAGCCCTAGCAGCATCAGGATGGTAGTGGTTTTACCGGCTCCGTTAGGACCAAGTAAGCCAAATATCTCGTTCTCGGTAATACGCAGGTTAAGGTGGTCGACCACGGTAGTGTCATCGTAGGTTTTGGTCAGGCCTTTTGTTTCTACCACTATCCGTTTGTCCATCTACTTACCGCCTGCCGAATCGCATAACGACAAAGGCTAAACCGGCGATAATCAGGACTATTATTCCAACTCCAACCCATCCCCAAATGGAGGGTCTGTCTACGGTGACCCTAACCCTAAGCATCTTTACAGGGATCTGCTCTCCTGAGGCTCGGAGAGTGATAGAATAATCTCCAGCTACAGCTTCTGGTGGCGGCTTTATATTTACGTCTATTCTTAGAAAATCACCAGCAGCAAGGGAAGCTACCCCGGCTGGTGAATAATCGATTGTCCATTCATCGGGTTTATACGAGTCGAAGCTAATATTCTCAACCGTGGCTGTGCCATAGTTCCACACGTCTATTGAGTAGTAGTTGTCCTTCCCTGCTGTAGCCGAGGTATTATAGCGCTCTAAGGTCGGGGTTAAATCAAGGTCATACACGACAGTTATTATTGATGTGAGTTCGATAGTGTCCTTAAGTTCTCCTGAGCTTGCCTCCACTGTTATCTTATATTCTTTAGGCTCAGGTATTTCGAAGAAGATTGGGACAGCTACAACTTTTATCGTCTCGGGATACTCAGTTTTCCCCGGCTCAAGACTGATGGCTGTTATCCTTGTGTCCTCGTAGCTTGGTTTAAAGTGTATTTGCCAATCTTTGGGTCCTGTAACCGACAGGTCAAAGACGCGAGTTTCACTCCCCCACCACTTCAGTCTTACACTGAACTCAACGGTCTGTCCCGTTATTTCCATTTTAGGGAAGCTAGAAATCAGCTCAATCTTATCCTCGGGAGGACTTTCCTCTTGGGCTAAGACGGTAGCTGGCGAGGAAATAACCAGTAAATAGACTAGCACTAGGCATAAACTGCAAAATATTCTTATGGTCTTCATTACTCTTCCTCCCCGATATTAGTGCTCTTTCTACTCAGCCAGAAGCTCCTTAATCTTACTGGTGAAGGGGGGTAATACTTTTCTCCAGTCTCCGACAACAGCAAAGCGGGCTCGCTTAACTATGTTCGCCTCGGGGTCTTTATTGATAGCCACAATGTTTTTGGAACCGGAACAGCCAGACATGTGCTGGCTGGAGCCAGAGAGAGCTACCGCAATGTAGAGGTCAGGAGTAACAATTTTGCCGGTAAGCCCTACTTGCAGTCCGGTGGCAATCCACCCATTATCGCAGGGAGGTCGGCTAGCCCCTATTGCCCCTTTGAGTATTTTAGCCAGCTCTTCTAATTGCGCAAAACCATCAGCACTGCCAATACCTCTACCTCCGCTAACTATTACTGTAGCATCCTCCAGCTTAACCCCTTCTATCTCCTCTTTTACCTTCTCCAGCACTTTGGTCCTTATCGCTGATGGGTCTAGTCCGGCGTCAATAGTAATTACTTCCCCTTGCCTTGAGGCATCTGGCTCTAATGGTGTCATGGTTTTGACCCTAACGGTAGCAATTTGCGGGTTACACTCAGTGGTGAAGATAGCATAGGCGTTCCCGCCATATACTGGTTTGGTTTGTAGTAGTCGCTTTGAATCAGGGTCAATAGTCAGCTCCAGGCAGTCCAGAGAAACGGCTGTCTCCAACCTAAAGGCTAGCTTGGGTGCCAGGTCGCGACCGGTAGATGTCTGTCCCAGAATGAGGATTTGGGGAATTGCCTGCTTAGCTACCTTTTCCATAACTGATACATAAGAATCTGTCTGGTAGTCTTGGAGTAGCGGGTCATCAACTACATATACCTTGTCAGCACCAAAGGCAATTGCTTCTTGGGCTAAGTTACTTACACCACTACCAACCAGCACGGCGAATAATTCCTGTCCTAGGTCGTCAGCCAGCTTTCGACCACAGACCAGTACTTCGGTGGCAATTGCCGTTAGCTTCCCTTCGCTAACCTCACTATAAGCCATGACACCTTTATATTCAGCCATGAGATTTACCTCCTTAATTTATAGCACGAGAATGTTAAAAAACTGTTAAGAACCGTTATAGTATCTTGGCTTCCCTGAGTTTCAGGACTAGATTAGCTGCTGCCTCTTCAGGGGTTTCTCCCTCTATAACTTCAACCTCAACTTTATGAACCGGTTGGAATAGCTTGAGCATTTTGGTTCGTCTACCAGCAGCACCGACTTGGGCAGGGTCAATCCCTATGTCAGCCGGTTTCCAGATAATAGGCTCCTTCTTTTTAGCTGCCATAATCCCTTTTATGGTGGGGTAACGAGGCTCACCAAGTTCATTGCTTACGGTAATCAAGGCGGGTAACAATACCTCAATAACCTCATAGCCATCAGCGGTTATCCTTTCCACTCTTGCCTTACCGTCGGTGGTGATGTCTATTTTTTGGACTAAGGTTACACTGGGCAACCCTAGTATCTCAGCAATGCCTGAGCCTACCTGTCCCGTATTCCAGTCAGAAGCTTCCCGGCCACACAAGATGAGGTCATAATCGCCTATCTTCTTGATTGCCGTAGCTAGCGCATAGGCTGTTGACCAGCTATCACCTTCGGCAAAAGCCTCGTCTTCTAGCAAGATAAGCTCATCAACTCCCATAGATAGTGGCTTCTTTATTACATCTCTAAGCTGGTTTATGCCCAGGCTGATAGCTGTGATTTTGCCACCCAAGGCGTCCTTAATTCTTAGCGCTGCCTCTACGGCATATTCTGCGTATGGGTCGATTACCGGTGGCACCCCAGGTGGCGGCACTACCTTATTACCCGTAGTATCAATCTTGAAGCTGGCTGGTGGTGCTTCAGGGTCAATCACCTGCTTGACACAAACCACCATATTCATTGTGCCGTCTCTCCTTCTTGTTGCTCTGGACTCCTCAGTCTTGCAGTGGGAACCCGACTGCCCAGTTTAGCATTGGGGTGATTGTGTGTCAAGTGCAGGCTCACTACCCGGTCTATACCGCTCAAGTCTGATATGACTTTTAGCAGAGCCGAGGGAAAGAGGTTGCGCAAGGAGGTGGTTACTGTTCTTCCTTGTTCCAGTCCAATCTCAACAAGCAAACAACCCTCAGGGTGAAGCCTATCGCCTACCTGTTGGCATAGCTGGCGTATTTTGTCTAGCCCATCCTCACCACCGGCTAAAGCTATCCTCGGCTCGAATAATTGTATCTCCGGGCTCAACTCTTCCATTTCGCTATCCCTAATGTAGGGTAGGTTGGCCACTATGAGGTCAACTGGTTCAGGTAGGGCTTCCAGCATATTGCCTGATAGAAGTTGAACCTGATTTCCCACCCGGTGTCTTTGGCAGTTTGTGGCGGCTACTTCTAGTGCAGTTGCTGAGATATCAATGGCGTATATTTTTGCTTGGGGTAGATGCAGGGCAAGAGTAATGGCGATGGCGCCACTCCCGGTTCCCACTTCAGCTATCAGACGGGGATAGTTTTTTCTGGTCGGCTGCTTGCTGGCAAACTTCAGTGCTTCCTCTACCAGTAGCTCGCTTTCAGGGCGGGGGATAAGAGCTCTGGGGTCAACATAGAAATCTAAACCGTAGAACTCACAGTGCCTGGTGATATAGGCGGTTGGCTCATGGCTAAGGCGCCGCTTAATTAGATGCCAAAAGGTCTCTTCTTGTTCAGGGCTTAGTTCATGGTTTAGGTCTAGATAGAGTTGAACCCGGCTTATCTTTAGGGTGTGCCTTAGCAGTAGCTCGCACTCTAAGGCGGCGTCTTCAATGTCATTGGCGACTAGGATTTCCCGGGTGCGGCTGAGAGCCTGTTTTAGGGTCATGCCGTTGCTATCCCACCCGTTTCGTCTGGTCATTGGCGGCTAGGGCGTCAATAAGTTCGTCGAGTTCTCCTTCTAGTATCCGGGGTAGATTATGGAAGTTTAGACCGATGCGGTGGTCAGAAATACGGTCTTGAGGGAAATTGTAGGTGCGTATCTTTTCAGCACGGTCGCCAGTGCCTACCTGGGAGCGGCGCTGCTGAGTTAGTTCCTTTTCTTGTTTACGCTGCTCCACATCCAGGAGTCGGGCTCGGAGCACTGACATTGCCTTCGTCCTGTTTCTTAGTTGTGAGCGCTCATCCTGGCAGATGGCGACTATGCCTGTGGGCAGATGGGTGATGCGCACTGCAGTGGCTACCTTATTTACATTCTGCCCTCCGGCACCACCACTGTGGTAAATATCCGTTCTAAGGTCATCAGGATTGATAGATATCTCTATCTCATCGGCTTCAGGTAGAACGGCTACTGTGGCGGTTGAGGTATGAATTCTGCCCGAAGATTCAGTGGTAGGCACTCGCTGCACTCGGTGAACGCCTCTTTCATACTTAAGCCGGCTGAAAGCGCCCTTACCTTTTATTTCAAATATAATTTCTTTGAAGCCGCCTATGCCGATTTCATTACTATCGATAATGTCTATTTCCCAACTTTTGGATTGGGCATATCGGGAGTACATACGGAATAGGTCAGCGGCAAATAGACTGGCTTCATCACCACCGGCTCCAGCCCGGATTTCCATAATAATATCCTTGCCATCATTAGGGTCTTTGGGCACGAGGGCAAGCTTTAGCCCCTGAAGTAGATGGTCTTGCTGTGACTCGAGCTTTTCTATCTCTTGCTTGACTAAAGCCGTCATCTCTTCATCCAGCCCGTCACTTAGCATGGCGCTTGTTTCTTCCAGGGACTTGGAGGTGGTTTTATATTTCCGATACTTGGCGACTAAGCTTTCAATACTGGCTCTCTCCTTAGCCAGGACCTGCAATTGTTTCAGGTCAGATGCTATTTCAGGAGTAGCCATTTGCTCATTTAGCCTCTGGTAACGCTTGTCTATTATTTCCAAGTGGTCAAGCATAATTCACACTACCTCTGACTGCTATTATATCACAGGCGTGGATAGCGCTTAAAGCGGAGGGTCTAGGCATGGTGGGGACTATCTGTGCACTACCAGCTCCACCCACAGATTCTTCGTCACTTCGTTCCTCAGAATGACATTTGAGGCAAGACCCTTCAAAGTAGAGAAGGGGATAAAGTCCTTGCCTGCTTTGGCAAGGATAAAGGGGATGGGGTTAAAGATATTATCAAGTTGTCTCTGGTTTAACTACAGTCCCGGGCGGGATTTTGCTGCCTGGTTCCAATTTAGCGCCACTGACCACAGTTACATTATCACCCAGCACTGAGCCATGTATGAT
>SDBT01014725.1_pt1 | contig 12454 bp, 11 predicted proteins | sample 2277101 | NCBI WGS metagenome assembly SDBT01 (sample SAMN10404973, study PRJNA504765) | marine sediment metagenome | isolation source: marine sediment core GS10_PC15, 103 cmbsf | place: Arctic Ocean: Southern Knipovich Ridge | collected 2010
TGGTTTTTTGTTTCGGCCTGGGTGGAACAAGGGGCTGTTTTTTGCCGGCGGGGCGAATTCTTATAGCTTGCTGATATATAAAACCGTCAGGGTCTAATCCGGCCTTTCGGCTGTATTGCCATTTGCCGCGTATTAAACTTGCTTCTATCTCGAATTCCTCCGAGTCATTATCAATGTTATTAAACTGCACCCGGCAGGCGGCCTCATTAATTTCGAGGGCGCTAACATCTAACTGAACAGGCCGAGGCTCCTGTTGTTTTAGGTTTTTGTTGTTGTGTATTGCCCAGGCCAGGGCGCTTGCGGTCAGGTTGCGAATATTTGCTTCGACAGCAGCGGTTCTGGTTTGTGAAACCATAGTTGCCGATGTCGCCGACAAAATGGCAAACGCTGTGGCGGTCAGTGATAAAAGGATAATGACGATAAGTAAAATAAAACCATTACGCCTGCGCTGTTTCATGTTCAGTATGCCTCCTTTTTCATCAGGCCGGTGAAAAAGACATAGGAATTTTGCAGTTTGTTCTCCCATCGGCCCATGACTTTGCGCTGGATACCGGTAGTTATCTCGAGGGCATAAGGTTGCCGCCCGCGTTTGGCCAGGTTCCATTTTATTTTGGCGTGAGGCAGGAGCCAGTTAGTTGAACTATGCCCGGCCCCGCTGGAATCTGAGGAGTCTATGGTTCTTACGACAACGCCGTCGTCTAACTGGTAACTGATTATTGCATCGCATGAATCAATCAGCAGCAGATTTGGGGCTATTCTTTCGTCGCCGGCGCACGCAAGCAGACCTGTCGAGGTTTCAACGTCGGTCCGCAACTGTTTCAGCATGTGCAAAACGCTTATGTTAGTCTGAAAATCCCTGTGCATACGCGGCATGTCTGCGGTGACGGTCTTCATGGGTTTGGTGAGCATGAATAATGCGATTAGCAGTAAAGAAAGCATTACTATCATTTCAATCAACATAAAGGCTTTTCGCACAGTTAGTTTTCCTTTTGAATGGTATAATATCTACACTTGCGGATTTTTATTTCCTTCGGGGCTTTTATCGCTGTTATTGAGACTTTAACAAGCTTCAAGCCCTGCCATTGATTTGAGCCGGGCAGTTCTTCGATACTGACGTTCAGATTAGGCCAGAGCCTTTGGAAATCCCGGTCGCTTATCGGTCCGCCGGTTACTGCGATGCTGTCTAACTGGGCCTGTGCGGCGGATATGCACTGTTGGGTAATGAGGTTAATTTTGTTAAGGCCGGCGGCGGAATTAATTGAAGTTATAAGGCAGGCAAAGATTAAAGCAATCAGGCCTAAGGTAACGACCACTTCAACCATTATCCATCCTGATTTTGTTTTTGTTTTGGTCATGCTTGAAAACCTTCTGTTAAGGTGTGGCGGTATTAACAAGAGAAGTAGTCAGCGCCACCATGGGACTGAACATGGCATAAACCACGAAGCCGACGACGATGCCCAAACCAATAATTATACATGGACACAATATGGATGAGGCGAGGTTAATCCTGTAGTTGTAACTGTGGCGACATGACTGCTCAATCATCCGGAGGATTTCAGGGGTATTTTGCCTGTTGAGATTCTGGTCAAAGGCCCAGGCGAGAGTTTTTCCCACGCCGGTTTGCAGAGCGGCGGATGAAATGTTTTGGCCCTGCTCGACTTTGTTCAGCCACTGTGATAATCGCTTTTTGAAAACAATATTTATATCGAGGCCCAGCGTATTGGCGATAGCTTCGTTTACAGTACAGCCGGCGTTTAGTGATACCCGCAAAAGATTCACAGCTCGGAGCAGGGAAAAATTCCTTTCAAACCAGCCGGCCAGGGGCAGGCGCCATTTGACCTGATCACTGATTCGTGAAAGAAGATAAGGGTTTTGCGGTCGGCGGGGGCGGAAACGAACATAAGTTGAAACAGCCGCCAGCGCCAGGAACAAAACCAGGAACAATATGAAGAACAGACTGTTATCGAGTATAAAATCCGAAATATTCATTAAAAATATCGTCGAAGCCGGCAGAGTTTCTCCGCTCATATCCATCATCACATCGGCAAAAACCGGTATAATTATTGTCATGAGAAACAATAATATAACTGCGGTAATAAGCAGCACAATCGCCGGATACATCGGGTGGACGGGGCGAATTTGTTTTGTGTCATCAGCTTTTTCGAGCAGGTCCTTTTCGATGCTGCAAATGGTCCGGGGCAACTGGTTGATCTTTTCAGCGGCGGCTATCCTGGTAATTATATCAGCGGAACATTTAGGATAGCCTCGTTTGACAGCTTCGCTTAGACTGCAGCCCTGCGTGAGCCATTTTGATATTCCCCCGACAATCCTGTTACGCTTATTTTTAGGGTATCTGGCAGCGATTTCAAGAGCAGTGGCTAAGGGCAGGTTCTGCCTGATACATGCGCCGATTGTCGAGACAACATACAGCATGATTGAACGGCGGGAATCCAGCTTGTATTGAATCACCATTGCGGTAAGAACCAGAAAAACCAGCAGCAGAAGATAACCTATCGGGAACAAAGGCCCGATTAACAACAAAGGCACGATTAACAGAAGACTAAGCAGCCAGGCGCAAGTTATGAGTATCAATCGAGCGCAGGTACGGGGCCAGGTTTCATAAGGTACTTTGGGCTGTAAGACAACGATGGCTGCGATGGTTATGGGGACAGTAATTATCGCGATGCAAAGGGCCGCCACTTCTGAATCCGCAAGGTAGCCAAAGTCAAATTCAAGGTAGCAGGTAAACAGGGCCATCGGAAGAGGACAGGTAATAAAGGCCAGGCGCGGCATCTTTGCGCTGAGGAAGATATATAAGGCCAGCAGTAATAACATAGCTATGATTAGTACCATTTTTTCGTTCGCTTACATTAAAACCTGAATCAAGTTGACCATCGGTAAAAACATCGCCAGTACCATCGTGGCGATAAATACGCCTACAACAATCAGTACCAGCGGCAGCAGAACGACCTGCAGCCTGGCCTGGAGAGTACGCGATCGCTCGGCGTACATCCGGCCGAGACTGTAGAGATTGTCCTGTAATTCATTTCTCTGTGAGCCTAACTGCATCGAATACAAGAACAGCATTGGTATCGTTCGGCAGAGATGGCCTGCTTCAAGGATGCCGGCACCGGATTCGATTTGATTAGCCAGTATATCACACTCGAATTTCAGTTTTGCGCTGCCTGAGACCCCGGCGCTTAATCTTAAACAGTTGGGCATATCGGAGCCTGCGCCCACGAGCATTGCCATAGCTTCAGCCAGCCTGGCCATGATGCTTGCGTGGTAGAGTCTGCCTAAAATCGGAACTTTCAGACAGAAGGATTCCTTAAATCGTCTGCCGGCCGGATAAGTCGAAAGACCTGCCAACAGCACCACGATCGAGCAGATAAATAATATTACACCCACCCAAAACGGCACAACATATTCTGCCATCGCAAGAAAGACCCGCGTCAATCCCGGCAGTGTGGCTCCCCCGTCGGACATATCGCCAAAGATGTCTGCAAGCTGTGGGATAACTAAAATAAATACAGCGGTGATAATTACCGCCGCCATGGCCAATACAATCACGGGGTAGCACATAGCCTCGAAGATGATGCGTCTTGTTCGCTGAGCTGTTTCGAGGTGGCGATTGAGACTGGTGAGCATCTCGCTGAGCCTTCCGGTCTGGATGCCGGCCTTTAGTATGTGGCCGTACAACTGCGGGAAATGCTTTTGTCTTTTCTGTACGGCTTCGTCGATGCTTACGCCCGCCTCGAGTTCGTCGGCGATAGCGGTGATTAGCCTGCGCATGGTTCTTGAGCCGACGTCGGAAGCGAGCTGGCGAAGGCCTTTTTCAAGTGGAATGCCGGCCTTTGTTATCGAGGCTAATTGCTGATTAAAAAGCAGAAATTCACTTCTGCCGACGGCCGTCTTTGGTTTTTTCTCTCGGGCCTTTTGGATTTCGTTGACGGTTAGATGCATTTCTTCCAGCATGTCGGAGGCCTGCTGACGGCTGGCTGCCTCGATGGTGCCTTTCATCAGCCGGTCCGACGATGTCAACGCGTTATATTCAAATGTTGCCATTATGTGCTCCTTTTATTACAGAGGACACGGGTATTTACAGCTTTATTGTTTGAAGGTCAGTTCATAATAGATTGGATGTTTTGCGGCCCTTCCCGGGGCCCGCGGCGATTGCAAAACAGCTTTGCCGTCGGTGCGATAATAGTAAAAAGGCCGATTTGTAACGGGGTCTTTGGGGACACGTATTTCGGTAATGTCGTTTAGAGACTCCGGATATTGCCCTTCGTGAGCAGCCCCATAAAACCGAATGGCTTCGACACACTGCAGCGCCGCCACAAGACGGTCAAGTTTGTTGCTTAAACCACCGACCCGATTTGTTTTATTGAGGTCGATAAGAGGTTGGCCCAGGTCCTGCAGAGAGCGGAAGAGACTCGGGGCACCGGGTGCCTGGACGAACTGCTCAGTCTGTTTAAGAATGATTGAGGCCGACGCGATACCAACCAGGCCATGGACGATAGTCTCCTCGGAGGCGATATGTTTTGCCATAACAAGGCCGGTTCGCATGGTCTCTGCGGCCTGGGCGTAGCGGCGCCGGGCGATTTCAAAGCGGGCCTTTAGAGCGATGATTTTCGTAAGATTCTTCAACCTGCCGAAAAACTCTGTCTGCAAAGTGTTTTCTTCCAGTTCCCGCCAGTTACAGGTTCGGCACAGGGCGGCGCGGCTGAGGAGTTCTGAGATTGGTTCGAGCTTTTGCAGAGTTGACCGGACCTCTTCAAGGGGCATTTGGGACAATGGTGTATCGAGCCATTCGGTAATGGTGTCAATATCAAGGTCATCGGTCAAAAGCCGGGCCCCTTTATGATACAAAGGTGCGGCGTCTTCTTCGATGAGGTCTTTATGGTTAGGCATAAGGCGGTATTTCAGCACGGGTAAATCCTGTGCGGGATAGACCGTCAATTCAATCGCGTTAGAGGGCAGAGCTTTGGCGATGGTGTTGGGTTCGCTTGTTGTCTCCCGGCCGGGCACATTTGGTTCGCTTAATTGAGCTGTATCACGTTGGGGATAAATATTCGGGTCAGAAAGTGAAGCAGCTCTTGTTTCAGGGATAATTCCGAGTTGTTTAAGTTCCTGCGGGTAGCGCATTTCGACGTGGCCGTCGGCAAAGAGCACACTTGTTCCTTTATTCTTTCGCAACTGTGTTTTGTCATAAGCTATTACTGTCTTAGCTGCATCAGTCAACGGTTGTGCCGTCCCAAAAAATTCAACATTATCAATAAACCACTGAAAATCCTCATCATTATCGATATATGGTTTTATGTCCGACAAAGAATTAGGCTCCTGCTCTTCTTCATGTGAATATCTAAACAATGCCGTACCTAAATTTTTTAACTTCTCAGCAGATTCAAAGCGGTCCCATACCCGCTGACCATTCACCTGCCCAAAAACAGAAACCACAATAACAAGAAAGATGATAAAACGTTTCATGGTTTATCTCCTACTTTTGCAAATGAATAGTTATAATTATTCTTTTAATAATGATACACCAACCTTATCAATTTCGGCTTGTGTCGTTATACCGCCGCTCTCAAGTCGTCGTCCATCCTGAGCCATATTCATATGCCCCCTGTTCTTCAGTATCTCTTCCAGCTTATCCAAATCAGCCTTTGCCAGAATGGCCTTTCGTAAATCCCCGTCAAGCTGGACCATCTCGGCGATAAGCACTCTGCCCTTGTACCCTGTGTTATAGCACTCATTACAACCAACAGCCTCGAACAGTTGCGTTTGACGATTTTGGCTTTTACATTTTTCACAAAGCCTGCGAACAAGCCTTTGATTAAGGACGGCACAGACACTCGAAGTAACCTGGTAAGGCTCAATGCCCATTTCCAGCAGGCGCAGAAGAGCGCCACTGCAGCTTCCGCTGTGCATTGTGCTCATGAGCAAATGCCCGGTAAGGCCTGCCTCGATGACAATCCCGGCGGTCTCGGCGTCACGGATTTCACCTACCATCAAAACCTCCGGGTCCTGCCTGAGCAGCGACCGCAGCGCAACAGGAAAAGTCATATCACCCCCCGGCGTAATCTGGACCTGCGTAACGCCTTTAATATTTCTTTCGACCGGGTCCTCAAGTGCGACAATACTTTTGCCGCTGAAATGTTCAAGGATATATCTCAGCAAAGCCGCAAGCGTCGTACTTTTACCGCTGCCCGCAGGACCCGTCAAAAGCAAAATACCCTGGCTGCTGCCGGCGATCGCCTTCAACCCCGACAAAATATAATCCGAAAACCCCAACTGCTCCAAATCCATAAGACCACTGTTTTCATAGAACAGCCGAACAACAGCTCTTTGGCCGTGGATGGTTGGGAATATGGCCAGCCTTTTATCTGTAACTTTCCCAGCCTCGGCCGAGTCTTCCTGCCCCTCGATGCGCCCCTCCTGCGGTATATCATTGCGATAGGTCAACAGGCCGCCTAAGACCTTTAATCTTGCTATTACATTTTCAATTAGGAACTTAGGAAGCCCCTCAACAACCTTAAGCTCCCCATCGAGCCTGAATTTGACGATTAGCTCCGTGCTTGTCGGCTCAAAATGAATGTCGCTTGCCCCCCGCTGTATGGCCTGAGTTAACAGGTCATCAACGAGTGCGACTACATCAGCCGATTTGTCCTTATCCGCCATAACTTAGCCCTTTAGAAAGACTTATCTTACTAATCACAGAAGTGCGAACCTGTCTGCGCAAAGTATGACGCATAAGGGGGTGGAGATGTTACCCTGAAATTTGGGTTTTTGTGTAAATTTCCGAAAAATCAGGATGGTTATAAAGGATAACTGCTCATAATCTGGCTAAAGCCCTTTGAGATGTTTATAATCATAATAATGCAGACGAAGAAATACACCAGTCGAGGCAGCCATCTGGCGAGTTCGGTTAGAAGTAGTTCGGCGGTATCGGCGTAGTTTTGAGCGAGGCGCAAGGTTACTTTGTCGAGGTCGCCGGTTTCTTCGCCCACCTGCCAGATGTTGAGGAAGTCATCGGGCAAATTCTTCGAAAAACCTTCCGAGACCAGTCCGCCTGATTGTGCGCTTTTTGCGCCGCCTTTTAATAAATTTTTGACGACGAGATTGTCGGCTATACTGGCGGAGTTTCGGGCGCAGTGCACAATAGGTACGCCGGCCCTGTAGAGCATATAAAAGGCCCGGCAATATCTACTCATGGCAAGGGCGTGGACGGCCTTTCCTAAAAGGGGGACTTTGAGTATGAAACCATCCAGCAGCCGGCGGGCAGGGCCGGTCCTGGGGGTAAGAAAAAGTATGCCGAGGATTACAGCGGCCGGTACATAAAAGAGCGCGAGTATTGATATCGCCTGGTGAATATAATCGCTGAAGCCGTTTGAGCCCAGAAAGAGGGCGGGAAAGGGGGCGATTGCCGCGGTGGCATGAAGGAGAAGAATCGGCAGCGGCAGTCCTGCGAGGATAATTCGGTTGGTCCGACTGCGGAAATCGTACCATTTGGAAAGCATATCGAGTGATTCTGCGAGGTTGCCGGAGGTTTCGCCGGTTTCTATCAGCAGCAAATCCAGTGGAGGAAATACCTTCGGGTATTCGGCCATGGTTTCAGCCAGGCCGTTACCGGCGGCGATAGTTTTGGTAACAGCCGAAAAAACGTTTGCCAAAGGGCCTTTCAGGCCGGCAACAGCGGTTTTCAGGGCCCGCAGTATGGGTAAGCCCGAATCGAGCATTATAGAAAGATTGTGATATATCAGGGCACGTTTGTTTGCCATAATCGGAGCCTGTCAGCGTTGAGAGATTTTGCTAAAATTTCATGGAATATCAGATGTTACTCGAAAAATCGGGTTTTTACAAAATTTTCTTGATTTTTTAAAAAAAGTGGGGTAACATATATATCGTCCTGTGCGTCTGAAAAGGTAGAGAACGAATAAATAAATGTGAGTGGTTATGTTGACAAAGACCGCTATTTCCGGATTATGGTGGGACTTAGCCGGCTTGAAGTGTGTGGACAAGAGCCAGGGGTGGGTGCTCAGCGCGATGCAAAAGCACGGACAGGGGCTGGTGACTATGCTTTGGCGGATACTCGGCAACGAGCAGGATGTTTGCGATGCGTATCAACAGACTTTTCTGCAGTTGGCTCATTATCAGTTTGCCGGTAAGCCGGCCAATGTGTACGCGTACCTGTTCCGTACCGCGGCCAACATCGCGATATCGATGCTGCGACGGGCAAAGGTTAAGCGGCGATCTTTTGAAATTTTGTGTGAGGCGAAACAAGGGACATACAGCGTTGATTACGCAGGCGAACTTGATGCAAAACTTTTACGGGAAAAGCTTCGTTCGGCTGTTGCTAATCTGCCGGAATATTTAAGAAATGTGGTGGTACTGCGTGACCTGGCGGAACTGTCTTATGACCAGGTCGCAAAGGTATTAGGTATTTCACAGTCAACCGCAAGGGTTTATCGATACAAAGCAGTAACGCTTTTATCCGCGATGTTGGCTGCGGATAAAAAAAGACAGGTGGAGCTAAAATGGCAAAGTCAGATATAAAAAACAAATGCAGGCAAATCAGAAAGAAGTTTTTAGAAAAGCTTGTCGGCCGAGTGAGTTTAGATAAAGGCTGGTTGGGGAACCATATAGCCAACTGCCCACGGTGCCAACGGCGAATCATCGGTCTCGGCAAGGTGGATTTTGCTTTTTCACTGTTGAAGTCGGAGCCTCATAAACTTGATTTACTGATGCGGGCCAACAGCCAGGCGATAAACGTTCTCAAGCACAGTCTGCGAAACGCCCCGAAGGCTGAGAAGCTCAAAAAGTTGCGTCCGGAACCTAAGTGGCATCAGCGATACAGCAGGCAGGCTCAGGCGGTCCTGAGTGCCGCGGCCTGTGTGGCTGTTATTGTGCTGTTGAAGGTCGGTGTGTTTTCGTCGATGAACAGTGTTCAGAAGCACGGCAAAACTGTCGTGAAACAGTATTACGTAAAACACTTAGGCCAGGAAGTTGCCGACGAAATCTTCACCGCCTAAAAAAATGAGGGCGTGTTTGCCGATAATACCGCACCTATTTAGAGGGGCTGCTTTTTGCCGCCAGTGACTCGTATCCGATCAGGTGGATAAACCTTCTCTGGTTGAATATGGGTACTCTCAGGGTTCCGGCGGCGGTGAGAATGTTTTTATAATTTTCGACTCTCTTTAACGAGGCCTGATATTTTTGCTGGGCCATGGGGTCCAGTTCAATTATGTCTCGGCTGGGTTTGGGTAGGGTGAGAGGCCGGTCTCCCAAAACAATGAAATCGGTTTTTATGGTTACGGCATCAACAACGCGTCCGCCCCAGCGTTCGATCAGCTCTTTAATTTTATCGGTGCCGTCAAAATCGATGACCCCGTCGCCGTCAAAGTCGAAATTACCTGCGATGACGAAGCTATTACTTGTTTTGCTGTCCCAAATCAGATTGGCAACGATGTCTTCCGGCACGATGGGGTTCTTTTTGGAGTAGGTGTTGATTCTGGCGATTGAAATGCCCGGCTCAACGTCGAAGACCTCGATTTCAGCCTTTCCTTTGCCATCTTCGGGGATGGTGACATTTCTGTCATAGATCGAGAAGGTCAGGCCTTTGTAAACGTGGTTCTCGGAGCCGATGTCGAGGTAAACGACCATTGCCTGCAAATCGATTTCGATGATTCTGGCGTCCGGCAGGAAGGCGGCGACTTCGATATCGGGACGGGGTTTTATTTCTTCAATGGTATCGAGAGCTTCCTGCAGAGATACGTTGGTTTTGCTCAGTTCGGCCTGGGTTTTTAAGAGTTCCATGTTCTGTTCTTCAAGTTTCGCTTCGACCTTTTCCAGTTTGTCCATGTACAACTGGATTTGCTCGTCGGCCGAGCGGCTCATCGCATCCTTAAGTTCATCAAAACCAGCCTGTACCTGGTCGGCTTTTTGCTGCCAGAGTTTTCTATCATCCTTTAGCTGCTGTTCTTCTTTGCGCCAATTATCCTCCTCCACCACAAAATCCTTCTGGATTTCGACTAATGAAATTTCCATGTTTCTGGCTACATTTCGGGCTTCGTCAAGGTCGGATTTTAACTGAACTATGGTCTGGAGCAGGTCAATACCCTCTGGTCCGTATGTTGCCGAGGCGTCGTCAGCCAGGAACTCCATGGCCTCATTAATCTTTAATATGGCCCCGCTCATCTTTGCCGAAGCGGTTGTGTTTTCGGGAATCTGGCCGGTAATGGCCGAGGTCATATTATCAAGATAGTCAATCATTGTGCCGAGATAACTTTTGCCTTTGGCGGGATTTCCGATAAGCCTGGATAGACTGCTCTGCTCTCTTGATGTCGCAAGTTTGTCCATGGTTTCATTTTTGGCGGCTAACTGTGTTTTATAATCCTCAAACTTGACATAGAAAATGACGGCAAGGACCGTTGCGATCAAAAAAAGTGCCACGAAGGTTATTACCGTGTACAGCATGGCATTGCTTTGTGCTGGTTTGCCTGCGGGCATAACGAAACTCCTTAAAACACTTGTAAATACTCAAAAAACGCTTTTTCCCGCGAATACCCGACGACCAGGTATTCCATTGATATAGTATCGGTTAAAATAGGGCTCTGGTCAAGAAAAAAACGTTCTAAGGTGGTGTTTTTGGCTGTTCTGTGGTCAACCTGTCCGAAAAAGCCATAAAATGGCAACTGTGTTTTCCCCCAATCCAGCTAAAGCTGTGTTTAGTTTTCAGTCAACCCTGATACCCTGCTGCTGGAGCCACTCCTTCAGGTCGCCCATCTCCGTATCGAAAACTTCGTTGTCGTAGTCTTCTTCGAGCCTGCTGATGTGAGTGGCAAGTTCAGGCTGGGCCGCGACCAGTTCGGTGACCTTTTTCTCGAAGTTGTCGCCGACAGTTCTTAAGTCGTCATGGTTGATGTTCAGGTCGAGAATGGCAGTCAGCCGTCTCATTACAGCGTCCAGGCATCTCGGATTTCGGCCCTGTACATAAACGGGGACCTCGGCCACGAAGCTGACCATTTCCAGGCCCCTTTGTTTTGCCTCAGCGGTCAGGTAGGTGATAATGCTCGATGGTCCTTCGTAATTACTGAATTTAACACCGCGCTGCTCTAAAACATCCTTTAGTTTCGCATCTGAGACCGAGCAGAAGATTCTCGGCTGGCGTGTGTGCGGCACGAGGCCGGCCACGCTGCCTACGAAATAAATCACCTTAACGCCGAACCGCCGACAAAAAGAGAAAATGCCTTCGGCATACTGATGCCAGAGCAGATTCGGCTCCCTGCCTAAAAAAAGGACAAGATCGTTTTTCTCATCGCAGTAAAATGTATTGGTCGGCTCGTCATATGAACGAATAAGACCTTCTTTTATTTGGGTATGGGGTCGAAACAAGGCGGACATCTCCATCGAGCCGGGGAAGTTATATATGTAAAATCCTTCCGGTTCAATCTCGGCTGCCTTGCGAGCCCCGAGTTTGTCGATGAGATATTCAACTGTTCCCGTGGAAATGTCACAGCCGTTCATCCAGCCTGAAAGGCCAATCAGCAACCGGCCGTTATCGAGATTTACTTCTTTGTGGATATGCAGCTTATCTGATGCCATTTTGAGCCCTTTAACTGTGGTCGAAAATTTTGCTCATACAGGATTTTAAGACTTTCGTTGCGTAATTTCGAGAACTATTGTAGGCTAATAGAGCGGTTTTGTAAATGGGAAATCCTATTTCAAAAAAATGGAATTGTCATAACCCGGCAGGAAGCTGAAAGCATTGAGACCGCTGACTTCGGCCTTGGTGACGTTACCAACACCGGCCTTTGCATAGTCGTGTACATTAATACTGAGAGGTGCTGTGCCAAGGAGCTTGTAATGCTCCCGCACCAGACCTGTCCCCAGCACCTGCACCCTGCGGTTGGAACCGAACCCGGCAAGGAAGAGACTTTCCGCTGTCGATGAGGAAAAATATATCTTTATGTAGAAGGTGAAAAGACAGAAAATCCTAAGAGTTCACCACCGCAGGGAAGAGAAAAATACTATACCTGCCGGCATGAAATAGAACTCAATCCGGGCGACCAATATACTTTGGGGCCAGGTAAATGGCACTGGTTTCAGGCTGGAGCCAAAGGTGCGGTTGTCTCTGAGTTTTCGACCAGGAGCCGGGATGAACTCGACGAGTTCAACGACCCCGATATCAAACGTGAAACAATCGTTGCCGATTGACTATTAAATAAGGCAGAGTTTTACCCTGCCGAGTGAGGAGCACTTGAATGAAAACAAATCAGTCATTTATAACATGCATTTGTCCTGGAATAATACTTGTCTCTATTTTATTAATAAGAAAATATGGAACGACCGGCGCCGTGATTGTAAACGTCGTCATGTCCTGATATACAGGTTCTTGCGACAATGTGGTATGTAGCCACTTTAATCGCGGATTATTAACCTTGCGGCTAACAGA
>SDBT01014726.1_pt1 | contig 12454 bp, 10 predicted proteins | sample 2277101 | NCBI WGS metagenome assembly SDBT01 (sample SAMN10404973, study PRJNA504765) | marine sediment metagenome | isolation source: marine sediment core GS10_PC15, 103 cmbsf | place: Arctic Ocean: Southern Knipovich Ridge | collected 2010
ACCGGATCCCACAATCTACACTGATGACCACCGCAGTCCCTGATCCCCTGATCTCGGTGAGCGCGGATTCGTTTAGCCCATATCCTTCGGTGAAGCGATTGGGCACGTACCAGCCGGTATCAAAGCCCAGAGACCGAAGTACCCCCGTCAGTAAAGCGGTAGCAGTCGTCCCATCTGCGTCGTAGTCTCCGAAGACCACCACCCGCTCGTCTGCCCTTCGAGCGGATTGCAATCGATCAACCGCCCGATCCATATCCCTCAGCTGAAATGGGTCAGTGCTGTTTCCATACTGCTTATTCAGAAATGCAGCGATCTCTTGCTCGCTCGTCAGGTCTCGTTGAGCAAGGATCGCAGTTTGAGTAGGGGTAAGACCGGCGCTAGCCTCACCGTTGAAAGGGTCTGGATGAATCCAGCGTTTTGCAGGCATCTATCTTTCTCGGATGCGGAGAAGCATCATAGCGTACGCAAAGCGGCCCGCACTGTGGCGGGCCGCCCTTCTGCGAGTTTTGGGCACCCTAAGCCCAACCTTGATTCTTGACGAGATCCGTAATCACCGGGATGTTGACATGCTCCCCTTGATAGGCCTTGATGCCCCAGTAAACACCGATTGCCCACATGATGAAGGATGGCGCGAACAGGCAGACAACGCCAACGACTGAAACAAGCACAATGAGAATTCCCCAGACCAGGGCTTGAGCATTGTGCGCTCGGATAAACGGCCTGCTTTTCTTATCCTTCATGAGCAAGATAATGATTGGGGCTAGTGGCGTGAGCACATAGGCTAATAGCGCCACCAACTTATCGTCTCCGGTTATTCCAGTGTCATTTTTCGCTTCTTCGCTCATTATTGACCTCCTGGTCGCTTGGATTATTGAACGGGCAAGCTAATTCCCTGCCAACTACAACCCCTATGCCCGAAGGAGGTTGCTTGGAGTTCGTCTAGCCTCCGTGTGCTAGCATTGGACAATGCGCGTAGTGTTCTTGGGATCGCCCCCGTTTGCATTGCCGAGTCTGAGGGCGCTGGCCGCGATCTATTCGGTCGTCGCTTTGGTCAGCCAACCCGACCGACCCGCTGGCCGCGGCAGAGAGCACACCGCACCTGCATCAAAAATCTTCGCATCTGAAGCCGGCATTCCCGTTTTTCAACCGGAACGACTCGGTGACCTTGATGCAATCGCTCGGATTGGAGATCTTGAGCCAGATATGCTCATCGTGGCCGCCTACGGTCAAATTCTGCCTCAAGGCCTGCTCGACATTCCAAAGAACGGAAGCCTGAATGTGCACGCTTCTCTCCTGCCACGCTGGAGAGGCGCGGCACCGATCCAGGCCGCGATCCGCAATGGAGATGAGCAAACCGGCGTCACTATTATGCAGATGGATGCCGGACTCGACACCGGGCCAATCCTGACCCAGCAAAGCATTAGGATCGCAGCCGATGAGACTGGCGGCTCGCTGACGGAGCGCCTTTCACAGATTGGGTCAGACCTGCTTGTGGAAACAATCCCACAGCTTCTCTCGGGTGAAATTGCACCAGAGCCTCAGGACGAATCACTTGCCACACATGCCCCAATGTTGAAGAAAAGTGATGGGGCGCTGAATCTTGAGGCAACGGCAGAGCAACTGGCTCGCCAGATACGGGCGTTCGACCCATGGCCTGGTTCTTTCATTATGTGGGGAGATCGAAGGCTGGTCGTCAAGCGCGCCCACACCGCCTTGCTCAACGGCACGGCAACCGGAAGGGTTACGGTGGTAGATAATGTCCCGGCGGTTGCCACTCGCGAAGGCGTGCTTGTATTGGACGTGATTCAGCCGGCCGGAAAGCGAGAAATGTCGGGTGAGGCCTTCGTCCGCGGTGCGCCCGAGTTCATCGGCGCCCAGCTGCCCACCCAATGACTATGGAACTCCAAATCGTTCGAACCCGCTATCCCCCGGACGCTTATCTAGAACAGCTGGCGACCATTCTCCAGATTGAGGTGCCGGATATCACGCTTGATGACCTCAGGCGCAGGTTAGAGTTGCTGCCTGTAGACGATCGATTCTTCCTTGCCCTGGATGGTGAATTCCTTATTGGCTATGCGCACTTGAGGGTCACACACGACCTGACGAGCGAAGATACGGTCGAATTACTTAATATCATCGTCCCCATCGAATTGCGGGGACAGGGAGTAGGTCGTCTGCTGATGACAGCCGCAGAGACCTGGGCTACTCAGGCGGAACGCGGCACCCTGGTGCTGCGCGCTGATGTAGTGAGAACTGAGGCGCTCGCATTCTTCTCCTCCCTGGGCTACGTACAGTCGAGCACTTCTCAAGAATATGAGCGCGATCTTGATGCTGCGCGTCGAGCCGATGCGCCTACCCAGCCTCAATAGGTCTATCGACAGATGCCGAGTACTCCCACAATCTTTCACAATGGTCGTATCCACCTCGATCCGCATTCCCCGGATACAGTAAAGACGCTCCTGATCCAGAATGGTCACGTACAAGCCCATGGATCCGCGGAGGATGTTGAAGGCTCAGGCGCAAAGCCGGTCGATCTTGGCGGCAAGACTGTTATCCCGGGCCTGATTGATGCCCACATTCATCTTGCAAAATATGCTCGCCGGCTCTCCATGGTCGATTGTGAGCAGCCAACCTCCGCCGCCTGCCTGGACCTCATCAACTTGAAGGCCTCTGACGCACCGAAGGATTCGTGGATCCTCGGCCACGGGTGGAATCAAAATACCTGGGGAGATTTTGGGACTCTCTCCGAGCTTGATGCAGCGGCTCCAAACCATCCGGCATATCTCACGGCCAAATCGCTTCACGCTGCATGGGTGAATTCGAATGCTCTTCAGAAATCTGGCATTGACGACGCGACACCGGATCCAGAGGATGGTGCAATCCGGCGAGACGAAGACGGAAAGGCCACCGGCATTCTTCTCGAAGGCGCGATGCGCCTGGTCTCAAAACACGTTCCTACCCCAACTAGTGAGCAGTTGGCGGATGAAATCACTTTCGCTCAGACAAAGCTCGTCCGGTTCGGCCTCACCGGCGTTCACGATTTTGATGGATCTGAATGCCTGCGCGCGATTCAGATTGTTCGCGAACGTGGCGATTTGCAGCTGCGAGTATTGAAGAACATGCCTGTGTCCCAACTGGCGTCAGCGCGCGATCTTGGGCTTCGGAGCGGGTTTGGGGACGCATGGATTCGACTCGGCAACATCAAGCTTTTTGCCGATGGCGCCCTGGGGCCTCGATCGGCTGCGATGCTGCAGCCCTATGATGGTGAACCGGAAAACCGCGGAATGCTGCTGCTGGACGGTGAAGCGCTGGTGGAGATATTCGAGGAGGCGGCGCTATCGGGATTCGGTATGACCGTTCACGCCATCGGCGACCGCGCCAATCACGAAGTCCTGAACGCATACGGCCTGCTCCGGAAGTTTGAGATGGCGCAAGGCCTTCCCCGAAGGCGGCATCGAATCGAGCATCTGCAGGTCCTTCATCCGGATGATCTTGGGCGGCCGTCCGAGCTCGATATTATTTCTTCAATGCAGCCCATCCATGCAACTTCAGATATGGAAATGGCCGAGCGCTATTGGGGTGACCGCACGGCGCATGCGTATGCCTGGCGCACTCAGCTTGATTTAGGCTCCCGGCTGGCCTTTGGTTCGGATGCACCAGTCGAGATTCCGGACCCTATCCAGGGCCTCGTTGCGGCTGTAACTCGCCGGAATGCGGACGGCAGCCCGGGGATCGAAGGCTGGGTACCTGAGCAGCGCATCGATATTGGTGATGCTCTGGCTGCCTACACAACCGGGGCGGCCTTCGCAGCTGGAACCGAATCCTGGCAGGGTCGACTTGAACTGGGGTATACGGCTGACCTTGTTGTGTTGGACCAGGACCCATTCCAGATGGATCGCGACCAGCTATCGCAGCTGACGGTACTAGGTACGATGGTCGGCGGGCGCTGGAGCTACCGAGGCTTTTAGCCAGAACTGAACATCGCCAGATGACAATGCTCTTCGTTAATCCGGCTGCGAATGAACCAGGCGACGCGCATCTCCATCTCGGTACGTAAGGCCAACCGAGTCAAGGTGTTCCATAAGTGCCAACGCGTACTTACGGCTGGTGTCGAACATATCCCGAACTTGCGCCACGGTAATCTCCCCTTCTGATTGCAGCCGCTCGGTGAGGCGGCCCACCATATCCGCATAGCTCTCCTGCGAGAATACGACCCCTTCTCCAACATTGATCAGTTGGCCGCTCTCAATTAGTCCGTCCAGCAAGTCCGTTCCGATCTGCTCGCGGCACTCTTTTAAGGTCGGAGGGCTGGTTGGATGGCTTGCAAAGTGCTCCATGAGCGACCGCACGCTGAGTGCCTGGTCCTCAGAGTAAGCAATCTCGAAATCCGGTAGCCGCACCCGATTACCAATTCTAGTGACGATTTTGTGGTCAACTAGGGCATCCAGCAGCTCACTGCCTGAATTTCCGATGCGGTTGCGAAACTCCTCGATCAGCATTCCGGCTCGGAGCGGGTGCTCTTGGTGGAATACGTCGAGCACCTGCTCGGCGCGAGCAACGTAGCTCTCCCAGGCATCGGACCGCAACGTTTCCCACTCTTCCGGCGGGACCTGTGGATTTATTATTACGATCTCGCCGGCGCTCTCAAGTCGCCGCAATTCCTCAATCGCCGCATCCGGCGCCATCCTCGCTTCTTGAATAGCCTGCTTTAAGTTTGTTGGCGTCGGGCCGGAAATTGAAGCCAGGAGCACTTCTTCGGGAGAACCACTCAGCAGTCGCGTCAATCCTTCGATCACGGCCTCATCTGCTCGCTTATGGCGGCCGACTGGATGCGGGTCAGCAATTCGTCCGCCCCCGAGGGTAGCGCCGGGTGACGGTTGGCGAAGAATGAAGTGATCACCACGCCTTACCGCTACCGCTTGCTCCATCTCCAGCTGCAACCAACCATGTCCACCCTCCAAGATGGGCTCCTTCTGAAGCAGTCGGACCCGGGCGACGCGCTGGGCAGAGCCGGAATAAAACTTGACCGTTGTATTGTGGCGAACCGCCGTTCCCCCATTCTGAACCGCGCGAAAGTGAACATCTATCCGCTTAGTTGGCGAGTCGTTCCCCGGGAGTGAGAGCACATCCCCTCTTTCAATTTGATCGACACTCGCACCAGAGATATTGGCGGCGACCCGGCTTCCGGTCTGCGCGACTTCGACCACTTCCTTGTGAGTCTGGAGACCGCGAATTCGCCCACCTAGTCGGTGCGGCAGAATCTCGACCTCCTGTCCCTTCTCAAGTGTGCCATCTGACAGCGTTCCAGTCACAACCGTTCCAAATCCTGCGATTGAAAATACGCGATCAATCGGTAGCCGGGGCTTGTTTGAAACCTGTCGATCACTCGAAGCCTCCAGGACCGAATCTAAAACCTTGACGAGATCTGAGATGCCGTCTCCGGTAACCGCCGATACCCGCACCATAGGGGCATCCGGGAAGCGCGTTTCGCTCAACAGTGCATGGGTGTCCTCTTCGACCAGGTCAATCCATTCCGGTTCCTGAACCAGATCGATGCGTGAATGCGCTACAAACAGGGTTTCAATTTCCAGGAGGTCCAATATTGCCAGGTGCTCCCGGGTTTGAGGCATGATGCCCTCGTCTGCGGCGATCACCAGAAGGGCCGCGTCGATGCCCCCGACGCCCGCCAACATATTCTCAATAAAATCACGATGGCCCGGGACATCGATAAATCCCAGGCCCTCTCCACTCGGCAACGTCATCCAGGCGAAACCGAGGTCAATCGTCATCTGCCGATCCTTCTCTTCCTGCAGCCTATCAGGGTCAATCCCCGTCAAAGCTTGTACTAATGTGGATTTCCCATGGTCCACGTGACCGGCGGTCCCTATAACATGCACGTTTTATAAACTCATCTAGCTGTCACCGTCTCGAAGCTCCGCCCCCCACTCCTGCACCAGGGCTACGAGGTCCGAAATCCTCTCCTTACTGGATCGGTCCAGTTGCTCGATACTCGACAAGGCTGTGTCCGACCGGGCTAGAAGTTGCTCGAGTTGATCCGAATTGGTCTCATGTTTGCGCCCGTGCTCTTTCCATTGTTCCTCAGAGCTCAGCTTGAAGCTGCTCCATCGCTTCTGTATATCGGCCTGAAAGGTCGACCACTCCTGTTTGAATCTGTCTTCGCTCAATCTTTGAATTTCGCTCACTTCCTCAATTCGCCGGTTGAGCCGCTCAACAACATCATTTAATTCATCCCTTAACAGTCGCAGGCTGCGGTGAGTCTCCTCATAGGATTCGATCCGTTCCTTCAAATCGTCGGATTGAATTTCAAAATCCGCGAATCGCTTTTCCCATGCGATCCAGGCTCGCTCAAACTCGGCTAACTTCGCAGCCTGCTGCTCCATCCAGAGATTTTGAGATTGACGCAGCTCCCTTTCACCTAGCTCGACCACTTCAGCCCTGGCTGAGAGCTTCTGGAGCTGATCCTCCAAAGAGTCGATTAGGCTGCGCAGCTCATCCACACTCTTTGACACCGATGACCCACGATTTTCCAGCTCATTAATGCGCTGGTTGTTCTTCTCTCCAGCTTCTTTAATTCCAGAAACCGTACGCTGCTCATTTTCGCTTGCGGTAGTGGCCTGGTTTATCTTCGTCTCAATTCCATCCATCGTCCGACTGATTCGCAGCTCTTCCCGTCTGCGCACGTTAAGTGCTTCATCAATTCGGTCCAGAGCCTTAAGTTTGTTCCTCAACTCATCGACCTCTTCAGCAACCTTCTTTTGATCGATTGAGCGCAATGATTCCAGCTGTTTCTCGCGCGCGATCCGTCGCTCATCCTGAGTGTCGAGCTGCTGCAGGATCTCAGAGCGATGGTTGGCAATCGTTTCGTCGAACTGGCGTATTCGAGCTTCAAGCGCGGGGATTCGGGCCACTTCCCCGGCAAGGTCTCGTAGCTGTTGAGATTGCTGTCTGGCAGATTCGTTCAGTGCCTCCAGAAGTTCCTCCAGGCGCGAAACTTCCAGCGCGTCCTTTCGCCGCTGCTCGTCCAGCCATGAAACTCTTTTATCTATCTGCTCAGTTTCCAAACGACCTCCGGGGGTGCTCTCGAAGCCCTAAAAGTTGGCGCTTTGCGAGTATAGCATGCAGCCCCGCCCCTTCAGATTAAGGGCTCAAATTGGCCAGTCCTGCAGTTGCCAGGGACACCCAAGGTGCTGCTAGCTGCGGGAATATCCCCAAAAGCAAGCAGGCGCCTGCCAATAAAGCAACGGCCACTCGTCCATTCGCATGCGCTTCGAATTCGGCCTCGGTTGGGCCCGTATCAAACAACACACGGGTCCATCTCAGCACAACCCAGAGCACAGCAAACATGCTGATCACCATGAGTACGGCGCCGGTATTGGAGCTCTCGGAGATCAGTGTCCAGCGCCACGGGAACCCCGCTGTCAATGGTTGGCCCGCCAGGCTCAGCACGCCTAACAAGGCTGCCGCCGTCGCAAGCGGCGCCGCTCGACCGGCACCAGTTGAATACCCACTTTTCGACATGATGGCCGCCCCAAGGCCCCACAGCGCAAGCCCAAAAACCCTCACGCTGGATAGACCGACAGCAATCTCGGTACTTGAATCAAAGCCGGAGCCTATCGCCAGAAGCGAAACACCAATATCGGCCACCAATACATACACCGCGATCTTAAGAAACGAGACTTGGGCGACAGCCACTATGGTCCCAAAAACGATCATAAGGATGCCGGCGATCTGGATCGCGGATGAGATCAGGGGGTCTGCTCGCATCCAGGCAAAGCTATCCAGGAAGCGCAGAAGGAAGAATATTCCGGAACTCTGCAAGATGATTGCAACAAAGGCTAACGAATACGGACTTACCTTTTCGACGATGCTGGGGAGCCAGTAGTGAAATGGAGGGACAAACAAGAGAATCGCGAAGCCTAAACCAAGCAACAAGATCACGCGTAGCGCGAGCTCTGGCGTAACGCTGGTAACTCCCGCATTTTCCAGCAACCATCCCGTAAACAAAATAGCCATCATCGCCATGGTGTAGAGAACAAGGAGATTGAGTACCCCGCTCTCGCTGCGCGAACCCGGCGGGATCAATATGAGCACACATGCCATGGCGGCCAGCTCCAAAAAGATCGCGGCAAACAGAAAGGGTTGTATGGTCAGTGCTCCGGCCAGCAATCCCAGCGCAATCAGCCCGGCCGGGACAAACGACCGGCCCGGAGCAGCAGCCCAACCGAGACCAAAAAATAAGGCTCCGACCAGAAAAAGAAACCCCACCCCCGCACGATTTTGAGGGTCAAGGCTCAAGGGTCTGCCAAGGATCTCCCACGTGCTGTCGAGTCTTAGCGGAATGCCCAGCAGCGAAATGGCCTCATCCAGCGGGGCAGCGAGAATGAACAATCCTATGATGGCCGTGGCTCCACTTGCGATTACAAACGGCAGGGTTGCCCTGCGCCTGAAGGCTAGCGTGACCACCGCAAGAACAGCGAGCAGCATGAAGACGAGCGCTAACGCGCTCATTCGCCACCCTCCGCTAATACAGGGGGATGTGCTACAAGGGTGAGGTAGCTCACCACCATTGCTAGACCGATGTGCATGCTGGCGAGCAGAGCTAAAATCGCTAGAGCCGGTTCAATCACGGCGTACGCAATTTCGAATCCGCTGAGCATCGTGATCAGCCCGATACACACTCGCAGCGGGGTTCGGAACAAACCCAGCTGAAGCAGACCCATCGACATCAGGATTGTGGCTGCCATGATCGCTTCGGGGCGGATATCGGGAATTCTCATCCAATTCGCCCTCCCGATTCCGATCGCCGCTCCCATGATCAATATCGCAGCGATGGCTCGAAAAGCCTTGCCTGAACCCGACTCGCTGGGCGAGCGGCTTCCTGCCACCGTTAGAGCAAGCACACCGCAAGTGATCATGCCGGCCACCAATTTGACGGCCGCCACTTGAGGTGGAAGCGCCAATGAAGTGAGCCAGGCCACCGATGCGTATTGGGCAGCCAGAATCGCGATTTGAAAACCAGGGCGCTCCACAATCACTAATGCGAATGCGGTGGCAGCAACCAGAGCAAGCGGGACCCAATTCATGCAACCCCTACCCGCAGCCCCACAATCACGATCAATATCGCGAGCAATATCCAGAGCACAGCACTTTCTCCCTCCAGCACATCGGCGATGATGCGCACTGAGCCAGCCAGGAATTTAGAAACTATTCGGCTGGTTTGTCTAATTTCAGTGAGTAGTGGTCGGACGGGAACCAGCGTCTTAGAGAGCGCGGGCCATGCGCGAGCGACGGCATAACCCACAGCCAGCGCGGCGGAAGCCGACGACACCCCCGCTAAATTCGGCTGCCATCCGGCGGCCAGGGAGGCCCAATTTGCCCCTCCAATAAGCAGCGCAATCGCGGCCCCTTCCACTCGGCTGGGAGGCCAGGGACGGCTGCCAAGAGGCAGCCAGCGCGAGACGATCGCAAGGACGATGGTTGCGAACGTCACGAGCACGAGCAAGGCGGGATCCGATGCGGCCGACAGAAATGCAGACGGAATGACGGCTACTGCAAACCAGGCAATGCGAGAGCCGCCTGCTTGACTGAGACCTAGTGTCGCAACCAGCACGGCCGCAAGGCTCGCCCAGGCGACAGCCTGCGCCTCTGGAGGTGCTAATAGTCCGGCCGCGGTTAAGGCCAGCGCCAGCGAACTCAACCGTGGAATATAAAGCAACGATCGAGCGAGTACTACCACAATGGCTCCCACCGCAATCCACAATTGCATGAAGTCACTGGGCGAGGATCGACTGACCACGGCTAGCGCCCCGAGCGGAGCGAGGACTGCCAGGCTATAAGGGAATCGTTCTTCTGTGCCGCCGATCGACCGAATCAGCGCTGCAAGAACCAGAAGCATGGAGGCGCCCTCCCCAAGAGCGACCGCAGCCAGAACAGCCGCTACAGCGACAAATTGGACAGTAGCCTTTTGAATCGTTGCAGCGAGCTCAAGCGAACTTCTGAGTCGGAGCACACTTTCCAGAAGAATCATGAGCGTCCAAAGAACAGCGATTGCGAGCATGTTTCCGCCCGCGATAGCGGCCAGGGCGATGCCCGAATACAGCAGTCTGATGGCGCTGCGGCCATCCAGCAGCACTTCTGCAAGAACCGCTGCAGAAGCAAGCAACAGGAACGGCCAAACCACTTTGTCGATGGAGAAGATGAAGCCGGTGCCAAAAACCTCTATTGGCCGCCATAGCGCGATTGCCGTCTCTGTTGGAGGCAGAACGGAAAATGCCGCCGCGGTCGCGAAGGCGATCGATCCACTGATCACCGATACTGCCCGCATCCTTCTTCCGCGCAGAAGAAGGATAATTAGTGCACCTGAAATGAGTGTGAAGCTGGGGAATAGCGCCAAGACTATCTCTCGAGGCTGACCAAGAATACCATGTGGGAGGGTCGAAAACGCCGGCGTGCTATACTTGGGCGCGTTTTTCTACAGGCGGATGAGCACCGTAACCAACCTCTTTCTCAAACCTAATTCTGGAGCGCCCATGGCGGCGGTATCTACCGTGACGGCCGTCTCAGGCAAGGGCATTCTGGGAGACGCTTCGTACGGCAAGCGCAATCGACAGGTGCTTTTGATCGATTCGGAAACTTTGAGTGATTTTCAACTCAACCCCGGCGATATTAGAGAGAACGTGACGCTTGCAAAATTTGATTTGACTCAGCTCTCACCCCATGATCAACTGCAATTGGGAGAAATCGTCTTCGTGGTGACAGGTCCTTGCGAACCATGCTGGCAGCTTGATGAAATCCGGCCTGGTCTCAGCTCCGATATCAAGGGCAGTCGAGGCGTGCTAGCTACCGTCGTTCGCGGAGGAGAGCTGAGAGTCGGCGACCCAATTTCTCTTACTCGGGGCGAAACAGCAGCACCTGCGCCACGCTCCGCATAGCTGCAAATTCATGAGGAACAACCAGGATGGATGACTGGATAGGCCGCGTCCTTTCAAAGGTGCGGATAGAGAAGCTTATTGGACGGGGCGGGATGGCCGACGTATACGTTGGGCGACACACGACCCTCAACCGTCCAATGGCCGTGAAGATCCTTCACCCCCACATGACGGTCAACGAGGATTTGAGACGGCGCTTTCGAGATGAAGCGCAGGCCGTGGCCGCTCTTCGACACCCTAATATCGTTCAGGTCAGCGACTTTGATGTCGTCGACGATCGGCCTTACATTATCATGGAGCTATTGGAAGGAATGCCGCTAAACGAATATCTGCGCGGCCTTCATGGCATGGGTCACACCTTGCCACTCGACACCGTCAGCCGCCTGATGACTTCATTGACGGCTGCACTGGACTATGCCCACGATCGCCAGATTGTCCACCGCGATGTAAAGCCGGCCAATATCGTTCTTCGAGCTGGTGATACGCCGATCACGCCTCAGATGCCACTGGCTCCCGATGTTGAGCCGGTACTGACAGACTTCGGTGTTGCTCGGATTGCCAGCTCTACTTCGGCCACGGCCTCTGGAACGATCTTAGGTACGCCGGCCTACATGAGTCCGGAGCAGGTGCGCGGAGAAGCAGTCGATCGACGTTCTGATATTTACGCGCTGGGAATCATCCTCTACGAAGTTCTTGCTGGAAAGTTGCCTTTCAATCCTGAGACCGATACTCCTGCCTCCATACTCTACAAGCATGTCCACGAGCCTGTTCCCGTCGTCCCAGACGTTTCCCCCTCCATCCAGCGGGTGGTCGAAAAGTCGCTCGCCAAAGATAGAGACGCACGGTATCAGCAAGCTGGAGAGCTGGCTGCGGATCTTGCCCTTGCGACTAAGTCAGACTCGGCTCCCGCGATTGCAGCACCCGCTGTCACCGCGGTCGCCAAAGATCGGCCCGCTCAACGGGTTCCGAGCGAACCTGCACGCAAGCTCCGTCCATCGCTGATTCTGATCGCGGGGATTCTATTTGGTGCGATCGTCCTGGTAGGAGGCGTTGTGGTCGGAGGTCGGTTGGTGGGCGGCGCGGAAGATGAATCTGCCTCGCCCCCAACGCAGGCAACCGACGCAGTAGAGGTTGCTGCATCTGAGGTCCCCGCTCCAACCTCCGCTGCTGGCGCCCAGGCTGAACCCACCACGGCTCTTGCGCCCCAGGCCGAACCAATATCAGCCGTCGTCGTCCGGGACAGCAGCCTGGAAGCCCAGCTTCCGGGAGTCGACGCGCCGACTGCGGGACAGTCTTACCACGCATGGTTGTTGGGCGAAGCCGGTGTTTTGCCACTGCATCTCAACCGGAACGGCACCGTTGAGCTCTTGGGGGAAGATTTAATTGTCTCTTTCGTCCATCCCGATGGGGTGAATCTTCTCGCGCAATATGCGCAGTTTGTAATCAGTCTTGAAGAAGAAGGTAGCCTGCTTGCGCAGCCCTCGACTGTCATATTTGAGGGAAGC
>SDBT01014727.1_pt1 | contig 12454 bp, 8 predicted proteins | sample 2277101 | NCBI WGS metagenome assembly SDBT01 (sample SAMN10404973, study PRJNA504765) | marine sediment metagenome | isolation source: marine sediment core GS10_PC15, 103 cmbsf | place: Arctic Ocean: Southern Knipovich Ridge | collected 2010
AGGCTGCTGAAAAATTGAAATCCGAAGGTGTTGAGGTTATTGACATTTCACTTCCTCACACCGAATACGCAGTCCCCGCTTATTATCTTCTTGCAACCGCCGAAGCTTCGGCTAACCTAGAACGATATGACGGAGTACGGTATGGTTACCGGAATGAAAACCCTGACAATCTTTTCGAAATGTATGCAAAATCACGGTCTGAGGGGTTCGGAGCCGAGGTCAAAAGGCGAATAATGCTTGGTACGTACTGTTTGTCTGCGGGTTACTATGATGCATATTACAGAAAGGCCCAGAAAGTAAGACGCCTGATCAAAGAAGATTTTGATGCTGCGCTCAAAACAGTTGATGCAATTCTTGCTCCGGTTTCTCCTACTCCGGCATTTCCCATCGGCTCAAAGATAAACGATCCGCTTCAGATGTATCTTGCGGACATCTATACCATTTCATTAAATCTTGCAGGATTACCCGGGATTTCCGTACCGGCTGGGAAGACTGCAGATGGATTACCTGTCGGTGTTCAACTTATGGGGCGTATCCTGGATGAAAATACTCTTTTCAAATTATCTGCCACACTGGAAAAGATGGTTGGCAGGTTATCTATTGAAAGGAGCGTTGCCTGTTGAAATACATTCCTGCAACCGGACTCGAAATACATTCCCAGCTTGCCACCAGTACAAAAATCTTTTGCGGCTGCTCAACAAAGTTTGGAGGAGAACCAAACACCCACAGTTGCCCGGTTTGTCTTGGCATGCCGGGAGTTCTTCCGGTACTCAACAAACATGCAGTTGAACTGGCCCTGCGTCTGGCACTTAGGATTGATGGAGAAATTCAAAAAAGAAGTTATTTCGCCCGTAAAAACTATTTCTATCCGGATCTGCCTAAAGGTTACCAGATCAGCATGTTTGAATTTCCACTAATACGCGGCGGGCATCTTGATGTTGAAACTCCTGACGGGGAAAAAACTATAAGAATAAATAGAATTCATCTTGAGGAAGATGCCGGCAAGCTCATTCACGAAGAGGGTAAGATTGAATCATATTTCGACGTTAACCGCTGTGGCGTACCTCTTGTTGAAATTGTAACCGAGCCTGATTTTGAAACAACAGATGAAATCTCTCAGTTTCTTAACGCACTCAAGGAAATATTAGTTTTTTCAGGGGTTTCCAACGGAAACATGGAGCAGGGTAACATCCGTGTTGATGTAAACATATCCGTTCGCCCCGAAACTCAGAATGAACTCGGAACACGCACAGAAATTAAAAATATGAACTCTTTCGTAAATGTTGTTTCAGCCATAACCCATGAAATCGACCGTCAAATTGATATCCTGGAAAGCGGCGGAAATATTGTACAGGAAACTTTACTGTATGATGCGGTTCACGATACAATTTCAACTATGCGTGCAAAGGAAGAATCTCACGACTACAGATACTTTCCAGAACCTGATCTTGTGCCGGTTATTATCAATAATGAATGGATTGAAAAGGTAAAAAACGAGCTTCCTGAATTACGGAAAAAAATGCTTGCAAGATTTGAACGCGAATACCATATCCCTGCCTACGATGCTGAAGTTTTAACTTCATCACCTTCTACCGCGGTTTACTACGAGGAAGTTGTCAGCACCGGGGCCGACCCGAAAAAAGCCTCAAACTGGATAATGGGTGAGGTATTAAGAATTTTGAATGAAAACCAGATCGAGATCGAGGAGTTTAAAGTAAAACCTTCAATGCTCGCTTCTCTTTTAAAAATAATTGATAAGGGAATTATTTCCGGGCTAATGGGAAAAACCGTATTTGATGAAATGGCAGCAACTGGAAATGATCCCGAAAAGATAATAGAACAAAAAGGTCTCACACAGATATCGGATAGAGGTGAGCTTGAAAAAATCGCCCGAGAGGTTATTGAATCAAATCCAAATGAAGTGGCTAAGTTCAAGTCTGGGAAAAAGCAAATCCTCGGTTTCTTCGTGGGACAGGTTATGAAAATGACAAAAGGAAAAGCAAACCCCAAAGAGATAAATGCAATTTTTCAGGAGTTACTTTCATGAAAAATCGGCTCCCGGTATCATATAGTTTGATGGTGCTTTTAATCATAATATTCTTCCATGTTTTTATGGGTACCGGTTATGCCCGCAGTATCAATGATGGAATAGGGAGAACCAGCTTTACATGGCTCAAATCCATATCTGATGCGGGAATTTCCTCCGCAGGGGAATGTCTGGCAGCCCGTGATGGTATTTCAGGTCTTCTCGTGCACCCCGCTGCTGTAACAGGTATTACTTCAGGAACTTTGAAAATGAGTTACGTCTCCCATTATGTTGACACACAATACGGTTCCATAGGTTATGCCCGTAAGATGAAAGACCGTTATATTGGGATACGGCTGACATATATAAATTACGGGGAGTTCACCGGAATGGATATCAATAATAATCCAACAGGAACTTTCACTGCCGGAGACATGGGATTCTCTCTGAACATCGGAAAACAGCTGAGGGATGACCTCAAAGTTGGAGCTATGGTTACCTATATTACCTCGAAAATCGAAGATTTCACCGCTCAAGCTGCGACAATAGATCTGGGTGTTACTTACTATCCACCTTTTGAGGGTCTCACAATTGGGGCTGTTCTCATGAACATGGGAAAAGTAATAAAGGGCTACTCAAGTGGGTATGAGGAAACCATGCCTGTTTATCTCTCAGTAGGAGCAAGGAAAAAACTTGTCCATTCCCCATTAACACTTTTTACTGATGTAATATTTCCAAATGACTATGATATTACATACGCTTACGGAATAGAAGCTTCTGTAAAAGAAACTCTTTTTATATATGCAGGGACAAAAAGCCGGAGTAAAATAGATGCAGAGCGCGAGAAATCCAAAACTGACTTTTCAGGAATAAAAACATTCGGCTTCGGTATTGAACTGAAGAATTATAGATTTAATTATGCTTACTGCCCTGATGATGACCTCGATGATATTCATAAAATCACGCTGAGCGGAAAGATATAATAGCATTCAAAATTCAAAGTAGAGATAGATCACGATCTGCCTTTACGAAAATGCACGATTCATAATTCTATTTTATTCCCAGACTGTCTCTATATGCTTTTTTTGTTTCCTCTACCGAATCAACTATTGCCTTTATTTCCTCATCCGATTTTATCTCAGGACCAAGATCAATAAAAGTGTTCATATAAGTCGACTGCAATGAAATATTATCGCTGTGTTCAACATCCATATTTTGATTGACAGACTCCTCGCCTGAGATTTCCACAAAATCGGTTGAACGGTTCACAATCTCAAGGTCGAGATAACCAATAACCCTACCACCATCCGGACATCGTGCAATGAGAGTTCTGCCTTTCTTAATGGGGGCAAATTCTTTATGATTTGAAGATGGGTTATGATACCTGTTATGACTCAGGATAATTATATCAATTCCGGAAACCCTTTCACTCAGTTCCTGCACTTCAGCCATACTCATATACGCAATAGCAATAATGAGGTCGCATTCTTTTTTTAACTTTGAGACTTCTTTTTCTGAGGTCTCAATAATATCAAGAACTTTCAAGGGAGAATCTTCATTATAAAGAGTTGCTCCCATGAAATTATCAGCCATAACTCCAAAAACACCAATATTAACATTTCCTTTGTGTATAATTATATCCGGCTTGAAAACAAGGTCACCGGAATTCCTCCAGGTAAGGTTTGATGATAACCACGGAAACGATGTGGCTTTATCTATAGCCAGCAAAGAATCAACGCTGTTAGAGAGATCATAGCTGGATACGTTGACTGCATCAATACCAATTTTTTCAACGGCATTGACTGAAACCGAGGCATTAAGTCTGAAAAGAAAATCACTCGGAGGAAGAATAAAATTTTTTGAATATAGCATAGCCCCGGAATCAAGAATAATAATATTGTCATACTCGCTTCTTAATGCATTAATAACAGTGGACCTCCTGGCATATCCACCCATAGGGGGTATACAACCGCAGGGATCTTTTTGTCCCCCGACATTTCCGCTATAAATAATAGCAAGTTTTTCCTTTTCTATTTCCACAGTTTTTGAACAGGACAGAGAGAGAATATTTATTGCTAAAATATATAAGAAAAACCTCTGCATACGTGATAGCTCCCTTCAATATTCAATTGTAATTTCACAAAATTGAAATAAACGGGCAATAACAAGGAATAAATCATTGATTCCAGTACCGCCGTTCAGTCTTAATATACTTTTTCAGTTTTCCCGACCGTTTGAGATCAAACCGCCCCAACCTGTCTTCAATACCGAGCTTTCCTACAAGATTGTAAATATCTTTGGAAGCTCCACAGCCGGGAAACTGAAGAACAAATGGCATCATAAGCTCAGCAGAATCTACCACATGAGAATCATCTCTGACCATACCAAGATATTCCAACGATACACCCAAATATTTATCCGTTAATCCCGTGAATTGTAGGCCCTCGCGTTCCTGATTGAATCTCCTGAGTTTATTCAAAATAAACTTAGGTCGAAATTTTGTGAGTAATTCACGGATCCTTGCGGCAGGTACAGGATCAACCAACTGAATTCGTTTGATCAGTTCAGGAATAGCGAGACTTCCGCTTTTGTTATTTCTCCCTTCTTTCACAATGAGTTCGTATATTCTTGTACCTTTTTTGAACTCACGTTCAATAACACGGTAGACAACACTTTTCAGGAATGAATAGGCATTAATCTTTGCGGTAGGCTCTGGATTACATACAACAAAACCCTCATTCGACATAACAAAAAAATCGAGAGTATTAAAGTTTGAACCCGCACCGAGATCGAGCAAAATATAATCGGCTTCCAGAAGTTCAAGATGTCTCTGAAGCCTGAGTTTACTTTGATAAGGTATATTGGCAAGACCAACCATATCACTGCCGCCGCTGATCAACCTTAAATTCTCACTCGGTGTGGGAAGGAGTATATCGTTTAAATTACCAACACGCCTGTTAATAAAATCCGAAAGTGTTAACTTGGGGCGTTTAATATTTAAAATCGTGTGAAGATTTGCGCCTCCGAGGTCAGCATCAACAACAATTACACGATGACCCATTGTTGCCATTGCAATACCCATATTGGCGGTCATTGCAGTTTTCCCGGTTCCACCCTTTCCACCGGCAAATGTCCATACTCTTTTATCTGTTGCTTCCTGAAGAATATATATTATATCCTGATCAACATCGTCTATTTGAATTTCTTCACTCATAATTCATTACATTCTTTAAAAAAATTGCAGTATCCAAATACAGATCTGCGATTAACTCAGCCAAAAATTAATGACATAATGCCCTGATCAGTATATAATTATAAGCAAGCAATTACCTAATGGCTTTTACAATTAGTTGAATATTTTTTCTACCCATCCACTGATTTTCTTCAACATTATATAAAATTTCAATTGGCGGCGCACTCGGCGTTACACGTTTTTTGTATTCTCCCATATTAAATGCTATAGCATCGAAATACCTGATGCCGTCCGTCACTTTAAATTTGAGATGATTATTCCCAACAATTCGTGACTCATAAACCACCTTAAGATTTCCAGTATAAAAAATCGGCGTTGGATTATTTTCACCAAAAGGAGCAAGTTTGTCAAGAAATTTTATCATGTTTTCATCATGGTAGGATAAATCTACCTTGGTGTCAATTATAATAGTGGATGTCGGAACTCCAGATGGCAGTTCACGTTTGATAATTTCACTGAATCGCTTTTTCAATTCACCAATATTATCCGCCTTAATGGTTAAACCAACTGCATATTTATGACCACCGTAATTCTCTATAATATCCTCACATTCACTAATCGCAGAGCATATATCAAATCCCTTTATGCTTCTTGCCGACCCCTTACCTATACCATTCTCAAGCGATATGAGAACCGTAGGTAAATTATACTTTTCAACAATACGTGAAGCGGCTATTCCAATAACTCCTTGGTGCCAATTTTCGGATGCAAGTACAATTCCTTTCATCCTATTTTCAAGGTCTATATCATGTATCATAGCTTCTGCATCTTCATACACTTTATCGTTCATCTGACGTCTTATCGTGTTTTCTTTTTCAATCTCATCGGCAATTTTCAGTGCTTTCAGCCAGTTATCAGAAATGAGCAGTTCAACAGTCTTTGAAGCAGAGGATAAACGCCCCGGAGCATTAAGCCGTGGTGCAAGTATGTGTATTATATTGTTAGAGTTTATCTTTCCCCTCGCAGAACCCGACACTTCCATTAGTGCAGCCAGACCGGTATTTGCAGTATCTTTCATGCGATCTATACCAAATTTTGTTAAAATGCGGTTCTCATCAATAAGCGGGACCACGTCAGCTGCTGTTCCAAGGGCAACAAGATCAAGTTCTTCATACAAATCCTCAGGGTTCATATCCATATCAGCATAAAGGCCCTGGAGTAATTTGAACATAACTCCTATACCTGCCAGTTCACTGAACGGATAACCGGAATCTTCGATTTTCGGGTTCAGGACAGCTATAGCATCGGGGATGGAGGATTGAGGTTCATGATGATCAGTAACTATAAAATCTATCCCTTTACTTTTTGCATACTCTGCTTCATTCAACGCTGTTGTTCCGGAATCAACGGTCATGATAAGTGAGACCCCTAATTTTACGGCACTGTCAATACTCTCTAATGAAACTCCGTATCCTTCCGTAAATCTATTTGGAATATAATAACTGACTTTCCCGCCGAGATTTGAAATTACTCTTACAAAAATTGCCGTTCCACAAACTCCATCAACATCATAATCTCCAAGAATCATCATGTGCTCACCATTTCTCAGAGCTTTTTTCAGCCTTTCTACAGCTTTACCCATATCTTTAAAAAGAAATGGGTCTTTTAAATCATCTATTGATGGATTCACAAATGCTTCAGCTTCTTTGAATGAGTTTAGTCCTCTGGATGCGAGAATCTTGGCATAATGAACCGGCATTGGCCGTTCCCTCATCAAGCGTTCAGCAATTTGTTCTTCTTTAGCTCCAGGCATCACCCATTTAGGAGTATTTTCTGGCATATTAAAATTCATACCTCATGTTCATATCAATGTAATCTCTTATTCGTAAAGGATATTTATTAGTTTTTCTTATTATACGCTTTACACTCATTACCAGGTGGTAATCGTTATCATTCCCCTCAAAAAGACTACAGTTAATACCAAACGTTTGATCCACCTCACGGCGAATTATTTCATTCCTGTCCATATCGGTATCCCGCCGTATGGCATAAACATACATTGGACTGAGCGTTATCCAATTGGCAAATTTATATTCAATCAAAAGATCACCAAATCTTCTTATGCCTTCTTCTATAGGGAGTTTACGGTTATCCCTGTCTAAATTCCCATAATCGTTATTTTCAATCATAAATCCCATGGAGATTCTTGTCCGTGATGATAATTCAGCGTTTAACCATGATTCAGAAGATACTCTTCGAGTAATATTGCTCCGTGGATTTGCTTCCAAGTCAAAATCATAATCCATATGATTTGCATATAAGTTCACCTTATGAGTAATCATTACCGACCGCAGAGGTTTATACACAAGTGAAGGAGATAACTGATATGACTTTATCCATTTATTTTGTGACGATTGAGATGCATCAATATTTACATAATGCGTTTCCAGCACTCGAAAGTCAAGTCCTGTCTCTAAATTATTACTAAATTTACGTATATATCCCACACCACCCTCAAATTTAAGTTCATCACGGTCATTTGTGACACCGATCGGGGTATCTATCCTTGTACGCTTTATCCATCCTACAAAAGACAAACTATCAGATCTGCCGATCCCGATACCGATCTTCCCCATAGTCGAAATGTCTGTTTGTGCTCTTGAACGATTACGACGTTCTACATTGTTGTCATCAAGGAGATAACCGGCTTCCCAGTAAGCAACGACCCGTTTCCCTGCACCTTTTGCAATTTTTATATCAAAACTTTTAACATCACCTTCAGAATTGTTTCTATACTTTGATGATTGCTCATTATTATTTGCTGAATCATCAACACGTTTATTCCCCAGCGCCATGCTCATTTCAAAGGCGGCTCTATTACGGTAGTTCAGAAAAGTCCCTCTGGATACGGTAAGAAAAAGATTTTGTTCTACACGTTTTCTATCTTCTATCCCTTTACGGTCAACATCGGAAAAATATCCTCTTAGTATACGATTATCCTCAAAACCTAATAAAACATTTGCGAGATGATGGCTGTAAATCATCTCACTTCTTGCCTGAAAAGTATCATGTGACCTTTTCAAATTCGATGTGGAACCGCTTATATCCACAGAAGTGCCAAAATTACTTGATGGTTTAACATGATACTGTACTTCACCACTTAAATTTGTGCCTTTATCCTCATTTTCAAAGCGGCGGTCATATATTTGAGCAACATCTGCAGCAAGATCAAGGCTGTCAAAAGGTCTGTATTTAACATTGCCATCGACAGAAATAGTCAATAGGGACTTACCAAACTTGCTGAAAGTATCCCTGTTCCAGTCTTCTTTTGCAGTAAACTCTATTTCCATTTTATCGTTGACTTTGTACCCCAATTCAGCCTCGTTGTAAACACTGTCGTACCACCTGTCTTTAAGGCCGGAACCGGTTGCCATGTTAAGAGAGCTTGAAAGATTGCTGTTAAGATTAAAATCAATGTTTTCCGATAAATCAAACCTCCCTGAGTTAAAAGTTCTCCATGTAAGAACCCTGTCATTTCTTACGAAATTCACTTCCCCTTCTTTGAATTCAGCTACAGCACTATTACTGTTTATAAGTACCGTAGCATAACATATAAGAGCCGCAATTGCAACTCTCATGGTTGTTCTCCAGACAATTACTTCATGCAAGCAACCTGGTAATGGCATTGCTTAAATTTACAAAATCCATAACATCCAGTGTTTCAGGCCTCGACATCGGATCTATCCCTTTTATGGATAGAAGGTCTAAAGCATCGGATTTCGAAATTCCCTGAGAAACCATGTGAGGGATTAAAGTATTTCTTATCATCTTGCGTCGCTGCCTGAAAGCCACACCTGTTATGGTTCGAAAACTCTCTTCACTTTCAAGAGAATACAGCAGATTAACACTGAAAACAAGTAAAATAACACTGGACATGACTTCCGGCGGTGGATTAAAAACTCCGGGTTTTACCTTCATCACCATGCGCCCTTTAGCGCAAAGAGCCAGATTCAGAGTAGTAAGTCCATAATCTTTAGATCCCGGTTTTGACAGAAGCCTCCGGGCTACCTCTTTTTGTACCATTAGTACAGCCTCTGAGACAAGAGCTCTGTTCCGGCAGAGAAGTTCAATTATGGGAGTGGAAATGTTGTAAGGGATATTCGATACGACTTTTATTCTGCCGGAAACATCTTTAAAAAGTTCTTTCAAATCAACTTTGAGTATATCGGCTTCAACTATCCTGAATCCCCTTCTTTTCCCGAATCTCTCATTCAGAATCCCCAAAAGATCACGATCAATCTCCACCACTGTTACATTGCACGTCCGCTCAAGAAGCCTTTCCGTCAGGATTCCCTTACCGGGACCGATTTCAAGAACAGTGTCTTCAGGTTCAATCCCGGCAAAATCAACTATCCGGTCTGCTATACGACCGTCAATCAAAAAATGCTGCCCGAGACTTTTTCTGGGTCGGTGACCGTTGTTCATTATGAGCATTCGGCTTTCTGCTATCAGTTTACAGCAATAGCTTATAACTCTTTTTAAGCTTTTTCGCTGAATGATTAGTGCTGAAAGCTAATAGCTTAAATCCCAAAAAGTTCCTGTGCATTTCCCCCAGTGATCGCTATAACTTCATTTACATCACACTTCTTTATCTGAGCCATCTTTTCAGCCACCTCAATCACATAGGCAGGTTCATTCCTCCTGCCCCGGTATTTTTGCGGTGTGAGAAACGGCGCATCGGTTTCAAGAAGACATTTTTCAAGCGGAACAACGCACGCAATTTCCACCCTGTCAGAATCCCTATAAGTTAAAGGACCGTTGAAACCAATATAAAATCCCATGGAAATAATTTTTCTGGCAAACTCAACTGATCCGCCAAAACAGTGGAACACTCCGCGAAGTCCCTGAACATTATCAATACCGACAAGCTCTATCCCCTCATATTCGACATTTCGGAAATGTATGATGACTGGAAGGTCAAGTTCTCTTGCCAGTCCAAGCTGGCCTTTAAAAGCACGTAACTGAATTTCGCGCGGCGATCTATCACGGTAAAAATCGAGACCTGTTTCACCTATAGCTACAACTCGAGAATTTTCTGCAAGGCGGGCAATTTCCAGACTGTCACCGGGTAATGCATCCGCTGTGCTGTTTGGATGTATTCCTACCGCAGTATACAGTGAATCGTAGGTTCCGGATAGTTCAATAGCTTTTTTTGAAGTGGCCAGGTCGCAACCCGGATTAATAATAAAGGATACACCTGCTTTCTCAGCCCTTACAACAACCTCATTCCTGTCATTGTCGAAGTCTTTGAAATCGAGATGTGCATGTGTATCTATAAGCACCTCAACTCACTTTCGTTCCGGGAGAAACCTCATTTAAAGGACTGAGAAGTGTAATCTTCTCGCCATCTACCGCAGCCATAACCATTCCCTCCGACATTTCTCCCATCATCCTGCGGGGTTTGAGATTGGCTACAAAAACGACCTGTTTCCCCGTAAGTTCCTCAGGCAAGTAGTTTTTGGCAATTCCGGCAAGAAGCTTCCTGCCGCCCATTCCATCATTAATTTTAAGACGTAAAAGTTTATCAGAACCGTTAACTTTTTCAGCGGTTTCAACCGTTCCGATTCTTACATCAACATTCATGAAGTCTTCAAAATCGATAATGCCTTTTATCTTCTCGGATTCCTTCAGTGCTTCTGTTTCTTTTTTTTCATTATCTGCTATCATTTTCTTTCCTTCCGATTCGTTCTCAATCCTTGGAAATAAAGCCGTTGCTTTCTTTATCTTCTTTCCTTTTGAAGGTGTGGGAACGGTTCTAAGCTCATTAAGCCTCATTTCACTTAATGATCCCCTAAATCCGAAACTCTTCCAGATAGTAGATGCAGTCAAAGGTATATACGGCTGAATAAGAATGGCCAAACCACCGATTACAGATGTAAGATCGTAGAGAACACTTACAAGCTCATCTTTTTTCGCCGGATCCCTGGCCAATTTCCAGGGAGCCTTATCCTCAATGCGCTTGTTAGCAGAGCGCACCAAATCCCATGCTCTGTCACAGGCACCGGAGAGATTATATTTTTCAATTTTCTCCGTCCAATCTTTAATAACATCCGGGAATTGTGCTGAAAGGGAATCTCCCGGCAGTACAGCATTTTCAGGGAACTCTCCTCCAAGATATTTTTCAATCATCGTCGTTGTCCGGCTGAGAAGATTGCCAAGATCATTTGCCAGATCACTGTTATAACGCTCAATAAAACGATCAAATGTAAAATCTCCATCCTGGCCGAACACAACTTCCCTGAGAAGAAAATAACGGAGCGGGTCAGCACCGAATTTATCCACAATATCGAGGGGTGAAACAACATTCCCGAGACTTTTGGACATCCTTTCACCGCTGTGATAAATAAATCCATGCCCGAAAACCGATTTCGGCACTTCCAGACCGGCACTCATAAGCATTGACGGCCAGATAACACAGTGGAAACGTGTAATGTCCTTCCCTATAATATGAACATCAGCAGGCCAGTATTTTTTAAAAAGAGAATCAACCTCACCACCAAAACCCAGCGATGAAATATAATTAATGAGCGCATCGAACCACACATACACTACATGGTCAGGGTCGTCCGGAAGAGTAATCCCCCAGTCAAAACCGGAACGCGATATACTGATATCCTCGAGTCCGCCCTCAATAAACTTTACGATTTCGTTACGTCTTGTTTCGGGCTGGATGAAATCAGAATTCGAATTGATTATTTCGAGAAGCGGCCCGGCATATTTTGAGAGCCTGAAAAAGTAGTTTGTCTCTTCTATCCATGATGGCTTTTGCATATGATGGGCGCATTTCCCGTCAACAAGGTCTTTTTCCTGAATGAAGGCTTCACAGCCTTCGCAATACCACCCCTTATAGTCAGCAGTGTAAATATCACCGGCAGCATTAATCCTGTTGAATAATTCTATTACACTGGTTTTGTGACGTTCTTCAGTGGTCCTTATGAAATCATCGTATGATATCGAAAGATTTTCCCATATTTTCTCAAAAAGAGGCACCATTTTATCGCAATAGGCCTGGGGTTCAAGTCCCTCCTCAATCGCTTTTTTCTTTACATTTATCGAGTGTTCATCACTACCCATACAAAACCGCACATCATAACCAAGAAGCCGTTTGGCTCTGGCTATGCAATCGGCAGTAATTTTCTCGTATGCAGTGCCGATATGCGGTAACCCATTGATAT
>SDBT01014728.1_pt1 | contig 12454 bp, 30 predicted proteins | sample 2277101 | NCBI WGS metagenome assembly SDBT01 (sample SAMN10404973, study PRJNA504765) | marine sediment metagenome | isolation source: marine sediment core GS10_PC15, 103 cmbsf | place: Arctic Ocean: Southern Knipovich Ridge | collected 2010
CACCGAAATCCCATCAGCCAATATATTGCTATTCATGGTTATACCCTATTCAAGTGTGACGGTCAGTGATTCGACCGTCTTGCCGTATCGCGATATCAATTCCTCTGCTTCTGAAATTAAAGTTTCGTAATCCTCATGGACAATACCAATACCTATCTTCGCCAACATACTTACAACATCTTTGTGCGTTTCGAGACCGGCCCGAACATAATCGGCTCTGATATTATGCAGAACCATATGCAAGGAGGTTAACAGTTCTGTGGCTCGATAGACAGAACTTTCATTAGAAAAGAACTCTCCACAATCAGTACACAGATACCCATTCGTATATCGACATCTGCTGTTGTGTGCACACGCTATAGTTACCATATTACACCCTATTCAGTTTTGAACCAACTTGTTCCACTATATGCTCCACTACATCATCCAAGTGGTATGTCATATATTCCTGTATCAATTCCATTGTGGCATCCGGATGGAAAGGAACTATCCACTCGAAGCACTGTACCTTTACGTGTGCCACCTGCTGGTAGGCCAAATCAGGACGCCGGACTACCTCACATCGGTAACACTTACCATCAACACCCATCATATCAAATAGGCGCCGGTGAGGCAAGGCTTCCTGACGAGACTTCGCCTCAGCCTCAAAACGGTCCCGTATCTCTAGGAGTCGAGCCTCTGTTAGGCCACCAGCCACAGCAGGAAACCCTACCAATGAAACTGCTGCCACCATCTGTATGAAATCTCGTCTATCCATGTCTATCTCCTGGGTCCACTATTCATTACTCCATATATATCTCGTGGGAGGCTATGCTATACACACCCCCCGGCCCGATTGGGGGTTACGGCTTCTTTAAGGCCCCCCCTGCCCCGATTAACCTCTAACCCTGCCTTATCTACCCTTGGCTCCTGTTCGGGCCCTGGCGCGGCTTGTGTTGGTAGTAGCCGGTCTATTACCTTGTCCCACATCTTGTTATGTGCCTCTATCTCATGCCGCCGCCGCTCCCGCTTGACTTCTTCTGATTCAGTGTAGTCGTACACCATCGCGGGCTGTGGTGGGTCTTCCAAGAAGGTCATACTACGCTCCTTAACACAGCCGGTGTCACGGTATCATCCACACAGCCCACATAGTCCCAATCACCAGGGATAGGCTGGTATCTGCGCAGCCATTCATCGTATGAGTTCGGGACATTGCGGGGCCAGTAGTAGACGTCAAGCCCTACCTGCTCAGCCGCATCCAGATACATCTTGTCCAGTGCCTCATCGATAACACCGTTACGCTCTGTATCTGTGCGCGTTACGTTACGGGCAGGTGTAACGCGCGTTACGGTCTCACCTCCGACTCCCGTAACGGTTTCAGGGCTGCGCGTTACGCTTTCCGTTACGGGCGCGTTACGTTGACGATCTCGATACGCCTTCTGTCTGTCTGCATTACTCATTCTATGCCTCCTTAGCCAATTTAGGACCACCAATGGCCACGTCTGTAGCTGCGCGGGCCATGTCACGTAACGCCGTAAGTTCCGATTCTGTAAGGTCTTGTGGCTTGTCGGTGGTTATGGCGTTGTCCTTGTCCATACCGTAGAGCCGGGCTATGCCTGTACCCGCTGATACCATCGCTGAGGGCTGATTTAGCCGCTTGGCTTCGTTGTAGGCGTCTTGGTACATGGCTTGGATAGTTTTTACGGTGGTTTCAGTCCCAGCCATTGATTCGGCCTCTAACCGTGCTATAGCCTCTACTACAAGGGTATTATCGTAAACCTTCAATCCCTTGCCTGCCCTTGCCGTCCCTTCGGTATAGCCAACAGTAATCATCGCTTCAGCCTTCTTATGGCCGTTTGTACAGTATGCCGCTGCTATGGCGTTGGCTTTCTCTTGGCTTAGTCTATTTGCCATCGGTTACTCCTATCGTTTCAGATTGTACTCGATCCCTGCTCACTTGTCAAGGTTTATTTGCGGGTTTGTCAGCTTATTACAACACCCAATCCATGCCTATTCCTCACATCAAGTTCTTATAAGATTTATCGGTGTTTATGATAGCGTCAAGCACTGTCTTTTGGTATCCACAATGATATTCCTTGACTTCGCCTTTTTCCGTGATATACTTATTATAGTTCATTAAACGAGACTTGGCAAAGTAATCACGAAAGGAATTATCATGAAACTGTATGCAGTTGAAATCACAGACATAGGCAAACAGTGTGGTATCCACGCCCGCGACATTGATTTATTCAAGAAACTGGTAGACGCAAAAGCACTTGCTATATCTATAGCAACCCTCCACACCAAGACTATCGGCAACAATCCGGACATACGCATAGGGGATTTTTTGGACAAGACAGCAAAGGTGTACGACGCCAAAAACGGACACGAGGAATACACAGAAGCTCTTGCATACATTACTATCCTCGAGACCAGCTGACCCCACCACCGCCAACGGTTCAAGCCGGTTCGATTCCGGCGAGGCGGTTTAACTGAAACGATACTTTTATTGGAGACTTGGCAAATGACTAAAGCAGAAATCAATCAAGAGGCGTTGTCGAGAGCTACGGGCAATAGCAGCGCCCGAAACTATGCTGCTATTATTCTTGGGTTTATGGAAAAGGGTATCGATAAGGACGATATCACGCCAAGAGTTAACGTTTTTACCTACGCCGCTTGGGTCGCGCAGGGCCGACAGGTCAAGAAGGGCGAGCACGGTGTCAAGATCACCACTTGGATACCTATTCAAGTAAAGACTAAAGAAGGTGCTACCGACAAGCCGGTCAAAAAGAGCCGAGTTCGCCCCAAAACGGCAACCGTGTTTCATGTATCCCAGACTGATCCAATAGCAGCATAACCCTACCGCCAATATAGTGCATAGCCGGGATCACTACCCGGTAGGCGGTTTATTATCGACTATGAACTTCCAAAAGAACTACTGGCGGTTCATGCAACCATCCTTTTCCCTTCCCGACGCTCCTTGCGGTGTGTGCGGGTCTTTGTGTACCTGCCAGGCTGTTCTCCATGACAATGCAGCCGTGACTGCCAGTATTCTTTCCCAATACCGCATTTAGCCGCCTTTTCTTTGTGCCTGGTTCTGCTCATTTTACCACCCACACCGTATATACTTTATCCATACAAACGGAAACCTTATCCAAAACCAGAACCGCCCACAATAGGGATAGCTCATGAAACTCTTAGACTCTTCTGTAAATCCACGCCATGCCATATTCACGCCCCTTGAGCCTGTTTTATCTCCCTGCCCCTATCAAACAAAGTTTTATACTTGTCGCCGTATGTTTTGGGCTCTGTCACGTCATGCCTAACAAACTCACAGCCATTTGAGTCCATCCGATTGCTTCCACAGCCCGCTTCTTCGCAATTACATGATTCTTGTGTGTAAATCCCAGCTTTTATGAAGTTACGAGCCCGCTTTTTGTCCATTTCTTCTTCCAGTAACCGTTTCATATGAACCTATCAGTGGGCTTGAACATTTTTGCCATAGCTTTACGTCCGCTCTTATGTTTTTTCCCTATTTGGATAGTCCGTACATCCAAACCAATCCCCTTTAATACCTTGTGCATTCGCCGCTGCGCCTTGGATAGCGAGGCGCCAGTACCATTACAACTCTTTACTTCCAGTAGGATAGCCTGGTTCCTATCAATATCATACAACAAGAAATCAGGCCAACCTTTGCCCAGAACTTCGTATCCATGCTCTTCGGCGACTTTTTTTACTAACTCTTCTCGGTTATTGCCTTTTCCAGCCATAAACGGGTCTCGGTCCCTTCATGTCTTATCGTTTTTGCTTGTTTGTCAGTTCATTTTTGCGCCCTTCATCATACCGAGCTTAATGGGAACATCAAACAGGCCCCATTTCATACAGCATGGCAAAGGCTTTTATATCATAACCATCATAAAATTCGGGCACAAATCAAGTCTATCACGCTATCCTGAACCATGACAGTCCAGCACGTTCCCATTGCGCTGCTCACTAACAGGGGAATTACCGTTAGACCTCGGTATGAACTCGAACAACTTGATTGCGTCCTGCACTTTTTGCACCGTATATCCATAAACCACAGTCACGGAATTGCACCGTGCACGGGCTCTGGTTGCCACTGTGGTATGCTGTGCCGAGATACACAACATAACTAAAGCAATCACTTTAACACGCGAGCAGGGAATCGAACCCTGCATGTCCCGTTCATCCATTTAGGCTGAATACATATACAATACCCAACCGCCCAGTGAAGAGGGCGGGACGCATTGACTGGTACTTCCAGCCCGATTGCCTTTCGGCTCCGCGTGATATTCACTTGTAAAAACCCGGACGCCCGAAAGAGCCCCGGGCTCGGCAGCTAATCCTACCGAGGACTTATTTACAATATAAACCGTAGCCGGGGGGAAGTCAAGCGGAATTCTTAAGATTAGGGCATTTATTTTAGAACGTGTCAAATCGCCTCATTTTGGCCTGTTAGGAAATACCCTCAATCGTGAAGTTTTATCGTTGTTTACACGCTCCAAACAGCTATTTTGTTCGTTTAGGGAAATTCCTCATTGACTTATACGGGCCAATATACGATAATAATATTAGTTCATAATGACTTGGCAACCTAATCACGAAAGGAATTATCATGAAATCAGTCTATTGTTTAACGCTTGCCTGTAGCCGTGACGATTGGCAGCTATTCTCCAGCAAGAAAAAAGCCCTGTTACAGCTACGCTTAGAACTGGAAGGCTATTCTCCATACACAGCAACACATACCAGCTCTGGCGTCTATATCAACAGCGACGACGGTGGGGGTGAAATTGCCAGCGTCACAACAGTACGCGTTCTATAACCCCACCACCGCCAACGGTTCAAGCCGGTTCGATTCCGGCGGGGCGGCATGTATTAATGATAGACTTGGCAATCGAATTAACGACACATCGGACGGCCACAAGCCTATGCCAAGTCTTTGGCTTGTTCGGTGTGTCTTTTATGAAAGGATGTGAATTATGAGAAATCAATGGGCAGCTTTGTTGCAAATCGGAGTCGGGATTGTTTTAATGTGCGGCGGTTTTGCGTTCGCGATCTGGTTACCGCTGTGGGCGATGCTCTATGGAGGCATCATGCAAGCAATCGATAACTGGGGGGTAGATAATGGGGCTGTGGTCAGGGGCATAATACGAGCAGTCCTGTTTGAGGTAGGCGTTGTGCCCGGCTATCTCGCGATCTTGATCGGTTTGTATATTACCAAAAAGGCTTGAAACTAACCTATCAACCGACCCGTCCCGATCGGAGGGCGGGTCTTATTGGAGAGATATTATGACGGACAAATTTATATTAGAAGGCCATACGGCCGTGCCATGTGATGATTTACTGGCATGGGCCAAATGGCTACAAGATGCCGACACGTGCGTTGCCAAAACAGAAATGGCTGACATTCGCGTATCAACCGTATTTTTGGGCCTTAATCACAGATTCGATGAAGGTCCGCCCCTTATATTTGAAACGATGATATTCGGCGGCGACCACGACGAGACTATGTGGCGGTATTCGACATGGGAAGAAGCTGAGGCAGGCCACGAAAGAGTCGTTGCTTTAGCAAAAGAAGCTAACCCTTAACCGCCCCCCCGGGCTTATTTAGGAGAATGGATATGGACGGAGATGAAATTAAATTAGGCCAATACCCCCTGAGTGTGCGATACAAAGCCGCCTTAGACACGGGTCGCGGCGTAGCATTGACACAAGCGGAGTGTAGGGAGTTTATGCGTTTACGTGATGCTTCCCCTGCTTTACTGGAGGCGTGCAAATTGCTTGCAGGGCTTTTTCCCGAAGAAATAGACCAGATGGACGCTGCCGACTTTGTAGACAGGGCGACTCAGATAATGGGCTGCGTTATAAAAGCCAAAGCCGCCATCGCCGCAGCAGAGAAGGGAGATTGATATGTTTGACTCTTATGAATTTTACCGACGAACCCAATTAGATACACCCGTTGAATGGACCGAGATATACGACGAGGAAACCTGTGAGGTTGTTGGTTATGGCTATGCAGAGAAGGGAGATTGATATGGGACATAGTAAATTGCCGTACAGAGTTACCACAGATGGGGCCTGTGTCTTGATTGTTGATGCGGATGATATTGTTATATGCAGTTCTACGCATAACCAAACCGCATCTCGTAATCGCCGGGCTATGGAAATAGCCACTTTCGTAGTCAAGGCGTGTAATGCCTATGACAAGCTCAAAGATGATAACGAGGTTATGCTGGAGGTGCTAAAAGCAGTAAAACTACGGATAGCCTTCATTGATCACCCAAACGAGCCGAAAGATTGGGCCCCAGAGATCGCTTTGCTTGAAGGAGCTCTTGCCTTAGCAAAGGACAATAACCCCCCTGGCACTGATAAGGAGAGTTGATTATGGGAAAAGAATATTTCTGTCACTCTTGTGGCCAACTTCGCCTATGTTTCGAGACAAGGGCAAGCTGTGGCAATTGTGGCTCCGTAGACATCGTTTCTGGCGAGCCCGGCGAGCTTGACAAGGAGGCATTGAAGAAAGCTTATCGTGAATCGCTAACACTACCTGACACTGATTCTAAGGAGACGGAAAATGGTTGACAGCGTATACTTACAGTCAGGACGTCTCGGCAAAGACGAGTTTGTGATTTGGCTAATTGTAAAGCAATCAAAGCAGGCTGATTCTAAGGAGACATAGAGATGACAGAAATAGAAAAAGCAGTGTTTGCGACAGAGCTTGTAAACGACCTCCTCAAATTAAACAAGAAAATTCTGGCCGTCAAGCTGCTTCGCCTCTTTTACAAGACTGGCCTAAAGCAGGCTAAGGATTTCGCAGACCAAATAGAAGCTATCAGGGCCGACTCTAAGGAGACAAAGCAATGACCATAAACCTGATTGAAGTAGACGCGATTCGCAGCAGAGCCGACAAGGACACAGCGACCGCTAAAGACTGTCGCGATCTGTTGGACTATATGGATGCGTCAATGGAGAGCGAGGACTTTGTGGATCGCGTGGAGGTCGCAGTAGAGGAGGCTATAGAAAAGGCAATAGACCAGAACCACATCGTAAATGCAGTGCAAACGGCGATAGCCCGTCTGAAACGATGAATCTACACCCGGCGCGTAGTCGGGTGGCAGTATTACGAGCCCGGCGGCTTGCTTGTGGGCGGTCGCCGGGCATATTAGGAGACAAAGCAATGACCCTACCCAATGACGACCAGAAGAGAGATCGGGCCCTGGAGCGGCTCCTACGCGACGTGACGGGCTCTGGCGTGGTGCTTGACGCCGAAGCGTTCGATAAGTGGTGGCGGTGGAACTTCCAAGCTGTGTCTATGGAGCTTAAATGCCAGTTCTATCCCAATAGCAGAGAGTTTAAGTGTGCTTGCCGGGCCTCCGTCCGTATGAGGGAAGCCTGTGAGCGTGAATTGTTTGTTGGCTTGTAAAGGAGAATAGAGATGGATAATTTGTACTGGTTTGCGGCAGGGTGTTGTGCGGGCATTGCAGCCGCCAGCGCGATTGAAGGGTATCGCTGGTCACTGGTAGTCAGTTTTTTTGCTTGCGGTTTTCTAATTGTATTAGCCTTAACTTGTAACTAAACCGAATAGATAGGAGAATAATTATGTATTGTAAACCCGAACTGCGGGGCATTGCCCTGCTAAATCGCACTTCAAGCAAATACTGTCCTGTCTGCAAGTTGAAAGTTCGCGGACCTAATCACGAACAGGGCTCGCACCACAAAAACAGAGTCAAGCACTAACCCGTAGTCAGTCGCCAGCCCCCTGCCCTTCGGGTGGGGGGCTTTCTATTTCCTCAAGCCGGGCGTCAATTCTCTTACGGTGGCCGTTTAGTCTACTCTTCAATTCCTTAACGACCCTAACGGTTTCAGGGGTGTCCGAGCATTTCATCACGACCAATACCGACCATAATACATTGTCGGCCCATTTAAGGTCGTCCCTGAGTTTTTCCATGTCAGCCTTTTCCATTATCGTCTCCTTTCGGGGGGTTTAGGGTGGGATTCCGCGAATACTTGGGGTCTATGGCCTGACCAAAGCTCTCCAATATCACCTCCAACTCCTCCACCCGCTCCTGGGCGGCTTTGAGTTGGTCTGCCATTTTAATCATATCATTTTCTGCTTCGTCGCGTAGCTCTTTCAGTTCCTCCCCCTGGGCTTTGTTCTCGTCGGTGAGGGTTTCTATGGCGTTGAGGGCAGAGGTTAATGTACGGCCCTCCCACCCTTCACGAAAATGTAAGTTTCGTAGCAATAGCTTGCCACGCACTATACTTGTCCACTTCGTTGCCTCTGCTACCTTTACGGGTATAGCTGAGATAAGCTCCATATTCTTTATGGTTTCCCTCAGTGTATCGTTCTCGGCTATGAGGACCTTTGCGGCCTCCTGGGCTTCCCATGTTTGCTGTTTGGCTATACAAATGTCACACATACAGTCGTCATGGCAAGTACGCTCCCGACCAAGCATCTTTTCAACTTCATCCAATGCCTCTATTAACTCGGATTGCTCCGTCGCCTCTACCGCTTGCGGCTCTGGGCGGGTGCTCTTTTTGGCACCTACTATTTCGTAAACCCGCTCTCGACGCTGGACAGCACTTAATGGCTTTTTCGGTTCTTCGCTTGGTTCTGGCTCTGGGCGGGTGTCGATACGCCATTCCGCATCTTCCCTCGTAAGAGGACAACTTATATTATCAACCGGCACGCCGCTATAACACCCGTATTCACAGCCAGCATTGCAATTATCCGCTTCGCCACAGGCCGTGCATATATATGTGTAAAGTTCTTCGCTCATTCCTGCACCTCCTTAATCGTGTGCATACAGAACGGACAGCCTTTCCAGCAATCCTCGAAGGGTGTTACTGCTATTGCATCCTGCTGTATACCGCACGAAGTCTTAAAGTGCATCCAGTCACCGTCATCAACAAGTTTCCACTCACACACCTTCTCAGCCTCGACGATGGCCTGAGCCAGGTCACAGCCGGGCTTATGCTTGATACCTCCAGCATCATCTTCGCCACACACCACACAGGCAAAGACCCCTGGCGAGATACAGACGCCGTTGGCTTCAATCTTCCTCAGTAGTTCTAATGTCATGGGTTAATCCTTTCAAATTCATAGACGAAATTCCACGGGTTGGCATAACAATAATGTGGTTTGCCTCGGTAGGTTTTCATTTTCGCATATTCGCCTGTATCGTCCCAGGGGTAGGATACGTAATGTGTGATTTCGTCTTTGTTCTTCTTTGGTTTCGGCTTGGCGTTGATTGAGTCCCAGAGATATTCATAGGCAAGTCTTGGCTCACGCAACAATGCACATTCCACAGCACTATTAACAACGCCTTTAATTGGCTCATCCCGCATCGCCAATCTTTTTATCATGGCAGCGTCACATACCCCCTCCGCCTCAGCGTCCGCCTCGCTTATATCCTGCACCCGCTCAACTCTGACACCTGTAGCCTTGGACCAATCCCGGGCAAGACTGCGGTACATGAACATTGAGGATGTTTTGGAATAGGGCTTTTTGCGGTCGCAGAATTTCTTCCATTCAGCTTTTGATAAGCGAATAAGAAACCTCTCTTTGTCATCCCCATCATCAAGATAAGTCCCTAAAACATGCTGACAGGACGATACTGCCGCACGATGCGAACAACTAATTATCTGATACGGCTCTTTCAGGTACATGCGGTCGCCGACTGCATAAGAACCATCATGTATGATATTTAACATATTAGGTTGCTGACCGTCTTTCCACGCATACTGTCGCCATCGCCATGTGTTATCTTCCCGAATACCCAAAGGGTCGGTTTTTTCAAACACAGGTTGCGGTACAATCACCCGGCGAGTTTGACTCTTCAAGTCCTGTCGAACCCTATCCCGGTTCTCCCTTGTGTAAAGCACGCCTCGTTCTTTCATAATATCTCCTATTCTTCCGTATCAATAATCTTATATCGCGGCTTGTCGCTGAGTTTTACTGTGAACGAGCCGAAAGTCCTGACAGCCAGCATATAATACCACGCCCGGAACCTGGACATACCGTCCTCTTTGCAGATATGGATTAGTTCCTGGTCAACGGCTTTGCGGTAGGACATAGGCAGTAACCCTTCCCTCATAAGCTGGTACAGGGCGTCGTGGATAAGTGAGCCCCGTTTGTTCTTGGAGTCCTGCCATGTCGGGCCTGTGGCGCCGTCCCATGCGTAGTGTTCTGTGATGTACAAATACCCGTCCGTGATAGTACACCATTCGTGCACTTTTGTGTCCGGGAACTGCCCCATAAGCAGTGTTTCCTCTGACTTCTCCAACTCAAACTTGTACCCGTCCAGTTCTCTGTAGATCATTTCAGTCTCCTAAGTCGATACCTTTACTGGGAAATTCTTATCCCCAACCAAATCTTTGCATTTCTGTTTATATATTCGGGCAATGTCCCGTATTTCCTCTATGTCCAGAATCTTATACGACTGGGCCAGGATGTAATCAAGCTCGCTTTCGGGATAATTCGCTTCCATGTACTTCCGGTATCCGGCATTATTGCCCTGCATAAAGCAATTACAGCCCTCACACTGGATGTGGACGTTGCTTTCTTCAAACGCAGCGGCGTTGTAGTTCCTGCCCTTGGCTTGCCAGTGCCCGCCATTCAAGTCTGGCCACGACTTGACATATCCACATGAACAGCACTTACCATATCCGTTCTCATCAGTCTCCAGCAGTCTCACGTATAGCTGTATGAAGTCACATGCCCGCTTGCAGGCGTTACGCTTACCCATTATGTTACCCTTCTATTGTATATGTGTGGTCGTATTCTGGGGATTCAATCATTTCTCCACGGCTTGTTTATTTGGCAAGGGATATGCAGGCACCTTGCAAACTCCTTAGCATCTTTCATCGCAAGCTTCTTGTTTTTACGTGACCCGTTGTTTTTGACAACCACGTTGTCAGTATACTTCCCGAATCCGTTTTGCCACAGTACGCCATAAAACCTAACGTACCAGTGCCAACACCTATCTTCGTCTTTATGGAAACTTATTACCGCCTTGTGCCATACGTTTGTCATCCTTAACTCCTTTTCCACGGCGCATCGGCCATTATCCTACAAAGGTTTCCCACATTTAGGACACAAACAAGTGCCCTCTTTCTCTTTATACCCTTGCCAGCCACAGGAACATCGGGCGAATTCGGTCGGCTTCGGCTTAGGTTTGGGCTTTGGCAGAGGCTCAAGCTCATCCTCCCACCGCTCATCCCGGAGCCAGCGGAACGCATCTTTGGGCGGGGCGTAAAACTGCTTCCGCTTCCTATTCCGTTCCCGTAACTTCCTATCATGCTCCAGCCAGTCCATTATTATCTGTATGAGTTCGGGCGAAGGGTTCAGCCTGAGCCACTGAGCCCTCGCCTGTTTCTTGCCTTTCTTGCAGCCACCCCGCTTTGGGTAGGCTTCCCAGAATATGTCAAATGATTCTGTTTGGGTCATGCTACGTGAAACATCCCATTCATTCCGTTACGTTCAGGTCGCCATTCACCAACACCAACTCCGAAGCCAGCCGTATTGAACAGGTTGAATATCTGTTCAGGGCTGAACCTGGCCGCATTGAATTGGATTGGCAGGACACAGGACCACCCCACGAACTCTGCCCGGTATCGGATATCAGCAACTCCAGTTGCCAACCGCACCATATCTTCCCGCATGATGATTTTTTTGAACTTGAGCGGGACGTATTCGCCGAGAACGTGGAAGGCTCGGCGGGTGTCCGTCATCTTCAACCCCACATCAGTAGCGGCACGAACCGCAGCGGCCTTGAAGGCGATAGACTTGAACCCGAACATCTTATGCTTGTTGGGGTCCATATCCTTAGCTTTGATGAGGTCATTGTTCTTGTCCAGCCAGTACAGGCTTTCCCGGTAGTCAGCTTCCGGGTCTTTGGCCGTCTTGCCCTGCTTGGCTTTCTTCATCTGCTTGTCGAGCATCATCTTTTTGGCCTTCTCGGACCACGCGTGGGGGATTAAGCCGGTATCGCCCACAAGATTGACCTCGATTCGCTCCAGCTTGATTGGAGGTATTATCACGATTGTTGTTTCCACCTTCTTTTCTGTTTTCTTTGCCATTTCGTACTTCCTTCCTAATTTAGCCAATTTTACATAGTTCCTACACGTTGCAGAAACTTATCACGCCTGCCTCGCCATACCTGACCAAGCCTGACCTCGCCGGACCTTACCGGACCCCGCCTGCCCTACCTGACCCCAACATGCCATGCCAGCACCATAACTCACCTATCCACGCCCGACCTGCCATAACACGCCATATCCCACACGCCGCGACTGACCATTCCTTGCCTGCCATGCCTTACCAACCCAGGCCTTGTCCCGCCATGCCGTGCCAATCCTGCCCGACCGTACCGTGTCATTGGCTGCCAAGACTAACCGTGCCAAGCACCACCGTAACTATCCGGGCCTCGCCTGCCGCGCCGGTCCCAACACA
>SDBT01014729.1_pt1 | contig 12453 bp, 7 predicted proteins | sample 2277101 | NCBI WGS metagenome assembly SDBT01 (sample SAMN10404973, study PRJNA504765) | marine sediment metagenome | isolation source: marine sediment core GS10_PC15, 103 cmbsf | place: Arctic Ocean: Southern Knipovich Ridge | collected 2010
CCTCCTCAGATGCACCTTCCTCCTCGCCAGTGACCTTGGCGATGAGCTCGGCTCGCTCTGTTTCCATCGCCTCTTGCATCAGGCGATCGACCTCGCGGTCGAACATCTTGCGACCATCGACAAAGGTCAGCTCGGCGCGGGTGTAGACCGACAGCGGATGGCCGTTCCAGATCACGAAATCGGCATCCTTGCCGACCTCGAGCGAACCCACCCTGTCTTCGATGTGGAGCTGTATGGCGGCGTTGATGGTGACGAAATCGAGGGCGTCCTCTTCGGGAACGCTGCCGTAGCGCACAGCCTTGGCGGCCTCATAGTTCAGACGTCGCGACAGGTCGCCGCTGTCGGAGTTGAAGGTCACGACGACACCGGCATCATGCATAATAGCGCCGCTGTACGGGATGGCGTCGTAGGCCTCCAACTTGTAACCCCACCAGTCGGAGAAGCTCGAGACCATTGCGCCGTGCTCGGCGATCTCATGGGCGATTTTGTAGCCTTCGAGACCGTGCTCGAAGGTTCCCATCTGGAAGCCGAACTCCTCCGCCACCCGCAGCATCATCAGCATCTCGTCCTGCCGGTAGGCGTGCGTGTGGGTAATCCTCTCCCCGTCGAGAACCTCGACGAGGGCCTCGAGCCGAAGGTCGTGCCGTGGTGGAACGCGGCGCTCCTGCTCCTGCTCGGTGAGGGCGTTGTACTCCTCCCATTCACGCTTGTAGTCGAGAGCCTTGATAAAAGCGTTGCGGATGGTTTGCTCAACGCCCATGCGAGTGTTCGGGTAGCGGTTCGGGCTGCGCTTGACGTTCTCGCCGAGGGCGAGCTTGAGCGTCGGCTTGGCCCCCTCGAAAAACATCTCCTGTGGCCGTGCCGCCTTGAAGCGCAGCTTGATAATTGCGTTCTGCCCGCCGATGGAGTTTGCTGAGCCATGCAGGACATGCGTCGTGGTCAGGCCACCGGCAAGCTGACGGTAGTACTGCAGATTGGCGGTATCGATGACATCCTCGATCCGTACCTCGGACGTGACGCTCTCGGTCCCTTCGTTGATCGCATCCGCGCCGCTGTGGCTGTGCTCGTCGATGATGCCCGGTGTGACCTGCATGCCGGCGGCCTCGATGATCAGCGCGTCATCCGGTGCACTCAGGCCACGGCCGATCTCGGCGATCTTGCCATCGCGCACCAGCAGGTCGGCATTCTCCAAGATGCCTTCCGGACCCTGGGTCCAGATCTTGTCCGCGTTGCGAACCAAAATGACGCCGGGGTTCGGCGCAGTCGCCCAGGTGATTTCGTACTGGTCCTGCTGCGGTTGCGCCACCGACAGCGGCGCCACAAGCATCAACGCCAGGAGCGCGGCGATGCCGCAACTACGAGTGATTCTCGATCCGCTCATCGCAAACCTCCTTGCCCCGAGGTCGCTCGAGCGCCTGGGCCCGAGGTTCGTTTGCCCATAATGTCCAGAGTCATCATGTCGCCCATCGCCATGCTGCCGCTGAGCTCATCGCCCTCGAAAAAGACGTCGATGAAGATCTCCCCCATTTCCATGGACATATTGACCGACATGGAGGCGCCTCTGAGGCGGACTCGGTCGAAGCTCATGACGCCCATGTCACTTGAGACCGTGCCGGCGTAGGAGCCGGGCGATCCCGTGATCGTCCAGGTCATCTCCATCTGGAACTCGCCGCTGCTGGTGACCAGCCAAGTACCGCGAGGATCAACCGGTTCGTCGGGATCTTCTCCCCCTCTTTCACTTCCTTTCGCCGGGCGTGCCTCGATCTCCGAATGGTGCCCATCGACGAAAACGTGGCGTACCTGAGAGTCCTCGCCGAATGGAGCGCCGGTGGCCACAACGACGTTGGCGATCTTGCCGGCCTCGACAGTCCCGAGAATGGCATCTACGCCGAGGATTCTAGCCGGCTCCGTGGTCACAGCCGCAAGGGCGACATCCTCGGACAGACCCGCCTCGATGGCCTTGCGGACATTTTCGGAAAAAGAGCCGGGGCCGACACCGTCGGTGGTGAAGGCGAAGCTGATGCCGGCGTTCTCGAGGGCTGCCGCGTTTCCTGCTGCTCGGTCCCATCGCTGCAGCGTTTCCAACGTGACGTCGATGGCGGCATCGGGGTCGTCGACGCCGGGCTTTCTCGGGTAGTCGACAGGAATGATCACCGGTGCTCCGGCGTCAGTAAACAGGAAGGTCACCTCGTATTCCCTACCGTTCCCTTTGATGATAGGGCGGATGGCGAATTCCTGGGCGAGACGCAGCGCACGCTCGGTCATTCGGTTATTGGACGCCTCGAACAATACCGGCCGATCACCCGCAAGCACCGGCATGAGAGCTGGATAGGCATCAACCTGCGGCGGTCGCTGGATTCCCGCGGGGCTCTGCTCGTAGCGATCCTGCCAAGTCGACCAACGCTGGGCGTCCAATAGCACCTGCCGAAAGGTTGCCAGGACACCGATGAGGGAACCGGGATACCCGCCGCCGTACCGGCCGCTCTGAAAGGACACGACCTGCGCGACATCACCGTCGATGACGAGGTCCCCGGGGCTGCCCTCGCGCAGCGCTATGAGGGCGCTCTCGCCACGGTAGATACCGTCTTGGGGGACGACCAACGCGGCGGTGAACCCGGCCTCACGGTGCGACTCGATGTCGGACTCATTAGCGATCAGGTCCTCTGTGACCGAGTACTCGGGATGGATCCGAGCGATCGGATGACCGGTTCCAATCTCCGGCTCCTGTGCAGCCGCCGGCGGCCCGCCTGGCCCCCCACCTCCAGGTCTTTGCTGCGGTTGCGTTGCCTCCTGCTGCCGCAACAAAATCGTTGAATAGGCGTCGATCCACCCGGCGTAGACAACCATGTCTGTGCCATCGATCACGCGGGCACCGGCCGGGGCAACGACCTCCGTGCCGACCGCCTCGATGAGACCGTCGCGAATAACGACCGTGGCGCCCTCGATCGTGGTGCCGGGGCGAACGATCACGGTGGCACCCGTGATGGCGTAGGGTACGGCTCCCTGCGGCGCGGCCGCGATGGCGACTGCGCCGCTGAGGGCGACGATCACCCCTACAGCCATTGTGAGCACCACCATCCTGAGGATCGTGGCTCGGAGCAGGAGGCGTCTGATCGAGTCGCCCCTGAAGAGGTCAACGAAAGTCCGCTGCATGAGACCTACTCCTCTCTGTGCTGAAGTTCAGCGACGGGTCGACCGCGACGGGTCGGCCGGAGAAAAGTCAATTCTCGAAATCAAACCCATATGTCCGCTTAGGTCAAGCGTCACCGTCGCTTCCCATCGCGATGAGGGGAATGGGTAAGTGACTTCCCGATCGTGCGGTCCTGAAACGGACTTCCGCAGTTTGGCCCCGGTAGTCATCCTGTCAGTTGCCGGCCAGCCGTGGCTCATATCCCCGATTTATGGGCCATTTCCCGCCTTTCCGCGACTCACCCGTCGCACTCGATGGATGGTCCGCGACAGAGTCGTCGATTCGCGCAACTCTGGCCCGGGAATTGCACTGCAGTACCACGGGTAGTGATGGCGTGTGAGCTGGGCGCCTCGCAGTGCCGCGGGGTTCCGGCACGGGTGCCGGCAGGACGACGAGGAGATCACGTTGCGTGCGATCCGGTTGATGGCTGCCAAGGAGCTCAGAGAAGCATTCCAGTCGGGGCGTGTCGCCTTGGCCGGAATCGTCATGGCGGCGCTCCTCGTGATGTCGGTGTTCCTGATGTACCGGGACTTTCAGGAGCGCCTGGAGAATTTTGACCTGATTCGTCCCGAATCCACCGAATCGGTCGCCGTACTGCGTCCCAACCCACTCTCGATTCTGGCTCGCGGCCTGGACGATGCAATGGGTCGCAGCTTCGAGCTTTCGGTTGTCTTGATCGGCATCGGTGCAACGCAGCAGGCGGCCAACGAGTTGTTTTCCCTCGTTCGACCCCCCGATCTGCTTTACATCACGCAGGTGGTCTTTTCATTGCTCGCCTTGCTGGCGGCCTTCGATCTGATGAGCGGAGAAAAGGAGGGCGGGACGCTCCGCATGCTGGTTGCCTCGGGGATCTCACGGGGGCAAATGCTGGCGGGCAAGTGGCTCGGAGGGTTGCTGGCGATTCTGATGCCCTATGCTGCCGTGGCTGCGGCGGGGATGCTGGCTCTCGCCATGCTGCCCGGGCTCGCCCTTGCGGCACATCACTGGGGGCGAGCCCTGGCGTTCTTCGTGCTCGGGGGCCTATACCTGACGTTCTCATTCACGCTCGGGTTGGCGATCTCGGCGTGGACCCAGCGAGCGGCATCCACCTTGGTCATCAGTTTGTTCGTTTGGGTGTGCCTGGTGTTCGTGGTGCCGAACGTTGCCACGCTGGTGGCGCGGCAGACCTCCCGTGTGCCGCCGGTGGAGGAGCTGCAACTCTTGAGGAACCAGGCCTTCGAGGCCGGCATGGTCGATGCCCTCGCGGAGATGCGGGCGTGGCCCGCGGATCTCCCGGAGAGTGAGCGGCTGGCCTTCTGGCCTGAGCACTGGCGGCACATCCTCGATGAGAATGCGGCGATCTCGGAGCGCTACCGGCTTCCCATGTCGCGCCTGGTGAGCAGGGGGCGCTGGATGAGCCGGGTCTCTCCGGCCGCAAGTTACGTGCATGCGGGCACCGCCCTCGTGGGTACCGGAATCGATGACGAGGCCGAGCTCAAGGCCGCGGTACTCACCTACTGGGGCCGCATATTTCCACAATTGGCGGCCAACACCATGAATCGTGGGGAGGGGCCGACGGAGCCCTACCCACCCTTTGAACTCCGCCGCCGCAACCTCTCAGAAGTGCTTGCGGGTGCTGCCGCTGTGGACATCGCGTGGCTCCTTCTCGCAACTCTCGGCCTCTTCGGCGTGGCGGCCATCGGGGCCGCTCGCTACGACGTCAGGTGAAGCTGCAATGTGGATGATCATCATCAAGGAAGTACGCGACAGCTTCTTGTCATCACGCTTTCAGGTGGGAACGGTGCTGGCGATCCTTCTGGTCGCCGTAACGGTCGGCGCGCTGGTTGATGACTACGACCGGCAGGTCACGGATTTTACCCGGCGTCTTGCTGCCAACGAGGAGCACCTGAGCGAGTACGGGCATCTCAACCGCACAGGCTCGGTGGGGCGGGTGGGCGTTCGGCCGACTCCGTTTCTCTCCTGGGTGCGGGGCCTGGCGCAGAGCACCCACATGGATGTCTTCGACAACGATCCGCTGCCGGTGCTCTTCCCTCTCATTGATGTCGTCTTCGTGATTACCATCGTCATGAGCCTCTTGGCATTGGTGTTTACCTACGATTTGCTGAGCGGTGAACGAGAAACCGGGACGCTACGGCTCCTGGCCACCTTCCCCCTCAGCCGAACCCAGATCGCGGTGGGGAAAGTCATCGGCGCATCGATCACGATCGCGGTGCCTCTGCTGGCTGCCGGACTGACGGGGGCGCTGGTCGTGGCCGTGTACGGCCAGGCGCAGTGGGGCTGGCTACAGTGGCAGACTCTTCTCCCCTTGGGCATTGGGAGCTTCCTCTATCTCGCGGCCTTTGCCGCACTCGGTGTCTTGGTGTCAGCGCTCTTCCGGCACGCCAAGGGCTCGGCCTTCGGAGCCTTGGCAGCCTGGGTAGTCCTGGTGCTGGTCGTGCCCAATCTGGCCCCGTACGCAGCGGCACAAATCAGGCCATTGCCGAGCATCACCGAGCTGCAACGTCGCATCGGGGTCATGCTCGATACCGAACGAGACGACCTCATGCGTCGCATGCACGAGGAGCGCCGCGAAGAGCTCCGCACCTCGGATCCAGCCGTGGCGCGGCTGCTCGAGATCCCCGCCGCCGATCGAGCTGCCGCGGTCGAGGCCGATGCCGGAATGAGGGCTGCCCAGGAGCGCTACTCCGAGGCCATGCAGGAGGTCTCGCGTGAGGCCAACCGCATCCAGGGCGATCGTGCAGAAGCGCTCAGGCAAGACTTCGAACGTCGCCAAGATGCCCAAGTACGGCTGGCGCAAAGAATCTCGTTGTTGTCGCCGACCTCTGCTTTCGTCTACCTGGCCACCGACCTGACCGAGACCGGGCTGCGCCACAACGAGCGTCTCGAGCTACAGCAGGAGCAGTTCGGAGCGATATTCAGCGACTGGATGTGGGGCTTGCAGGGGAGCCTGCGGGAGCAGGACCCAACGATTGATGTTTGGAACACGCACACCGACCTGTCCGGTTTGCCGCGCTTCGAATACGCGCCGGAGCAGACCGGTGGGCGAGTGGTGGCCATCCTGCCCTGGCTCCTGACACTTGCTGCCTACGGCCTCGTCTTCTCCGTGGGGGCCGTGGTGGCGTTTTCTCGCTATGACGTCCGCTGAGGCAGGTGGTCGTGACGGAGCCTACCCGGAACAGGCCGAGGCGCGGGTAATGAGTTACCCAATCAGGCACATCATGGGTGTTTCAAACGAGAAGCTGCCCAACAACCTCCGCATCGCGCGGTTCGTTCCAGCGTGCCTCTCAGTGCGGGTCTTCTGTCGCAGCGGCGCGGTGGACTCAAGTAGTGGCGGCGGTTCTGCCCGGCCTGGCACGGCGCTTGCTTTACATGGGGGACGGGGGCTTGGTATGTGGCATCTTGCTGGGCGGAGATGGAGCGGAGGTGGAGCGGAGAGGGGATGCCCTGTGCCCGCCAACTCAGTGCAAGCTAATAAGTGAATATTCGTGATTAACCAAACTATAGCAGGAGGAGCTCAATGCTGGAGGCCAAGGATCTGACGAAACGGTACGAGGACGGGGTGCTGGCCCTCGATCACCTCAACCTGACCGTCAACGACGGCGAGGTCTTCTGCTTGCTTGGCGCCAACGGCGCCGGCAAGACGACGACGATCAATCTCTTCTTCGACTTCATCTCTGCGACCTCGGGGCAGGCCCTGATCGACAGCATCGACGTCGCCGAGAAGCCCCTCGATGCCAAGCGGCGAGCCTCGTACGTGTCGGAGAACGTCATGCTCTATGGCAACTTCACGGCGCGGCAAAACCTCGATTTCTTTGCCAGGCTCGGGGGGCGCGACGACTGCGGCAAGGAGGACTACTACATGGTCCTGCGCCGAGTCGGCCTGCAGGAGAGGGCTTTCGAGCAGCGTGTCAAGAACTTCTCCAAGGGCATGCGTCAGAAGCTCGGCATCGCCATCGCCATCATCAAGGGCGCACCGAACGTCCTGCTCGACGAGCCGACTTCGGGGCTCGACCCGAAGGCGGCCGCCGATTTCATGGAGCTGCTGCACGAGCTGCGGGGCGAGGCGAAGGCCGTCCTCATGTGCACGCACGACATCTTCCGCGCCAAGGCGCACGCTGATCGCGTGGGCATCATGAAGGAGGGGCGGCTAGTGATGGTGCGCACGCGCGAGGAGCTGCAGGGCGAGGATCTCGAGAAGCTGTATCTCGAGTACATGCAAGTGGAGGCGCCGGCGGCATGATTCGCAAGACGGCTGTGACGCTGCTGCTGGCGTTCGCAGCCCTGACTCTCAGCTCGCTCGTGTACGCGCAGTCGCCCAACATGTATGACCCGCGCGACGCCGAGTACCGCTTGCTGGGCCTGGTTCGTGCGAAGGCCGACTACGAGCAGGCCCTGGCGGAGCATCGGCGGGCGGAGAGCGAGCACGCCGAGGGGTTGATTTCGCAGTCCAGGCTGGACCAGGCGCGGCAACGCATGGAGACGATGCGCGTCAACTACCTACAGCAGAGCCTGGCTGTGATCTTCGAGCAGCCGCACGTGCTCATCGATCAAGCGCTCAAGTACCAGGAGGCCAACGGCAACAAGTACGTGCGCCTGACCGTTCGCAATACGGCGGCCAGTGCCTTTGAGACCGAAACCTTGGCAGAGCTCATCGACGTGGAGATTCTCGATCTTCTCGAGCCTGACCGGGTGCGGTCGGTCTTTATCAGTCTCAAGTCAGCGCCGGGGCAGGGGGGCGCGATCATCTCGAGCCCCTATGAGATCCGCATCGACGAGCTTGCCTTCAACGAGCCGAAAACCGTTACGTTCAGGCTGTTGCGGGACGCCGACGAGGTCACTGTGTCGATGAGCTACGCCGGTGTGCTCGATGAGAAGACGATCTACCTGGAGAAGGACGCCACGGCCAATATCGTCACCGTCGAGTCGACCCAGTTCTCACAGGAGGCTGACCTCGGCGGCCAGGCGACCTTCGACCTCGCTCTCGAGCAGTTCACGGATGAGGCCAACACCTTCCGCCTGGCCGCGGTGGGCCTACCGCCCGATATCCGCTACGAGTTTGGCGATCCGACCTCCGGCGCCCGGCTGACCCAAGTGCGGTTTCCGGTCGGCGTCTCGCAGAGGAACCTGACGCTGACCCTGTCGTTGCCGCAACGTGCAGGCGGCTCGTTGCCACAAACGGCGCTCGACCAGCCGCTGCCATTCTACGCCCTGGTGCTGAACGACGAGGCCACTGATGATCTCAACGCGCGCCTTCGCCAGGTGGGTACCCTGGAGCCCGGCTCGCCGGAGCTTGCCTCGGTCGTCGACGGCCTGGATGCCGGCATGGTGCGGCTCGAGCTGATCCCACGCGGCATCGGACGCGTCGAGATGCGGGCGCCGAACCTGTACCACGAGATCTTCCCAGGGGATGAAGTGAGCATGGAGGTGACCCTGCGCAACATCGGCAGCCGGCGACTGGACAGCCTGCGATTGCTCACCGAGACGCCGCTCGGCTGGCAAGGACGGGTGGTGCCTGATCTGGTAACGGCACTCGATGTCGACGGGGAAACCGTTGTTCAGCTCACCTTCAGCCCACCCGATGACGTACCCGTCGGTGACTACCAGATGCGCATTCGGGCCGAGTCGGCGGCGGCGGAACGCCGGGTCGAGAGCCAGGAAACGACCGTGCGGGTACACGTCGCGGCTCCGGCCAACCTGTGGCTGACCGGCACACTGGCGCTGCTGCTCATCATGTTGGTCGCGGGCATCGTCATTTTCGGTATCAAGCTGACGAGCAGATGACTTTGAGATTGTTTAGCCCACATTTCTCCCTTCGAGAAAACGGGATCCCCACCCGAGGGAAATACCTGATGATTCGTCACGTGGCGGCAAAGGAGCTGCACGAGGCACTGCTGTCTCCCAAGTTCGTGGTTATCTTCGTCGTGTCTTCGGTCCTGGTGCTACTCAGCATCTACACAGGAGTGGAGCGCTATCGAGAGGATTTGCGCGCGCATCGGCTCGCCGAGCAACTCAACCTCGATTCACTGACGCAGGGGACCTGGTCCGACATGCTGACCAGCGGGTCGACCGTGGTGCGGCCTCCATCGCCATTGAGCCTGGTCGTCGGCGGCGTGCAGGGCGTCACCGGCCGCCGGGCCAAAGTCGGCAGTGAGGCGCCGGAGGTGCGGGACAGTCGGGTCATGCACCATCCCATCTTTGCGGTGTTCGGCGAGCTCGATCTGGCCTTCGTCATCGCCAACGTGCTGTCGCTGTTCGCCATTCTCCTGGCCTTCGACACCATCAGTGGCGAGAAGGAGCGCGGCACGCTGAAGCTGCTGCTCTCGGGCAAGGCCTCCCGGGCGGAGGTTCTCGTCGGCAAGATGCTCGGTGGCTACGCCACGCTCGTGGTGCCACTGGCCATCCCGTTGTTGATCGGGGCCCTGTACATTGCGCTGCAGAACGATCTCGGCTGGGGCAGCGAGGCCTGGCTGCGCTTCGGTCTTTTTCTCCTGCTGGGTCTGGTCTACCTGGCGGTCTTTTTCGTTCTCACGATCCTCGTTTCCTCGCTCACCTCGCGGCCGGCGACGTCGTTTCTCGTTCTGTTGCTTCTGTGGGTGGTGATGGTGGCGATCACGCCTCGCACCTCGGTGCTGGTTGCCTCCCAGATCACGCCGGCCCCCTCGTACGACGAGATGTTGGTGGAGCAGGACAACATCTCCCGGCAGCAGCGAGACAAGCAGATGCAGCGCGTCGGCGAGGAGCTCCAGACTCTGTTCGAGAGGCAGGCCCCAGGCCAGGTCGACCCTGAGTCCTTCAGGCAGACAATGGACGAAGTGCAGGCTCGCATCCGCAAGGAAATTCGCTCCGAAACCGAGATGCTGCTGAGCGAGGTCTATGCCGACTTCGAGAGGCGCCAGCTGGCGATGGCCGCCACGGCGCGCAGCTTGTCGCGAGTGTCGCCCACCTCTGCGTTCACCTTCGCCAGCCAGGCCCTGGCCGGCACCGACCACGAGTCGCAGCAACGCTTCCTCGAGGCCGTACGAACCTACCGCAATGACTACCTGGCCTTCGTCTATGAGCAGATGGGTGCCAATCCCGATTACGCGGGTGGGGTGGTCGTCGGCATGACTAGTACGCGCGAGGGGGGCTCGGGACCCGGGAGTGGGGGGGGTGAAGCATCCGAGGGCGGGGCCGGAGCGGGCGAGCAAGCTCCAGGCAGCGGTCGGCGAGAAGAAACCCGGATGGTCTTCGTCACCGCTGGGCAGGCCCAGCAGGGGCAGGAGTTGGACCTCGCGGCGATGCCGCATTTTCTACTGGCGATGCCGCGGCTATCCGTGGCGGTACGCGCCGCTAACATCGATCTGGCTATCCTGCTGGTGATTCTGGCGGGATGTCTGATTGCCAGCTACGCGGCTTTTCGCCGCTATGACCCGAGGTAGTGAATGATCCGCACTCTGGCTTTCAAGGAACTGCACGAGATTCTGCTTTCGCCGAAGTTCGTCATCATCTTCGCGGTGTCGACCGCGTTGGTGCTTCTGAGCGCCTACACGGGGGTGTCGGGCTATAGCGAGGAAGTGAGCGAGTACCGCATTGCCGAGCAGCTCAACCGCGACTCCTTGCGGCAAGGCTCGTGGGGCGAGATGAGAGATCCCGGGGCCACCGTGATCCGCGCGCCTTCGCCGCTCAGCGTTATCGTTCAGGGAGTACAGGGTGTCATGGGCCGCAAGGCGGACGCCGGCATGATCAACCCGCGCGTGCGCGAGAGCCGCAATATGGTGTACCCGGTGTTTGCGGTCTTCGGGGGTCTGGACCTGGCCTTTGTCGTGGCCACCGTGCTGTCGCTGTTCGCGATCCTGCTGTCGTACGACATGATCAGCGGGGAGAAGGAGCGCGGCACGTTGAAGCTCCTGCTCGCGGGCGGCGTGTCACGCGCCGAGGTTCTGGCCGGCAAGCTGATCGGCGGCTACTTGAGCCTGGTGGTGCCCTTCGCCGTACCGCTTTTACTCGCTGCCCTGCTGTTCGCACTGCACCCGAGCGTCGGCTGGACGGGCGCCGATTGGGCCCGCTTCTGCCTGATCATCGTCTTTGCGGTTCTCTACCTCGCCGTGTTCTTCGTCCTCGGGCTGCTGGTGTCGGCGCTGACCTCCCGGCCGGCGATATCGTTTCTGGTGCTGCTTCTCATCTGGGTCTGTGCCGTGGCGATCGCTCCACGTGCCTCGGTGCTGCTGGCCTCGCAGATATCTCCGGCACCCTCGTATGACCAGCTCTTGCTGGAACAGGAGTCGGTGTCGCGAGATTTACGAGGCCAGATGGCAGAGCGCGTGACCAGCGAGGTGAACGAGCGCATTCGTCAGGCCGGGCTGGCGGAACGAATGGCACGGGGCGAGCCTGTGCAGCAGGAGGTTCAGCGCACCATTGCGGAGGCGCGCGAGGACATTCGTAACGAGATCGAGGGGGAGCTCAACCGGCGCCTCGCGGATAGCTTCGAGGATTTCGCCCGCCGCCAGGCGAGCCTGGTTGGCACCGCGCGCAACTTGTCGCGCGTGTCGCCCACCTCGGCCTTCAGCTTCGCCGCCCAGATCATGGCTGGCACCGACGTCGAGTCACAGGAGCGCTTCGTGCGGGCGATCCAATCCTACCGCGAGGGCTACCTGGCCTACATCGCCGCGCAGGCGGAGGCCCATCCTGACCAGGTGCAGGGTGGAACGAACGTCAACGTGGGAATGTCCTCAGGGCCCGAGGGTCCGCAGATCAACTTCTCGCAGAGCGAAATGGTGCACCAGCTCGACCTGTCGGGAATGCCCGAATTCCGCACGGTGCTGGCGCCCGTGGGCAGCTCGCTGCGGGCTGCCACCGCCGACCTGGTGGTTCTGTTGCTCATGCTGGCGGGTGCCCTGGTGGCCTGCTACGCCGCATTCCGTCGCTACGATCCGAGGTAGGGGAGATCGGCGGGCCTGGAAGGTGCAAGGGACGAGTGGCGTTGTTGATGACACGCAGTTGGCCTACCTTTGCTCCATGCGATCCATGAGGTCTCATTCATCCGAGGGCGGCGCCAGTGAACGCCGAGTGCTGCAGGATTTCGCCCGTGCCCTCTCGGTCATCGTCGACGCGCCGCAGCTACACACGGTGATCGCCGCGCAGCTCCGCGACGTCTTCGACCTCGAACGCCTGGCCATCGTTCTGCACGATCCGATTGCAGGAGGCTATCAACTGGCGGAATCTCGCGGCCTCGACGAGGCCACCGCGCAGCTGCTGAGCTGGGAAGAAGGAGCGCGTCTGGTGCG
>SDBT01014730.1_pt1 | contig 12453 bp, 9 predicted proteins | sample 2277101 | NCBI WGS metagenome assembly SDBT01 (sample SAMN10404973, study PRJNA504765) | marine sediment metagenome | isolation source: marine sediment core GS10_PC15, 103 cmbsf | place: Arctic Ocean: Southern Knipovich Ridge | collected 2010
AACACCTTCTTCATCCTTGGTGATAATGATTTCGGACAGACCATTTGCTTTGTTGTTAGTGGAACCGAAATTTGGATTGCTCAGGATTCTCTTGGATTTTTTTTCGGCCTTCCATACCAGAATTGGGTATCTCTAAAAAAAGTGGCTGACAAATTACCTGAAGATATCATTGATTACACTGTTGAATATGATGCAGCGATAAATGAAATGAGCTGGTATGTTAACGGAGTCCTTGTATTCAACCACATTGCTGGAACACCTGGTGGTGATGTAGTTAGAACTCTTCTCACAGGAATTCAGCCACCACTTCCTATCACCAGACTCAAGAGTTTTGGTGTATTCATGGATCATCTAGTTATTTTAGATGGTCAATTTCCATCTGAGACAAAAGGGCCTGTGAATTTTTTTGGGGCCAGCTTTCCACATACATTCCCAACAGATTTCCATCATGATAGTTATGATTGTTTTGATAGTGCGAACAATCCTGTAGGGGTTGATGTAGCAGGATTTTGTCCTCTTCTTGATGGATACGAAATCAAGACTACCGTCCACAAAGTTAAGGTTGAACTCAGGAAAGCATGATTTTTCAATAGGTAAATTATTTTGTTTTCGAGATTATTGATGTGAGCTTTATAAATAATAAATCCATGCATGCAATAAACAATTTTTTGAAAAACTCTTGCTTTGATTTTAAGATTGTATTTTATCCATTGGACTTTATTTATGTACAAATAACAACAATAAGTGTTTGTTTGAACGTATCCATAATACATATATACATATATATATATATATTTTTTGAATTAATCAAGTACCGCCGACTTTTCATCGTTCGTATCAATATCCATAAACTTTATCAAACCTGCTTCTATATTGATCAAATTTTTAATTGAGTGAATAATCAATAATCTTTCTTTTAGATCATCAACCTGATCCATTTAATTTTAGTTCAAATACATTACATATATGATAAAAAAAACATGATATTTATTTTTTTGAACGATATATACATATACATATACAAATATAAATATAAATATAAATTTACGCGTACCCGTAGTGCGATTAAATCATCATCATTCAAGTCGATCATATCCAATCCTAAAAAAAAAAAAATCAAAAGTTATTAAACTTTAACTAAATTGAGTAAGTAAATGGAAAGTAAATATCGATGCACCGTTTGCTTTATTTGTAACAAAGATGGGAATATGATGTTGAAGTTTTAGATATGATAAAAAATCACGCACATCATCTATTGTCCACGTTGATATCGATTTATCTTTGAAATTCGATACCACGTACATATAAATAAAAATCAGAACAGCAAGCGGAAAATTGGGCATTTATATTCTTATCTAATTGGTAAAAAATTTTCTGATCCACACCTAAGACGTCTTTAGATATACACGTACTAAATTATTTACGTATCAAATAAAGACCCTAATTTGGTAATAATAATGAGGTATTTACATTTTACTTTATCAGATAATTTATAGCGACGTGTCACACACACACACACACACGTGTAATAATCATAGGTTTTTTTTGAAAAAAACAGAATGGAAAGTAGAAGTTTTCATGACATTAGACATGAAAGCAAATTTGTAGAAAAATCCAAAGAAAAAGGACTAAAAAATGCAATCATGGACGACATTATATACTTAATCTTAAAAGTGAATAAATATAATAAATCTGATATTCAAAAGGAGGATAAGTTTCTGACGGAAAAAGAATTAATACGTTTCTGGTTCGATAACAAACTTATTTTAAAAAATAATTTATATACAATATATGATCATTTGGAATCGCTGATTATGTGCTACAGTCTATCACCTTGTCCTCATATAGATTCAACTATCAGGAAAATAATATTATCTGATTTTGATAAAGGAATAAATAATTTACGCTTAGGTAATCTATGTAAATTGTTTGGCAATCATTCAAACGCGTCTCTTTTTGATCTGTCTTTGTTAAATTTAGGTTTGTACAGTTTTCATAAAACAATTTATACGGAACAGATCAGAAATTATTCAGAAATTAAAAATAATCCCAATTTTAGCGAGTTTTTAAATCATCCAGTAACTTCACATTCTTTGAAGAAAATATTTGTAAATGATGAATTGATAAATGTTGATTCACTTAAAAAACTGCCGTCTTTGTCATCTTTAACTTCTACACTTAAAGAAAACATTACTACAGAAGGAAAGGTTTCAATCAAAAGAAATGGACTATATTATATGCAAAATGAATGTTTTATATGTCATAGAGGTTGTAGAGTAAATATCTACGGGTTATATGATATGTGTACTAATGAATTCTGCTCAGTAAAATCTACTATTCCAGTTCACTCTGTTATTGCTAAGGTTGAAAACGAGGATAACGAAATCATAATTAAGGATGTTAATAATTCAATTTTTTGGTTATCGATTTCACTTAATCGTGTTATGGAAAATGTAAGTGACAACAAATTACTTTATGAATTTAAGAGAAGGAAACTTGATAAAATTAGAATAAAAAGAAAATCTCGCAGTAAATTTTTGTCGCGAAGAATTTTAAGAAAGAGGAATAAGGCGAACAGAAAAAAAACGTTGAGGAGTTTCAAGTTGTAGTAGTTTTTTAATATTTATAAAAAATATGTTTGCTATGTTTATTGAGGATTATAATCTTACAAATCTTAAAAATGAATATTATTCTTCTTGATACATTATAACAACAGCAATAAAAACAGCAGCAGCAGCAGCAGTAGCAATTACTCGTTCGAACTTATCCATAATTTTATTTATTTTTTTTTACATTTCTTAATTTAATCATGTTCCCAACTTATATCTGCTATTCATATCTTTGAATTCCTTGTGACCAGCTGGAATACCTTCTTTCCCTCCTCCTCCTTTATATCCAAGTTCCTTGTATACATATTCCAGATATCTAGGACTGGCATATTGTTCATACTGGAATGATCTGAACCATACGTGACTGTTGTAAATGTAACCATATATCTCTCGTTGAGCACGTGTGATGTGCATCATTGCTTCGGTGGTTGTCTTAGCTAGCTTGTGTCTTACCTGACTCTGAGCCACCGCCAACGCATTTCGGCTGATATGAATAATTCGTGGTTCATAGCCAGCGTCTACTACATCGTTCATAATCGATCGCAGATTTACCCATTGCCCATCATGTGGATAACTTCGATGTATAGCTGCGCAAGCAGGATGCTCTTCAATGAGCTTCTTTTTGTTGATCTTTGAGAATTGGCTACGTGATGCATCCCATGGCTGCACGTGTCCTGATTGACATACACAGCCTGCCGCCTTGAGCATTGATACGGTATAGCGATTTCCTGAAGATTCAGCTCCCACCACAATGTAGAATACGCCTACCGGGGATTCCGGAGTGATTAGAGGTTGACTATTGTCACAAGGAGGACATTCACTTTCGTCATCATCATTGTCTTCACAGTCCGAGTGTGGACAATCTTTCATATCGAAACACAATTTTTCTGGATCTGGAGCATTATTATTATTTTGCAGTATTGATTCTCGAAGTTGACGCGACAAACTTTCCACATTAGTCGAAGATAAATGGAGTAACTCTCGGACCGTTCTGAGCATTTGCTGCATGCTATCGTTTATGGATTCATCCCGTGTTATTACTTCATTGATTTGATTTTCTATTAACTCAGTATCACGACTAATATGACTACGAATGCCTGCCACCTCCACGCGAAGAAGAGACCCGATCTGAGCCACAGCCATACTCTCTTTGTTACCAAATATCTTTGTGATGTCAGACAGACTGGTGTTGCCAACGTACTTATCCGAAAAGGAACGAGTAACTTCTGTTTGAATAAGCATCCAAAACGAAAAAACTAGTAATAGTAGAATGAGTACCCAGCTTGTTCGAAACCAACTACAGACCCCATCTTGGCGCTGGCCATATCTCGTATGCGCCATTATGTTATGTGGGTGGGTGGGTGGGTGGGTGGGTGTGTGTGTGTGTGTGTGTGTGTGTGTATATGTGATGATATTTTTACATTTTTATATAATATTACAATCGATTAAATATGAAGAAGAAAAATAAAGATTATCACTGGTTGTTTTTTATTCAAGCGAAGATTCTGCCATTTTTTTTAAGCGGTCCAATATATATTTAATACATTAAACACAACTCTTTTTCTCTTTTTCTCTTTATCTCTCCCCCTCTCTTCATTCCTCTGTCTATTATTATTTATTGGTGTGTGCGTGTATTTTTTGGAGAATAATGTGTTTTACTTCTTCCGTCGTCATCCTGCTTACTTGTACACACATATACACGTACATATATATGTAAAAAAAAAAATAACAAATGTCTCATGATAAAATAATACAATTCAATCAAGAACGAATAAATTCTGATCCTTATAATAATAAGAGCACATATATCAAGAATGAAAGAAAGAGAGAGTGGCGTTCGGTGCTTCCTGAAACTACCTTGTCAACAACAACAACAACAACAGCAGCTGCTGTAACAGCATCGTCGTCCCACAAAGGAAGCATCTTATTTGACCAGTTTACAGATATTAATGAAGATGATCTTAATAATCATCATTATCATCATATAAATTCGAATAAAAAACAAAATCGGCCCGAATATAACAAAGATATAGAACAATTATTACAACCATTATTAAACAAATTAGAGGGGGCAAATGGTTGGTTATCAAAAGGAATTTTATTATTATTTTTAGTGATTGTGGCACTCGCAATTGCGTTTACCTCACACAAAATAAATCACATTGAGAAAAAAGTAGCTGAAGAAGGTTGCAAGTGTGCCGAAGCTCACGCTATCAAATTGCGACTTTCTAAAAAAGAAGAAGAAGAAGGAGGAGGAGGAGGAGGAGGAGAAGAATGGAAAAAAGAGGATATTGATGATGATGATGATGATGATGATATAGAAAAAAAGTCACCTGATGATGAAGAGGAGGAGGAATTTAAACCTCCGATGATAACAGGAACTCGCATTATTGAAGGCTCTTTTATTATTATACAATACAGGTTTCCTCATTCAGAAACAAATCACAATAAATTTCCCACCGACGGATTGATCTTGGATCTACAACCTGAAGAATTATCAGCGGTAACCCATACCACCTTGTGCTGCACCACGATTGATGTGGCGGTGAAGTGTACCGCAGATGTGTCGATTTCGATCGGCTCCAGTCCCCATATCATTAGTAGATCCATGTCCCTCTCCGGCATTTGCACGCTCAGTCTGTGGACACTCATATCATGAGTCTATGAGTACCGCCACCACCACCACCACCACCACCTCCGCTGCTGCTTCTACTGCTGCTGCTTCTGCTGCTTCCGCTGCCATTTCGGTGATGATGATGATGACGATGCCTTTTTTTATGCTTATTTTCATCTTTATTATTGGAAATTGTACCATTTTTTTGTTGTTTTATATTTTGCTTGAATAAATATCTAAACATATCAGCTTTCATACATTCAAAAGTTCGTTCAGACTCACTTCTTACTTGCATCATATTACTTATCTCCACGAATTTTCCTACAAAATAATTGGCATGCATAGTTCCAAGAAACCATTTGAGGAACTTTTTCTCTTTCTTATTATAAGAATGTGATAGGATATCTGGATCAAGCAGATTCAGATCACGACAATCATTGATTTCCGTCTCAGGGTCACAGTGTAATTTTGCTACCAATTTGTAGATAAAGTAGCATTGGTATAACTTTACTATATGCATGATATCAAGAACAATAATTGGAGTAAATAGCCAACGCTTCGCACGTTTAACAATTCTTTTTAATGGATCCATCAACATCTCAGTACCAAATGGAAAATCCCACTGTACAGTATCAGTTTTACCAATCAAGCAAACGGCTTCTTCACCATCCAGGTCCAGTCGGATCGTGTCCGGGCTACAGATAGTTCCTAATTGCTCAAGGGAAAGATGAGTACCAAATAGAAATGGACAAGGACTAGAAAACACATCCGGATCACAAGTACGTGGCATAATTGTTACCATAGTTCCCTGAAAAGAGAAAGGTCTTAACATTACCACCAGTGAAAGGATTACTGCTGTACAGGAACCGATAGAATTGGAACGAACTGCCACTGAATAACCCATCATAATCATTCCAAGCAGCCACATTAAATTCTTGATGTCGATCAATTTTAAAGCGATTTCGAACGCCCATATAGCAATATGCCCATCATGATCTGTGCCTGTTTCAAAAAAGAAATTATGCACCGTGTTGTCCTTGTACATAATGTGAATAGGCTCCCTATTATTTTCAACACTGAACGATTTCAATTTCTTAATTATCCGATGGGTGCTAGAATTCTTGAAATTATGTTCCACCATTCCTAGCATACCCTGAAAAAATAATCTCTCCTTCATGATTACTGCGTATAGAAACTGGAACATAAGGCTGAAGGCAGTACTATAAGTAATTAAACAATAACAACGAGGAGTAGCAATTCCCTTGTCAAAATTTTCATAATCATAATCATAATCATCAGCAGCTAATTGTGGGTACTTCTTCATATTCTTCTTATTTTTATTATTTCTCTTATTATCCTCATTCTTCTTCTTGCTTTGACTCAAAAGTGATGGTTTTATATGTAAGGGTTCCCAATTCAAAACACATACTCCGTAGCACATCCGAAGATCATCAGTAGCATAATTGAATACAAAGGATCGGTCCCGTTTCTGCATTTCAGCAAATGGTTCCATAACCTTTTCGATGTTTTGATTAAGTTTCATTTCATCAATTATTGGTTGTGGGTAACAATAACTCAAAAATTGATTCTTAGGCATATCATAACGACTTATCTCCTCTTCATCAGGAACTGGAACAGGATATTGGAATAACACATCCAAATCCGTCTCATTATCCTCTGATAAACCAAGCACAAAAAATTTCTCAAATAGATAACAACTAATGTTATCATACTTGAGAGTGTGTCCTACATCTATATCTCTATCTTGGTATTCCATTTTTTTTTTCTTTTTTCCCCACACATACACATACACACATGCATTCACACACACACACACACACATACACTCTCTTTCTTCTGCTCTCTTTCTCTTAGAAAATGTATGGAATATATATACCGCGACTTTCTAAAAATCTTAATATGTACCTAGTATATATAATTCCAGATGAATAAATGTAAAATACCTTTTCTTTTTTTTTTTTCTTTGAAGTAGTAGTAGTAGTAGTAGTGGTGGTGGTGGTGGTGGTGGTGGGTGATCTTCGTGTGTGTGCGTGTATGTATGTATGTATGGGTGTTAAGAAAAAAAAAAAGGAAGAGATAGAGATAAAGAGGTAGAGAGTTAAACTTTACGATTGTATATATATATATATAATGGAATCCAGAAACACCTCTTCTTCTTCTGTGAGTAAGCACAGAGATAAAAACAATAATAATAATACAGATATTCCTGAATTCAGACCTCTGAGTTTTTATTATATTATTTCTTATATGACCAGTAAAACACAGAATCAGAAACAAACAGATGTGGATCGATACTTGAAACACTGTGCTTGCATCGAAACCAATCATCTAGATAAGAACAAGCAAGAAATCCTACGCACATATTCAGCTCTGAGTAATTAGAATTCTGAAAAGAGCTGTTGCTTCTTATATAAAACTGAGACTCAACATACTTTTTGTAACGACAACTTTTCTTTTCTTCTTTTTCTTCAAAAAAAAAAAAAAAAAAAAAAATCTTGTAAATAAACAATAAACAAAAATGGATTATTCTAATTTAGTTAGATATACAGAACAGGGAAAGCATGAAATGCTTAGCATGCCTGCAACATATCACCAAGCAGCCGTTCGTTGTTGGAAGAAAAAACCAAAGTTTTTTGAGAGTGGTCCATTGGATACTTTAACTCCTTATGTTGTGTGTGCGTCTCAGACCACCAAAATTCCATCAGCGGTCACTAGAAGCGGCGGCGGCGGCGGCAGTGGCTCCTCCTCCTCTTCTTCTTCTCCTTCTCCTTATTGCTGTGATCCAGATCCTTTGATAACACTATCGATAAATGATGATTCCAACTGTTATCAATTAATGAAAAGAGCGAAACCAACGATATGCCCCATCACCGACGTAACTTGTTTGCTTCGTATGAAAATAGGAGAATGTCTTGAACTCCCAATGAAGGGAGCTTGGTCATTGGCAGTGGACGCTCTACTTCCTGATAATAAAACCCGTCTGACGAGAGAGGCTCGTGGTACATATGATCTTCATTATTTACTCGCTAGTTCCGAAGGACAACCTCTTCATAGCATCACCATCGATGTGAGTGACAAATCCACTCATCAGCAAGCTTACAAGAATATGGTTCCTGTAACCAAGATGAAGTTGGAATTAGGAGTAATTAAAGGAACTGAATGTTCACCTAAATATTTCGTCAAGACCGTGGTGATCTTTGTAAAGTATGGTGGTTCTCCCTGCTGCTACCAAGCGCAAGAACAAATGATGCAAACAAATATTGGTGATTGTATCAGTATGTATCCTAAAATTAGCGATACTGTCAAGGAAGCGCTGATGCATGATTTGGACGAAGTTTTGAAACCATACCAAGAAGCTCCACAAAAATTTGCCGAGATGCAATACTGTGTTCGTGACAGCGGTTTGACCCGCGTGAAGAATTCGATGAATAAGAAAATTAAAGAGGACGCACTGTTCGATATTGGAAATCTAGTTAATCCAATCATCGCCACTGGAATCTTGGCAAAATTATTCTCAAAAGATCATCCTTTTGAATTGCATCATCCAAAATTGTATGATCCAGGTGTTGTAAAAAAGATTCTCGGCGAAGTTTCACCTGATCTGGTCAACACTCTAGAAATGACGTATGGTACTCAATTCCCCAATCTTCATCAGCTACTTAGCCACACAGCTGGACTCCCTCAACACATGCCCGTGATGCCACGTAGCGTGAGAAAGGATGTGAATCAGGATCGTACTCGTGATACCACAGAGGAAACCTTTGCCAAAGACTTAGAAAAGGCGCGTAAGTTGGAAGTTTTGAAATTATACGATCCTGGAGCTAAGATGTTGCAATCACAACCAGGTTCAATTATTCTCGGAATGATATTGAGAGAATTAATGGAATTGGATACTGTGCAAGAAGCTGTAATTCAGATTGCTCGGGATGTATTTCGCATGAATGATGCTCTTTACGATCCACTATCGGTTAAATCTAACGCTGATCGACTCATTCCTTCACCAGCCAAACACACTATTGGTGATTTGGGTGCATATGGTGCTGCCGGAGGTTTGTACGCTACAGCTGAGGATCTCAGTAACTTTTCTCATGAATTTGTAAAGAAAGATCCTGAGCTCTCAGTAGTGATGCTGATGATGCCTCTCGCGGTGATTTCAAAGTCTGTCCCTGTGTATTATGGTTATGGAACTACCTTCATTGATGATCATAGCAAACCGGGGACTACCATGGTAATTATGGGAAGTCGTACCGAACATGGTCATTCAGCACAAGTAATTGTGTATCCAGATTATCGTGTATCGGTATCATACATCACCAACGTAAATCCGTTCCTGCTATCACCAAAATTTATGCTCAATCTTCCTGTCAAATTACTAAATGTGATAGCAGGTAGTCCTCAGTATCATCGCCATACTGAATCCAAGAAAAGATCAACGCGGGAGGACGGAGTGATGGAACCAGCTGTGGGGTTAAGCCCTGGCTACATGGCTTACTATGCAACAGTGTATGCATACTCGGAAAATTTGCATCGTCGAAGTCAAATCACATTTAATGAAAACAAGTTCCTTAAAATTGTTGGGGACTCTCGCTTTTCATCGATTGTTACTGACAACCAAGGTTTGAGACAATTCGTTTCATTTGGGAAGTTGGCTGAGGGATCTTACATGATCCCCATCTCATTCAATCTGAAAGAAATCCCTTCCGCTTACATTATGCCAGATCCATATAATCTATTTGAGAATAATAAAACCATGTGGAGAGTTGTTGATAGCGATGGTTTACCTATTGATTATGTTGTATTAGAGGAGGCAAAAGATCACACTATAAGTGCCATCACCTTGAATGGGGAAGTATTTTTTAACCAGGATGTACTAGAGGAATTACTTAGTACCATCAAAGAAAGAGAACAAGAAATTGAAAGCTCTGTTGATCAGATCAGAGCGGGCATTGATCAAGAATATAGAGATACTTCCCAAAAAATTGGATTTTGGGTTCCTTTAGGTTTAGGATTAGCTGGTGGCTATTTGTTAGGAAGACACGTACAGAGAAGAAGAAAGCACCATGACTATTATTACAATGACCGTCATCATTATTCTCAATATCCTCCTCCCTCTTACTACATCCGCGCTCCGATAATGAAGGCAGTGGGTACTAATTTGAAACAAGAGGAACAGGCACATTCTTTTTCGTTGGACAATAGTAGTGAATATGTAAAATGCCTAAAGGAAGGCGGAATTCCTTACCAAGAATTAAATAAAGCAATTGAAGAGGAAGGTCTGAAAGAAGATATTAATAAAGGAATCGAAGAAGTTCAACTAGGCAGAAAGGTTGATGAGGATGAGGAAGAGGAAGAAGAGGAGGACGAAGATGAAGATGAAGATGAAATAGATGGTGAGAATATTGGTGGGGTTTATAAAGAAGAAGAAGAAGAACAAGGAGATGAATATGATAATGATGAAGAAATTGAAAATGTGGGTGGGAGAAGAGGAGGTGGTGGTGGTGGTGGTGGTGGAAGAAGAAGCGGTGGTGGTGGCGGTGGAAGAAGAAGTGGTGGTGGTGGTGGTGGTGGTGGAAGAAGAAGCGGTGGCGGTGGTGGTCTTGGTGGTGGTAGAAGAAGAGGAAGAGGAAGAGGAAGAGGACTATTTGGAGGATTATGGTTCAGGCCTCGTCATGGAGGTTATGGTCATTACTATCCTCCATGCAGATGGGTATGGGATCCTGTTACTCTCAGCTATCGTTGTCTTTATCCTGGTCAAATCGCTTATTATTGAGGAAAAAAAAATTTTTTTTTGCAATAGCTTCCGTACGTGTGCATCCCCACCCCCCCCCACATACATACATATATATATATATATATATCATTCCCCTCCTTCCCCTTCCCTTCTCCTCCTCCTCCACCATTCTCTCTTCTCTTCCCACTTTTTATTTTTTAAAACAAATAACATAGCATCACAATAAATTGTTTTCAACTTTATTTTTATTGATCAATGCCTCAAAAATTCAGTATACAAGATGAAGACGAAATCAGGAAAAGGAACCGGAGGAACCGGAGGAATCGGATGGGGGTAAAACAATCTTTGTTTTCGGAATCAAAGGACGATATGAATCAATTGATTTTTGATAAGAATAATGAACAAACAGTCAAACCTATAGAAGAAACCGGAAATATAATGAGCCCTCACATTTTAAATAATAATAATGACGTTGAAAACATCGTAGTGAAACGTACTCTACTTAAACGTAACAATCCCAATCGAAATTCACTCTTTTTAGAAAAAGGAGTCCTTTCAGACTATGATAACAACAGTAATAATAATAAACATGCAAATGGGCTAGCGATCAGAGCAGACCATAGAAGAAAATCCTCTACTAAAGTAAGCGAAGAAAAGGGTCAAGTTCAAAAAATGAAAATTAAATATATAGACGATGATGCTCATGAAATAGAATATGGGAAACATTCTTCTCTGGCAGTGAATGAAACCTATCTACGAACAAAAAGGAATGGAATCAATAGAAAATGGCCATACTTTGTAGGTTTGATAGAAGAAGGTCCTCTCAAAGGAATAAAACGTATTCGATCTGACGCTGATACACTCTACACTAAAATAGGTGGAAAAGACTTAAAATTCTTTTCAGATAAATTCTCAGAATTTGCAGGAGGTGCTTATGACGCGGAACAATTGGAAAGGTGCAAAGCAGTTCTGAAGAAACTTCTGGTTGATCAAGATTTCCAGGAAGATTTCACAATGGATAAGAATGGAATGGTTATAGTTCAAAAAGATACTAAACTCGGAAGTAGATTGAACTTGTTCTATATGTTGGTAATGGGGAAACTCTGCGATAATCTAGTTGAGATTGATCCTGAAATCTGGAAATCAAAGGAGATCACAGATTTATATTGCAAGCATCTATTTTATTTATCAACTCTGGATAACAAAACTTCCAGAAACAGTACGGATTTTTACGTATATATCAATTACTATTTTCTTCAGATTTTCTGTGTTATGTATGTGGATGAAAAAATAGTCCGAGAACAATATATGAATTCATGCTAAAAAAAAAAAAAAAAAAAAAAAAAAAATTATTTTAAATATTAAAAAATAAATAATTTTTTGAAAATTTTTTTTTTTTTTTTTTTTTTTTATTTATTTTTTTTTTTAATAAAAAAATTATATATTTGTTTTTTTATTTTATAAAATTTTTTTTTTAA
>SDBT01014731.1_pt1 | contig 12452 bp, 20 predicted proteins | sample 2277101 | NCBI WGS metagenome assembly SDBT01 (sample SAMN10404973, study PRJNA504765) | marine sediment metagenome | isolation source: marine sediment core GS10_PC15, 103 cmbsf | place: Arctic Ocean: Southern Knipovich Ridge | collected 2010
GGGCAGGTGGGGTAAAGAGATCAAAGGTCAGAAGGCAGCAGTATAAAACCCATTTGTTCAAAATGATGGTCAAATGCAAAAACCTCGGTAATCCCAGATTCTTTCATTACTACATAAGACATGCAGTCAGTAAATGACCATTGTTTGTCAACATTATACTGTTCAAAGACATCCCAACCTCGTTTGGCAAGCTCATGATCGATCCAAATGACATCAAGAACATGTTCCGCTATGAGGATATCAAGTTTTTCTTTATAATCAATGGTTGGTTGATAACCTACGTTCATCAAGAGCAGTGTATGCAATTCATCCAAAATATAATTAGATGTTACAAGTTTACACTCACCGGCAATTTCATCTCTGAATTGTAATGCCTTTGCATGGTTTTTATCTGCTTTGTCAGCCAAAGTATCCCAAGCACTGGTATCGACGAAAATGTGTTTCATGCTCGTTTTCCATATAGATAGCGATCATGATTTTGGGCTGCGTTTTTCAAACAACCAATTACAGCATTATCTCCAAGAGCATGGAATGTCTCCCATCCTTTTTTAGAGGGTTTTGCCTCTTCAGTTATTTCTGAAGCGGCGTGAATACGAATTTCCCCGGTTTTCATTTCGACTTGCAATCGAGACCCCAATCCGGCCTTATGCAGCCATTGCTCATCTATCCAAACGCCTTGACTAACATTTAAAATTTGCTTTTCTTCCATGGCGAAACTCCTGCTTACATTTCAAAGATTATCGAATTTAATATTTAACCTCAGGGATTTATTTTTGTCAATCATGTTTTTAATGGATGTCGAAAAAGATGGAGGATAGAAGTCAGATGTCAGATGTCGGAGGTCGGGAAAGGACGGAGGTCGGGAAAAGACAGAAGTCGGAGGTCTGAGGTCAGAGGACGGGAAAGGATAGAAGTCAGACGTCTGAGGTCAGAGGTCGGGAAGGGACGGATGTCAGACGTCAGAGGTCAGAGGTCGGGAAGGGACGGATGTCAGACGTCAGAGGTCAGGGTCGGGGGACATCCATAGAGAACACGCAATTTGGAAGTCAATTTATTGACCTGAAAAGGCAGGTTTGATAATATGACAGATATGGACAGTGTTAATAGAGAAATTAAGGGAGGACGGAGGACGGAATTTGAGGAACAGATTAAGACTAATCCGCAGCTATGACTGCTTTAATGGCTGTTTTTATTTCATCTAATACGTTTGAGGACACCGAGCCGGTCTTCCTCAAAAACCGTTTTGTAGATACGGACCTGATCTGAAATGTGTCAATGGCAGATGGCTTCATAAGTTTATTTTCGTTGTCCGGTTCTATTCTCACCAGCCATATGGCCCCCTGAAAACGGTCCTTCCATTCTGTTATGGGAACAATTACTTTTAGTGGTAAGATTCCGATTGCATCGTCATTTATGATTACAGCGGGCCGTTTCTTCTTGATTTCGGCTCCGACGGTTGGACTTAAGTTTATTTCCCATATTTCTCCCTGTCTCATAGGAAATCCTCACCGTCTAAATCAGTAAAGCCGGTTAATTCTTTATCTGTTGTATACTCAGAAAGAAGCTCCCTCGCTTTTTGGGCCATTTGGGTTTTTCGTTGACTTGTTTTTAACTCCCTAATAAACCGGGTAAGAGCTTCACGCACAATACTGCTCTGATCTGTAAAGCCCCACTGTCTATAATTTTCCAAAAATTGTTTTTGTTCGGAGCTGATCGAGATTTTTTTTTGTGTCAAAGTTGCCATAAAGACACCCTCCTAGTTCGCATATTGGTTCCGAAATAATATCCTATATAAGATCCAAGGTCAAGTACCATAAATATCCTGCTATCTTTTGAAAATGGACCCATTGGCACAATTTCATACTTTACAAACGGGGCTAAATTTCTTAGCAAGGAATATGTTGAGGTCTACAGTTCCGGAATAACCTCACATCAATGACTTCAAAGAACTTAAAATTTACGGAACAAGACGGCCCTTTAGACGTAAATTTTTTAGCCAGGACAAAGGGCAGAAAATGATGATCCGGGCCTTTATCGCCACCATTCGACAGAGCGGACCTAGTCCAATTACTTTTGAGAATATCTACGCAGCGAGTCTGACGAGTTTTAAGGTTTTGGAATCCTTAATAAGGCGGGAGGCAATGATTGTTTAGGGGAGGGATGATTTGTTCAAGAAAATTCTGCTATTGATGAGAGAAAAAATACGCTTGAATCAATACGTACTAACAGTTCATGCAGATGAAGAAATGGACGCTGATGGATTCTCGGTTTTTGATGTAGAAAATTGTATTCTTGTTGGTAAAATCACTGAGAGACAGAAAGACGTTAACACTGGTGAATGGAAATATTTGGTTAAAGGGAATAGTATGGATAATGATAATATGAGTATAGTTGGCAAAATCAGTCCAACAGGCAAGCTGGTTATCATAACTGTCTTTGCCGATTGATCGTTGGAAAGGCACAGGAGGAATCTATGGTTTGTGATATTTGCGGAAAAAAAGGTGCTCGGAACCGTCATGTGACACGAAGTTACGGAAAAGAAGAAAACCTATTAGTTATTGAAAATATTCCGATAGTGAGCTGTCCCCATTGTGGTGAAAGCTATTTAACAGCTGAGATATTGCATGAAATTGAACGAATCAAATTACACCGAAAGAGTTTCACCCGGAAACGAAATATACCTGTAGCTGCGTTCGCATAATTGAAGCTCCCCGAAGCCTGTTAAAGCTGCATTTCTGATTTATTCCGACAAGTTGAATGGTGCTAAGCGGTGGAAGGGGGAAAGGACGGATGTCAGACGTCAGATGTCGGAGGTCGGGAAAGGACAGAAGTCGGAGGTCAGAGGTCGGGAAGGGACGGAGGTCAGACGTCAGAGGTCAGAGGTCGGGAAAGGATAGAAGTCAGATGTCAGATGTCGGAGGTCGGGAAAGGACGGAGGTCAGACGTCAGATGTCAGAGGTCGGGAAAGGATAGAAGTCAGACGTCAGATGTCGGAGGTCGGGAAAAGACAGAAGTCGGAGGTCTGAGGTCAGAGGACGTTTAAAGGACAGAAAATTAGAGGATGAGATGTTGAGAAGACCAGAAACGGAAAAGGGATGAAGGGGGTAAAGGGGGCGGAGGGCAGAAGACGGGAAAAAGATAGAAGATGGGAAGATGAGATAGGAAAGGAAAAAGGTGTAATCCCATTAAGATAAAAAATGGTTGACATGAAGGGCTGTTTTCAATACTTTGGTATGACAAGGATCATACCAAGGAGGGCATATGGGTAAGACTGTTAAAATCGCAATCAGCATTCCACAAGAAGAGTTCAAAGAATTGGAGTCTCACAGGAACAGGGAAGGGATAAGCCGAAGCAAATTCATTCTCCAAACGCTTAGGTTCTGGCAAGAAGAGAAAGAGAAAGAAAGGCTTGTGAGTATATATGAGGAAGGCTACAAAAGGATCCCTGAAAATCCAAGAGAATTAGAGGCCTGGGAAAAGGCTTCATCAGATGTCTTTTCTCAAGGTGAGTGGTAATGCGTAGAGGAGAAGTGTGGTGGGCGGAATTACCGAGGCCCATAGGTCGGCGACCCGTGGTACTACTATCTCGGGATGAGGCTTATGCTGTGAGAAATGCCGTGACTATAGCAGAAGTGACAACCACGATTCGAGGCATTCCCGTTGAGGTTGTGCTTGGCCCTGAGGATGGGTTGCCAAAAAAATGTGTGGCAAATTTAGATACCATAGCAACCATAAGGAAGGATTTATTGACAAAAAGAATCACCCTTCTTCGAAATGAAAGATTGCAACAAATTGATGCAGCGATAAAATTTTCCCTTTCCTTAAGATAAGTTACTGTCCTATCCCGAGTTGTTTTCCCATTAAGATGCCGAGCTAAATCATGGAATTAGGGACATTGGCGCTCACGGATGGCTAGATGCTTTCTCTCATCAAACCTCTGATTACCAACCTGTTGCTGTGGATATGGATTGGCACTGCACTTTTTCTCTGGTGGATTACAAGACGAAATAAGCGCTTCAGGCGATATGGTTTTTGTTTCCTCGCTCTTTTCTGGGTCATGAGTACGAGGCCTGTGGCTGACGGCATTCTCCTGGCGCTGGAATCCTCGTATAGTGCTCCCGCTATTTCCTCGCTTGAGGTGCAGGGAATAGATCAAATTGTGGTGCTTAGTGGTGGTGGGGGTCTTAGGACAGAAGTCAGACGTCAGATGTCAGAGGTCGGGAAGGGACGGATGTCAGAGGTCAGGGGTCGGGAAAAGACAGAGGTCAGAGGTCAGAGGACGGATGTCAGGGAGTGGCGGACGGGTGGTGGATTATCGAGAGAAAATATGCCAATTTTATGATTTCCAAATCTTTATACGTCTTCAATTTGAGCAAATGTTTGTCCCCGGTGACCAGGAATTCCGCTCCAGCCTTTAAAGCGCATTCTAATATACGATTATCGGGGTCATCTGACAATACCATGAGGCAAGGTGTGGTTTTCAAGACGGACGCCACATTGCTTATGGACGTAATCAGCTGAACAATTTGCTGCTTTTCCCAGCCGAATTTTTCTTCCAATTTCCGCGCTAATTCCGTCAGGATTGTGACAGACGTGTAAAGCTCGAAATCGCCATCAACAGCGTGAAGATAGGCTTTTTCAGCGTTGCCGCCGGGTATAACGAAGGCGGAGATGTAGATGTTGGTGTCAAAAACGATCTTCAAAATCAGCGTCCTTCGAAAACCAGTTTTTCAACATCAGACTCTGTGAAGAGCCTTCTTTTTTGGGCCAAAGCTACGCCGTATGTTTGAAGCTCTTGAAACTCTTCTTTCAGACTCTGTCTTTTGTAAGCCAGAAACATTTCCCTGAAAAGCACACTTCTGTTTTTTGCCAGTCTTTTAGCGAGCTTGTCATATTCTTCAGCCATGTCCTGCGGCATGGAGATTGTCACGGCTGTGCGCGTTTTTTTTGTTTTCATGGGCTACCTCCAAAATAGTATGACAAGATCATACAAAGACTTGGGTGGTGCGTCAAGAGAATTCGGAGAAGATTCTATCAGATTTGTGAAATTCATAGAAAATGAAATAGATACTGCAATCCTATAAAAGTGACGAACTCTGGGCATTGATGTTTTTGGAGGCGTGGTGTTGGGAGCATTTGGAGTGATAAGAGACAGAGGACGGGAAAGAACAGAAGTCAGACGTCAGAGGTCAGAGGTCGGGAAAAGACAGAGGACAGAGGACGGGAAGGGACGGATGTCGGAGGTCAGATGTCGGAAATGAAGGAATGAATATGGAAACAAAGCGGATAAAGTCCGCGAAGGATTTGCGAGTATACAAAAAGGCCTATGCGCTTACTATGGATATATTCAAGCTGAGTAAAAGTTGGCCAGTGGAAGAAAAGTATTCATTGACAGATCAAATAAGAAGATCTTCTCGGTCTGTTTGTTCCAACCTTAGAGAGGCTTGGGCCAAAAGAAATTACGAGGCGCATTTTATCAGCAAGTTGACCGATGCAGATGGAGAAAACGGCGAAACAGATACCTGGCTGGACTTTGCTGGGGACTGCAAGTATATCTCTGATGAAGATCATCACCGTCTGACCAATGAATGTAAGGAAGTGGGTGCGATGCTGGGCACCATGCTTAATAAGCCAACTCCGTTTTTGATCAAAGACCGTTGAATGCTTTGACTGACTGACGTCTGACATCGGACTGCTGATATCTGGGCAATAAGGGGGCACTTCGGAGCATCCAAAGAATGTTGAGGGTTTTGTGGGCGAAAAGGGGTCCACAGATTACCCAGATTACGCAGACCCGCCTGCCACCTGCCCGCAATGCTTCGCAACGCGAGGCGGGCGGGCTGCGAGGCACAAGCGGGCAGGTTACGCAGATTAGAGGATATGGGGAACAGTGAGAGATGTGAGAACATACAGAATTATAGGCAAAGGCGTAAGGGTTTTTTATGTTTGACATACAATGGATACAGGAAAAGATTCGAAGCGGTGATTATTTCTTTTCATTATACGGAGATCAGGAAAGGCAAAATGATAATTTGAATATTGCAGAGGTTGAAGGTGCTCTGCTCAGATGATGATATGAGAATTTGCCATTTTTGTGGAAATAGGAATTTTCGGATTGCTGCAATTCAGTATACATATAGACATGCAGGCAAATTCCTTATTGTTGATGACGTCCCATGTACTAAATGTGAATACTGTGGCGAGGCATATTTTAAGGCCGAGGTTTTGAAACGGATTGAGAAGGAATTCAATGCGATTTATTATCAAGGTAAAAAAACGAAACAAAAATTATATGTGCCTGTGGAGCGATTTGTACAAATTGGAGAGTTAACTGCTTAAAAGCCTGAAGAGCAGTTAACCATAAGACGCGTGGAAGACCTCAGACGGACAATTATCAAGGCATTGGAACAAATGGACAAACATCTGGAAAGTCATGGCCATTAAGCAGCGTTGTTTTATTCTGGTCTTGCATTGATTTGACATCTTTTAGGAAAATAATACGTCGTCGTGAATTCTCTTGGGCCTCTTTTTCAAGTTGTCTATCCAATTCAGGAATGGAAATCTGGCGAGACCCTAATTTTTGAAACAAGTTGTTAGTGGGTTTGGCATCTTCAAAACCTAAAAATTTAATTTCTGTAGCACCTTGTTTCGCTGCTACATCCGCAGCCATCTTTATCAATTTCTCGCAAATTCCCATTCTCCGATAGCGCAGTTTCACCTTCCCGCCAAAGAGCCACCAACCCTCATAAGGATAATCGCTCTCTTGAAACTCGGAGAGCGTTACACCACCGATAATCATATCTTTCTGCTTTGCTACAAGCCAATATCCAAATTGTTCGGGATTTTTAAGTTGCTCTTTAAGTGTGTCTGTATAATTCTCTGACTTATGTTGCTCACCATGCATATAAAACCGGGAAACTAAACGAGCATCACTCGGAGTGGCAATTTTATAGTGAATATTTTCTTTCATCAATTTTTTAACCAAGAAACCGTAAAGCTTAAAACTTTGAAGTTTCACCAAAATAATGACCAAGAGTCCACGTCCTTTGTTCTTTATTTTACTCCCCAAGGGATAAATCCAATGGCTAAATGGGGATAGTCCGGCAAAGAGGAAACCAATTATCCGATGAAGTTTTGTGTCTAATCTTCTTTCTCTCCCGTTCCTTTCAATGGCTGTAACCCTGCCCAGGATTCTTTCTGTAGCTACCTCTTCAGGTTGACCGAAGGTGGCATCACCTTTAATAAAAAATACCGCTCTGCCGTCTATTTTTGTTTTCCGGATCACACGGTGTACGATTGCCTGTTCACCCGCAGTCTTATATAAAACCACATCACTGGCTCTAATTGGGTAATCACGCAACGGGCTTACAGTAATCAGATCTCCGTCCTGAATAAAAGGCCGCATACTGAAGCCCTTTGCCCGGAAGCGGACAGACGTACCTCTTTTAATGAGGTTGTTGCTCAATTTTAGTAGATTGGAGTTGCTCAAACGGATGGAGTTTTTCACGTGTCTAAATATTTCTTACGAAGTCAATGATTTTTTTATCCGGCAGGAAGTCCAGCTCATAACAGGGTAGCTTGCTTGCCATACGATCAAGAAAACCAAGTGTATAATCCATCCCCTTATTGTCCCACAAAGGAGAAAATGACCTGGTCAAAAGCATTGAGACCGCTTCTGCGCCTTTTCTGGGAACAGCCGAGTTCTTTTCACCGTGTTTTAGGAAAAATATTTTATGAATCGGCAATGCCTTGGGTGATACTTTATTAAAGGTACCATGCCACGGCGTTCCGTACATCCAGAACTCTCCGTCTTTTTCCCTTACAATAATCCTATCATCATTTAGTACCGTTGCATGGTTTTCATGCCACAGTTTTGCTATGGTCGACTTACCATGAGTTGAATTACCCAAAAAGAGATACCCATAACTCATGTCAACAATCCCGCAAGCATGCAGTAATACCCCTTTGCCAAGGGATAGTAGGATTATCATCAAAATCTGATTCAGAGGGTACCCCAGCGGATTAGGAAAAAGATCACGATTTAGTGTGTTGTTTATGATATAGATGTTGCCCGACTTGAAATCTGGTTCAAGGATGATGATAGTTTCGGGAAAAAAATCAGACTCCGTGGAGTCATCCTGTAAAATATATTTCCCCTCGCTTCTGTAAAGACCCCACGTACTGCCTGAATCGAACACCTTTTCTTTTCTGCCTATTTCCGGGATATAGCCATGACGCACACGAAGCTTCACCTCAGCATTGTTGTCTGTGGCGAACTCATATCCTATATCTTCCACTTCAAATTCAGATAACTGTTGATTGAAGAAAAAAGATATACCAATATTACCTATACCTATCGTAACTTCCCTTAATTCTTTGGCATTTACCACAATAGAATTATCCTCTGTGAAATCCACCCACGTAACCATTTTCCTCACGATTCATGATATTCAAAGTGCAATTACCGTAAGGTTGATAATCATCTGTTCAAGGATAACCTATTTCTACTTGAACTATGACCCAGTGATTTTGCATGCATTATTAGTACATAACGCGGGGTTCCTACTAGCCATCGCTGGCTCAGCCGCCACGGTCTTACAATCTGCTAAGACAGATTCCTCGATTTTCAGCTTGACCTGACTTAAATTTGGCTTTTTATACTGTTTCCGGACTTTTTCTTTTGTATCCATTTTTGCCTCCTTATTTAATGCTTCGTTGCATGAAATGCTTTCGCCCGAAGATGGGCAATTTGGCAAAGATATTCTACAGGAGCTTCCGGGCTGCCATTTTCCAACCATCCCCAACCAGGGCATTGACCATATAAAGATATTAAATCACACTTGCCACATGGATAGTCCCCTTCAGGTTTCAGGGTTAAAAATTCCGGAATAGATTTACGCCAGCCCTCTTCAAAGGGACCACCACGTAAATCATAATTCAAGAACCGAATCATTTCACAGGCACTCGTTTTTCCGTATGGATCAATATGGAATGCGGAAGCGCCGGCGCCACAGATGAAAAGATTATCAGATTCAGATGGACCTACAAACTTTTCACAGAACTCCTGCCATTCTTTAACCCTCTTTGCATCATTTAAGTCCAGATCTACCACTTCCTCTGGTGACAGCCTGAATTGGCAAGGTGTTTTAGAACCGTCCAGCCTTGGGTTGAGTATAGGGTCAAAACGAAACTTCAACCCCAATCCTTCAGCGTATTCTTTTATCCGCCAAAGCTCATCTTTGTTCAAGGTCATTGCCATAGTCTTCAATTCGAGAGGAATTTTCCGTTCTAAAAGCAGGTCAATGCCCCTTTGACTGCGATTATATGAACCCTGGATTCCCGTTACTCTTTCATGGGTTTCGGTTGTTACACCGTATAAAGTTATCTCCACTTTAAAAGGCGGCCATTGGGCAAGATAGTCAGCAATTTCCGGGGTAATAAGTGTTCCATTAGTAAACAGGGTAATAATGAATCCTTTTTTCTTTGCATAGGTATAAATTTCAAAAAAATCTGACCTAAGAAGTGGCTCTCCCCCCGTTATCAGAAGCCAAAGACATCCAGCCTCTGCGATCTGGTCAAAGATGTTGAATGCTTCTTCAGTTGTCAGCTCCTTTTCAATTGTGTTCTGATCATTTGCCGACAGGTTGCAATAGCAATGAGCACAGCGTAGATTGCAGCGAAAGGTTAGTTCAAATGAACCAGAAACTGGAATTCTCTCTGCTACAACCCGCTTATTTAACCGTTCACCAAACTCAGTATAGCTGATTTCCGGAATATGAGGACATTCCATGATTCTTAGCCTTCTGTTATGGCTTTTATCTCTTCCAACTGCATGATGTGTTCTATAATATCCTTTTCAGCTTCTTCAGGCGTTACTTCAAATTCTTCAATTAGCTTTTCTTTTATTTCCCTTACCTTTATTTTACCGTCAATCAGTTCCCAGATGCGCGCGGCTGTTTCATTCAGGGTATAGATGCTTTCCAGATCACCAACATTTTGCCTGATAGGAACCAGGATAAATTCATCGGCTATCCTTCTGGATACGATGGAATCGCTTTTTTTATAAACTGTATTGAGAAAGTCCATGGACATTTACCCTGAAGATAGAAAATTAAAACCGCTAATTGATTTTATTGGAAACAAACTAATATGTCAAGGAGAAACGCCCAGCGGCATCTTCCTTACCCATTTCTGCTTAAGGCTGTTTTGGGTAATAAACTAAAATCAAGCTTGCTTTCTTACCCAATTTGGCTTAATGGGTGTTTGGGTAAAAGACAATTGATCAGGCCGATCTTATTAGATTGGGTAAAATTAAAGGACATCTTATGGCTGCACCACAGCTGAACGGCCCTGGTTTTGAAAGAGCCTTTGTTGAAGGAAGGGGCTGAGTTTTTTAAGATGTGGATTTGAAACTGACGTATATACCGAAAAGGAGCAAGGGGTTGTCAAAAGTTCCGACAGGAAAGTGAAAAAGAGCGCAAGAAAAAAAATACCCATCTTTGTATTCGACGAGCACAATGAGGCTTTCTATTTCTGGCAAAAAGCAAGATATGAAGGTTATATCAACAAGCCATTAGATCTTTTTCACGTTGATGCGCATAATGACATGGGAAGGATCAGTAAATTTAAGGACTCGATATATTTACAGAGCAATTCCAGAGAGCAGCACCTGAAATTCTACAAGAACTTTACAAAAAGAGAAATAGATATATCAAATTTCATATTTCCTTCCGTACTCTGCGGATTAGTAAAAAACGTATATTTCATTTATCCGGGGTGGAGAGATTATAAGGCCAAGAGAAAGAGGTTTTCTATTTGTTCCGCTTTTGGTGAGGGTAAGGTATTGAAATACGGAATAAAGCCATCTGCGAATTCCGACCCAAGGGTCTTCAAGGCCTTTCCCGACCTCAAGCGTTTCAATTATTCAATGCTGGAGATAAAAAATGTCCCAAAAAATAGATCAGTCATCCTGGATATTGACCTTGACTATTTTGCCTGTATAGATTCAACTTCGAATCATATGAGCTATGAACTGGAGATAACCAAGAAGCAGTTTCTCAAGAAGGATCTTTTTCTGAAGGACAGAGCCCTTCCTTTTTGCGGGTTTGAATTTGATTTTGTTAATAATGGTAAGCGGTACTATGCCAAAGTCGCACCTAAAAAGGTAAAAGAGATATCCCATTTGCCCCCGAAAGAGGATATCGAATCCGAGATTACTAAACTTGTCGATACCTTGAAAATGAAGGGGATAAAACCCAAAGTTGTGACGATCTGCAGATCTTATAACAGCGGATTTTGCCCACAGGATTTTTGTGAATTTATTGAAACCAAGGTGAAGAAAGCTCTGACAGCTCATTTTGACGAAAGCCAGTAATTGCCCTACCCTTTACTCGGTAGATCCTTTTCTTCCTATCTTTAACCCAACCCCCACAAACAAATCTAAATTTACCTTTTACCCAAAACGGCTTACGGAGGCATTTGGGTAAAGGCTCAAGGATACGGGTAGAAGTGGCTGCTTCTACCCGGACTATCCCATCAATTTCTTTTTGAAGTCTTTCCTCAACGGATACAAATAAACGTCTTTAATTTTTCCGTGGAACAGATGTTTATGGCCCCGTTTTGCAGTACCCTTAGTCTGACCTACACAAAGCCAGTTGGCGGCCTTATAGCATGTGCCTTTGAAACGATCTTTTTCCACGAAGGTCTCCAGTAGATATAGAGGCTGATTGTAAATTTTTGACCAATCATCAGAGATCCTCTTGGCATTAAGAGCCAGGAGTTTGGAGGCTAAGAATTTAACTGTGACCCAGGGTAGAATTAGGAACCTAGTATTATTGGCCACAAAATGGAGGTTGTTTTCCTTCGTAGCTTTATCCCATCTCTCCGAGGCGTAGGCACGCTTCTACGAGCCGGAGGCCAATCAAGGAATCTCGAGATTTAACGGACCAAGCAGCAGATTCTCTCCGAGGCGTAGGCTCTACGAGCCGGAGGCCCATCCTAAACATGCCACAGGTCTGTCCTCTATGAAGGCGATATATTTAAGATGATTTCCGACAATTTGCCGATAGCTGAGATAGTGATGTTGTTGAACCAAACTGTTATAGAGGGGTTCAAGGGAGGTGTTCCGAACTAACCGGAGTTGGACAGGTTCAAAATGTGATGGTTTGCCTTCTAAGGGCGTTTTTTCGATTTCAACAACAGGTATGGATCGATTCCGTTTATCATTGTGTGCGCTATTTTTTCTAGCAGGAAGGGTAATGAAACCCTTACGTTTCAGGGTTAGCAAAACTTCCCGGCAAGCCATGTCCTTAAGACGGCCGTTGGGTTGCACCCAATTCTCTCCGAGGCGTAGGCTCTACGAGCCGGAGGCCATTTCTTGCAGAGGATTTCGGAGATTTGAGTGCGACCTTTATGCCAATACTCCCTGACAGTAGCCTGGAACAGCTCAAGGT
>SDBT01014732.1_pt1 | contig 12452 bp, 13 predicted proteins | sample 2277101 | NCBI WGS metagenome assembly SDBT01 (sample SAMN10404973, study PRJNA504765) | marine sediment metagenome | isolation source: marine sediment core GS10_PC15, 103 cmbsf | place: Arctic Ocean: Southern Knipovich Ridge | collected 2010
ATCACTGGCTTACTGTTAAATAATCCCGCCTTCAATCTGAATATCATCTTTACCCTGCATATCTTTTTTCTCATCCTGCTCCTCATTTTTTCCTGGTTCCTGCCGGAAGCAAAGCGCGCGCCCAGACAGAGCACCGGTAAAGCATCTCCCAAAGACATTTGGAACATGCTGCGTCTGCCCACTTTCCTTCCCTGGATGGGAATCTTATTCCTGTGGGGCCTGACGGCAGCCAGTATTTCCAACTTTCTCTTTTTACACATCAAGGACATCGGAGGCAGTCCAGCGCTGATGGGCACCGCTCTGTCCGTCTCCCTGTTGGGGGAAATCGGCGCCTTAGCCGCGGCCAAACGCATCCAGCAGAAGGTCGGTTCCCGCAAGATGATGATCCTCGCCTTTGGGGTGCGGGCCATCTGGTTCGCTGCCACTGCTTTCATCAAGCAGCCTGCCCTGATTCTCATTAACCAGTTCATTGGCGGCACGGGTTTTTCCCTGATCCATGCCGGCGGTGTCGCCTATGTCAACCAGCGCGCGCCCAGGCAAATCGGCACCACTGCACAGGCGCTGCGCGGCGCGATTCAATTTGGGCTGGGCGGCGGTGCGGGAGCGCTTATCAGCGGCGCCCTATATCAGGCCTACGGCTCAGCCGCCCTCTACCGTACCATGGCGTTTATCTCGCTCGGTGCATTTCTTCTCGCCCTGCTGCTCCGCTCTGTGGAACACTCCCGCAGTAAAAGCGCCGCCCAATAGCGCCCCGCTCAGGACCGCCACCCGGCATGCCTGATGCTATAATTCCCATCACACGGAGAGGTGCCGGAGTGGACGAACGGGGCGGTCTCGAAAACCGCTGCAGTCTTTATTGGCTGCCGAGGGTTCGAATCCCTCCCTCTCCGCTGGTATCATCACGCAGTTAATATATTTTCATTTTTCTTATCAGAACAGCCTGATTTATTTCAGCGCATCCTTCGCCAAAATTCCACGCACATCCGGGGTGGATGCTGTAATTTGTATAATTAGGAATCATGAAAAAAGATTTGTTGTGTATAATAAATTTTGTTCACGGGTGCGGGATTCCTGCAATTTATCCCTGCAAAACCTTCTTATCAATATAAAAAAAACAGTGTCACTATCAGGTGAAATTAATGAAAAAATTCTTTAAATGGCTGGGTATTCAAGATGCTTTTGAAAAGGGGCTCATCGCGCGCATCCTGATCATCTTATGTTTAGTCTTCGTTATCTTTGGTGTGGTTTTTGTTACCATCCGCATAGTCCTGTCCCTGCTCCCCGCTTTTCCGCCCGTTCACTGGACAGACCTGCTGATAGAATCCCTGGTTCTTGCCGTGGGATTGATCACCCTGTGGTTTATTCGCACAGATAAAATGCGGGCGGCCAGCCGGGTGATATTGGGTGGCATGCTGGTTGCCGTTACCATGCAAACCTACTTTTTGGGCGGCCCCGCCAATGATATTTCCGGGTCAATGGGGCTCCTGCTCTTTGCGGTCCTCGCCATCCTCTTTCTTGACCGAAGCGACCGCTGGATCGCAATTTTCCTCGCCATCACAGTCTTCATCGTCTTTTCTATCCTATCAGCATCCGGGTACCTCCTGCCCTCAATTAACCTCAGCCCGCTGGGCAAAACTCTCTTTTCCATTTTCGTTTGGTTATCGATCAGTGTCATTATTGCCGTCATCCTCATCGCGGCCATGGGAGCCATACGCCGCGAACCGCATTTGCTGGACCTGCAGTTCAACCAATCCGCCGGAGATGTCCCTTTCCTCAGCACACACGATGCCCTCACCGGGCTTTATAACCGCCTCTTCATTGAAACCGAATTCTCCCGCCTGGAAAAAAGCCGCCTCTTCCCCATCAGCATCATCACGGCAGAAATACAGGATCTGAAAACAATAAACGAAACCCGCGGCTATAAAGCCGGCGATGAAATGGTCATCAATGTAGCTAGGCTCTTTGCCAAAGTGTTCCGTCCGGAAGACATCATCTCGCGCTACGGCGGAGATGAATTTGCCGTCCTCCTGCCCGGCGTGGACCCCTCCACCGCGCAGGTGGTCATTGGCCGCATCCAAAAACAGCTCACTGCGTACAACAAGAAACACACCAAGCGGCCGATCCATATTTCAATCGGCGTATCCACAGCCAAACAGGGTGATTCTCTAAAAGCTCACTTAAAGCTTGCCGAAAAACTAATGTGGCAGGAAAAATAAGCCGGAAAAGCGATTATCGAACTTGTTAATTCATTTCAAACGCCCGGCTGAACGCTGCCGCGAGAGCTCCTTTCGCATTCTGATCCCCAATTGTTCCCTCACTATTCCGTTGCAATCATAACCGCGCACAGGGGTGGGTGCCTTAGTGGACGAATGAGGCGGTCTCGGTAACCGCTGGGAGCATACTTGCTGCCGGGGGTTTACATCCCTCCCTTTCTGCTTTTTTGAGGAATTCTATTGATTTACATCTTTCAATCGGTAATGAAGAATAAATGGTCAAAGTTTTTTTGCTGATTGCCAAGATATTCGTATATACTTTATTATTATGGGCAAGATTAATATGATCGATATTCACCCGTAAAAAATATATTACAAAAACCATATAAAACGATGACACTTAAAGCACTTAGAGAATTCGATTTTCCAATCCGTTTTTCTTCCGGGGTGGTTGTGATCGTTTTTGCTTTGTTATTAGTTTTACCCAGAATTCCAGGTACTTTGTATGTTGTTTTTTAAGTGCATTAACGATAATGATCATAATTATTTAGGAGGCGGGTTGGAAGAAAACAAAGAAGTTAAACAGAAACCTCAAAAGCAGGAGAATAACGAAAAAGAAAAAAATCGAAAGATGTTTGAAGCAGAAATAGCTAAGTATGTTCGAAGGGGGTATGTGATAACCAGTAGAACTGAATTATCCGTCCAACTTACCAAGCATAAAAAGTTTCGCTTCCTGTTATTTTTAATATTATTGCCAGTTTTCGGATTAGGTTTTATTTATTTGATTTGGTACTTACTTGTCAAGAAAGATAATAACATTTTTCTTTATTTTGATTAAATTTATTTATGATAACAATTTAATTCCTAGATAGAAGAATGAAAAAGATACTTAAAAAATATTGGCCGATTTTAGTATTTGTTTTGCTCCTTTTTGTAATCGTATATTTTTTCCTCTTTTGTGAAAATGGTTCCGTTTGGGTTAAGTGGTCTAATTTTAAAATCAATTGGATAACAATCTTTTATGAAGTCTTTTCAAATCCAACTAAGTGGGGGGGATTAGGAGCAATCTCACAGACTACGCCAAATCTCCTCGCAATATTTCTTTATTATTTATCAAATAGAAATAGGCGTAAGAAGAAAGAAGATTCAATAGAAATAATTGAAGATAGATTAGGAAAAAAGAAGTTTTGGAAATATGTAATTCTTGGAAATATTGGTTATTTCGTGGTTTCTATACTGACACTAACAACATTTGAAACCTGCAAATTGATAAAAGCTCATCAACAATTCGATAATGCAAATGTATTTCTCGAATCCCCTTTCACAAATTACGAAGATATTTCAGGTTTGCCACAATGTAATTTCAATGATAAGAATATACAATATCCTTGCATATATTCGACAATAATAAATGATACATTTTTTAAAATAGCAGATAAAGCCTGTTATGGCAATGATATTAAAGCAGGATTAATTGCAGAATTATACAGGAACGAAAGTGGAAAAATTCCGACCCTTGTCCCTAATGCCCTAATCATAATTCCTGATCCCAATCCAGATTATCCACGGAACGCAGATTACTATACTTATTATTTTGGTCTATATGATTTTTCCCTACCAGAATGTGGGCCTGAACCTTTTTCATTTCCTTGCTGGTACAAAGTTAAAGATGAACAGAATTATGAAAATCTCGCAACCAAATACACTTCTTTTAATGTACTCGACTGTATTAAAGCCGCAAATGACACAAAATATTCAATGCTACCAAAGGAACAACTAATACCTAAGGATTTAGCGGAAGGTACAATCGTTGTTCTACCAAATTGTGATTGAAGAAAATCATAAAAACTCTATTTTTTTTATTTCTGCTTTTATTAATCGTGATATCGTTTATTGTCCTCCAAATTATCTGTTGAAAACTTGATTAACTTAATGATTTTTGCCTGGCGGCGGAAAGCAGGGGGTAAGATATTTCGGGCCTGTTCTTTGCTGTCAATGTTAAGGATCATCCAGGCTTTATGCTCACCGTCCTTACATCCCCAATCTGCGTTTGTCAGGAAATGGGAGCCTGTATCAAGGAAAATTTGGACAGCTTGCTCGCAAGCCTCTTTTTTAGCTTCATGCGGTACTTCAATTAGGTACTTTGTCATTGATTGAATCTCCTTTCAATTCAAGTATTATTTTCACTTCATAATATGTGAATGACCTTTTCTTTTGAATTATTAAGAATATAAATCATCACATCTTGAAATTTGTTGAATAAAAAATATTAACAACTGGCTCAAAGAACAGCCCGGTTAATTGAATCTAATCGACAGCTGCCAGAAAATATAGGCGCTCTTCTCCAGGAGTAAAAGTGATTTATGAAGATTTTTCAACCCTCAGCCATTTCTACGATCAATAAATGGGAATCCTCGCGTGCCAGGAAATTGAGTGTTTCCTCTCCCTGCAGTGACACCGCATCGCTCTCCCGCAGCCTGAAATTATTAGCAGATAATTCTCCCTCCAGGCATAAAACATAACTCTGCCGTTTTTCTTTGTTCTGAAATCTTAATTGTTGGTTTCTGCTGATTTCCGCCGTAAAAATATTGGCATCCTGCGCAATTTGCATCACCCCTTTCTTTTTTTCCCCCGAAGCGATATGGCGCAAATGCCCATTACTCTTGGCTGATAATATCTTCTTTTCTCGATATAAGGGCTGTAAACCATCTTTGTTGGGCAGGATCCATATCTGCAAGAACCTTAAGGCACCATCGCCGCTGCCGTTCATCTCGCTGTGCGTGATTCCTGATCCTGTGCAGGTATACTGGCTGTCCCCGCGCTTGAGTTTATTCATATTACCCATGTTGTCTCGGTGCAGCAGCGTCCCATATACGCAATACGAGATGATCTCCATTTCAGCGTGAGGATGGGTTTCAAACCCGCTGTTGGGCTGCACCACAAAATCATTCAATGCGCTCAACACCCCAAATTCTTGGTTGCTGGGATCCTCATAATCCCCAAATGCGAAATGGAATCGGCCAGTATGCCATCCGTAATCTTTGTGAAATAGTCCTGCCGCAGGAATCTTTGTGATCATCTGCTGGTTACTTAAAACTTCTGCTAAAGATTATCTGGCCATCATGCCATTCCGGTTCAGATTCTAAGTATTCCATCATCTTTTCATATCGGACGTTTGATTCCGGGCTTTCAGAGTTTTTGATGTATGCCTTTTTATCACTGAAAACAACCGTTATGTATACGCTGGATGCATCCTCATCCATTTGGTACATAAGTATTTCTATTGCCCCAGGAATGTTTTTATATTCAACATTCATATGATTTACTAGTTCTTCAATTTTTCCTGTCCTGACCATTAATTTCGCGATTGTACCGTACATAGATTCACCTCAATTTTTGTATATTTGACAAATTTTATCTAATTACTACTATACACCCCTGCATGCCTGTGAATTTCATTAACAAATCATAAGAAATCTTCTTCTAAAGAAAAATTGATCATTTGTTATGCTATCAATTTGAATCTGGGTTCGGTAACGGGTATCTTGGATGAGTTATAGGAGAGCTGCCTCTCCTCTTTCCCGGTGCATCTCCGGTGAAACCGGGGGAACAAAAAGGACGCTAGGGGCAGCTTGTTGTGCTGACTTCGAATCAGAAGGGTGCGTTCCTAACGCACTAATACCTGTTTTCGCAAGAACATACGCCCTGCCAACGACGCGATCCTCACATCCTCAATCAGCTGCGTGCGCTGGCATATTAAATCACCCTCCCCGGTATGGCCCGTTTCGGCATCCAGGCCAGCGACTCGGCATCACCACCCCCTCTGATGTGTACTTCTTATATAAAATGATATAATCATCGCAAATTGGTTAATAGCAAACCGAGGAGAAAACAATGCCCATATCACTTACAGTAATAATCGCGTTTTCATTAGTTATCGTTTTTGGATTGATTTATGTCACAAAGAGAATTTCGCGGGATCAACAAAACATCTCAGATATATAATAAATAGAGAAATAATTCAAGGACAATGATGACCAAAGGAAATGTGAATAATACAGTTGACAAAATGGATAAACCCCTTCCGCTCTGGGTCATGATCATTATACCTATTTATGGGGGGGTTTTTTTAGCGTTGATAACTTTCCCGGTTGCCAAAGATTGGGGTTGGCTTGAGGGGTGGGCTTTCGTTATCACATATGCTATCAACATCGGTGTCAGCTATTTCTATATCAACAAGAAGAACCCGCGCGTCATACGCAACCGCATGAAGCTTAAAAAAGAGGGCCTGACAGCGGCAACCAGGAAGTTCGCAGGGTCGGACAAATTCATTTTTCCATTCGCCGCTTTGGGAATTTTTGGCGCCATGATAATCCCGGGATTGAATCACCGCTATGGGTGGGCTTCGATTCCCTTCGTAGTGGAAATGATCGGACTGGCAGTGGTGAATGCGGGAATGATCATCATGGGTATCGCCATGCTGCAAAACGCGTTCGCTTCTAAAATTCTGGATATCAACAAAGGTCAGGAACTGGTTGACACGGGGCTTTATGCTCACGTCCGCCACCCCCTCTATTCGGGCGTTATATTAATGGCCATGGCATTACCAATCGCTTTAGGATCTTGGTGGGGGTTGATTCCCGCAGCAGTATTTGTCCTGTCCATGTTGGTCCGTATAAAATTTGAAGAGGAAATGCTCATCAACGGCATGGGTGGATATCCAAATTATCAAACCCGGGTCAAATACAAACTGATCCCAGGAATATACTAAATTCCGCAACGATAATAGCTCTTCATCTTCAAACAAGCGTATCCGGCGCCCTCAATTTTTGTACCGCTCATAAGCAAACGCTTTCGATATTAGATGAAAACACACGGGGAGTTTTTTCCCTGGAGCAGTATGGGCGCGAATGGAATTGTATTCTTCCAATCACTCTGCAGTTATCCTCCTGGCTTAATCCAACGAATACAACAAATACGCGCCTATCATCTCTTCCCGATAAATGCGGTTGAAGCCGTTCAACAAACCCGTTTTGAGCGCGTTTGTCCGCTTTTCTTCGTATACAGAATTATCAGGGAGGTCAAGCACAGGGGCGGGATTATTTTTCATCCATTGCTGTGCGAAATCCGGTGTTGTCATTCGTATATCTTAATGAGACCGGGTCGCGGCTTGCGGGACGGGTATAACACTCACACCAACTCCATGAACCTCCCCTGATTATTTTTTCATCTCCGTTCTCAGGTCCTGAAGGATTATTAACAGGACTTTTTGAATAATAATTATTGTCATACCAGTCATTTACATATTCAAACACATTCCCTGCCATATCGAATAGGCCATATCCATTTGCAGGAAAGGAACCCACATGCGAGGTAGAATATTCATATCCGTCAAGCGCATCTCCAGCCCACACTACATCTTCTCGAATATCGCCATGCCAATTCATATACAATCCGTAATCATCATTTTGCCCATATTCCGAATAGTCTACACCCCACGAGTATATTTTCTGCTCCAACATCCCGCGTGCTGCTTTTTCCCATTCCGCTTCTGTTGGTAAACGTTTACCGATCCAATCAGCAAAAGCTTTTGCGTCTTCCCAACTCACATGGATTACCGGATGATCCATTTTTTCCTTGATTGAGGTGCCGGGACCCTGAGGAGCTCTCCAATTTGCGCTTTCAATAAATGAATAATCATAGCCCCAACCACCAGGTGTGTCTATCGTGGTATCGATTACCCAACTCCCGCCATCTTCTTCCGCTGATGTTACATATCCGGTAGAATCAACAAATTCCATAAATTGACGATTTGCAACTTCATACTTATCTATATAGAAAGAATCTAAACAAACTTCATGAACAGGCTCCTCATCATCAACAGTATCGCCCCCCGGCCAATCAACGTTTTGAAGACGTTCCCAACCCATTTCGAAGCAGCCCGCTGGAATTTGGACCATATTTTCAATTGATCCAACCAACGAGGTTTTAGGGATTGGGCTGGCATTAGCCGATATTTGGGCAGGTGTTGTTGCAGTGGGCGCGCAGGCAGTTAGAATAATAACTGTCATGAAGATACAAAGTTGTTGGCGCATGTGTCCTCTTTTTTTAGAACTTGCACAGACTAACTAAGTCAAATAAGCGGTAGCTTCCTGTTCATTTGATTCTTGAGTTTAGTTCGGTTTTGCTGCATAACAGATTATCTACATTGACCAAATTATAGTATATTTGGATTATCAAGCCCCCAAATTTAGTGTCGCTAATAAGTAGATTATTCACACCTGCCAAAGTCGACAGCTTACAACTCCCCTGTCGGTTCATTCGTTCCGCCACTTTCGAGCCGCCTTCCCTGTTTTCGTGTGATATTATGAAAGCGTCTCTGCCAAATTGCTAAACTTGTTGTAACCGACAAACGAATTTAGCAGAGGAAGAACGCTTATGTACCCATTCTACCTTGGAATAGACCTGCATCTTAAGCACACGTATGTTGTCATCCACCTTGTATTCAATGCTAAATGACTCTAAAACCCGGGTTCACACATCCTATTTGTATTGACCATATTTTTTAGCCGAATCCACTAAAGCATGCATGTTATCTGCTGGAGTAGCAGTTCCCAATGCACATCCAGGCCCCAGAATAAACCCGCTGTCCGGCTTCCATACTTTGATTAATTCACGGCAAACATCATCCACGTCTTCAGGAGTTCCATTCATCATTAAACCGGTATCAATGTTTCCTAAGAGACAGGTTTTATGGCGTGCGGCATCCTTTATTTTTTTGAGGTCGGTTTTATGGTCAACCTCTAAAACTTGGGCACCCGTGTTAATAAAGTCTTCAAGAATAGGGATGGTATTCCCGCAAATATGATTGTGTAAAATGATGTCCTTTTCCTTCAGCGCATCGACCATTTTTTTCTCATGCTTCCAGGCGAATTTTTTATAGTGTTTTGGGGAAAGCACGTCAGGCCCTGCGATCGACTCACCGATTGAGGTGGAATGGCCCCCACACTCGATCAAAGCATAGGCAAACCGGGAAGCCACTCTGCGCGAGTATTCCAATAAAGTGGTGATTAACTCCTCTTGCTTTCCTAACGCAATGTCCACCATAAACTCGGATATTCCGCGGAGCTGGGCCGACAAACCCATCGGTCCTTGGTCAGCACGGGCACAGATCCATACTCGACCGCCAATCTCTTTTGATAAAATCCTGGTCGCTTTTAAGATTTCACTCATCGGGAAAGTTGTATAAGGGTCTGGCAGTTCCAAATCAGCAGCCTCTTCAAGGGATTTGATCAAAGGTCTTAGGGTGGCTGGAGCAGCATCGTCCCGGTAAGTAACCTCAACGCCGCAGGCCTGCGCATTACAGGCAGTGCCATTCTCCAGCAGGATCATGTCGTGTCCAAACTCGCGCCATGCATCCAACATAGCCTGAGCTAGTAGTTCACCGTCCTGAAAGATTTCACTCAATGGCAATCCCGCGGCATAAGCAGCAGGTTGAAAGTTATGCAAGTCAACTGGAACGCGATCAGGCTTTTTTAGATCAATCGCAGCCTGTACTCGTTCAATCGATGTCATTTCAACAGTCATGGAAAATCTTTCTGTGTTTTCTTTAATGGTCGATTCTTATCCAACCAATTTTCATTCTCATGGTAAGTAAAACCATTTTTTGTATAACTATCTTATTTTAATACCTGTACTCATTCTTCAATAGAAGATATCTGATCAAAACTTTTTTCTTTTATTGATTTTACCAATTAACTAACACAATTATCTTTCATACGACTTTTATGAATTTCATGTTGCCCTTCCTGTTTTCGTGTGCAATACCTGTGGAAACATTGGACACAATGAGCGCTGTGACCAATCCTGAACCGGTTCTTAATCAGATATTTTTTCGATGAAAATGTTTACATTTTCCGAAGTTGGTATAATTTTCTGTTTAGGTTATGTTTTCATTGGAGAACACCAATCACCGGATCTCGTGTTAGTTCCTGTGTGAAAAATCAACATCAAGCGATCAAAGAAAAGAAAGATAACAAGACTAAAATAGGTTAAATGTTAACTAGCATTCGTTCATTATTTCAAACGGATCAGGGTATCGACAGAAACATCAAATTATATTTACTGACCGTGTTATTGATCAGTATTGGTTTCGGTATGATCGAGGCTGATTTTAATTTATATATCCTATCCATGAATATGTCTCCTGATTTTTTGGGAGTAATTCTGAGCCTGACACCTTTCGCGCAAGTTTTAGCAGCCATACCGATCGGATTTCTGGCTGAAAAGATAGGCAGTAAAAGATCTTTGATCCTGGTAAACCTTGTGGTCGGCTTTTCCTATCTTCTCCGTGTGTTCTCCTCAAACCAGACACTGATCTTGCTCGGTTCTTTTATTCTTGGTACCGTCCGAACTGGATATTTCATCATTCAAATGCCTTTTATTAGTCAATACGCTGGTAAACAAAAGGATAAAGAATATTCATTTGCCAGCATCACCATCTATTCATCTACTGCAGTTGGTAATCTCATCGGAGGTTTTCTTCCCGTCATATTAGCTTCTTTGTTTATTACTGAAACATTAACTTATCGAATGATCCTGATTGGCGCAAGTCTGCTGATCATTTTGGGTACAACCCCTTTGTTTTTTCTTAAAAAAGATAAGCCTGCTGACACGAGAAAGATCAGCCTTTCCCCTTATTTGAAGGGAATTGATAAGAACACCGTAAAGTTTGCTGGAATTGAATTCTTTCTCGGTACCGGATTTGGATTCTTACTTTTCTATATGAATATAATCTTCGTCTATTATTACAACTCCAATCTTCAGGCGTATGGCACCATGTCCGCAGTATTGATCATTCCAATCGTGATCCTTCTCCTGGCGGGACCTTCACTCGCAAAAAAATATAATGGATTAAGAATTATTCTCATAACCCGTATTTTGTCATCTATATTTGCTGTATTCACAATCATTACAACAAATCCCCTTATTGGTGCATCTGCTTACATTATTTTCCGTTCATTAATCGGAGTAGGTACGTCTTTATGGCTGTCATTCGCGTCTTCTGTCGCAACCAAAAGATCACGCACGGCCACATCGGCCTGGCTTGAGATCACATTCCAGATTGGTTTTATAGTGGCCGCGTTAGTTGGAGGGCATTTGATCGCGCGTGGATCATACCCTGTTTTAGGGTTTATTTCCGCAGTATCAATGGTAATTGCTTATATATTGACCAATCTCTTTTTCGGGAAAAAACATCTTTCCTCTTCCTCCGAATAACAACAGCCAATTTATACGAGTTTACAAATTTAATGCAACATTTTTAGAAATTGCGGATAAAATACTAAACATGACTATTTTTCAATCAATACTTGAATTGTTCGGCGGCCTGGTCATTTTTATATATGGCGTACATTTATTAAGTGAAGGCCTGGAAAAAGTTGGGGGTTCACACCTTCTTTCCCTGTTGGAAAAATCCACCAACCACCCGCTAAAGGCGGGGTTTTTTGGCATGGTTGCCACAGCTCTGATGCAAAGCAGCGGCCTGCTAATGGTGACCATGATTGGGCTTATTAATGCTAATTTACTGTCGCTGCAGCAGGCAATTGGCATTATGCTTGGGCAAGAAATTGGTACTACCATAACCGGGCAATTAATATCTTTTCAGATTCGTGGTTTAAACCTGATCTTCCTGGTCGCTGGCTTTTACTTGCTTTTCTTTGCTAAGAATCGCAAGCTCCAACTGATTGGCCAACCACTTTTTGGTTTTGGCGTTGTGTTTGTTGGTATGAATATGATGTCCAAAGCTGGCGCTTCAGTCAGCCAGACATCTTTTTTCCAACAGTCTTTATTATTGATGAGCCAGCATATTATCCTGGGGGTGATAGTGGGAGCAATTTTCACCGCTGCTATCCAAAGCAGTACAGCCATGACTGGGATGGTGATTGCAATGGGTTCAAGCAACAGCATCACACTGCAGGTAGCGGTTGCTATCATCCTTGGTGCAAATATAGGATCATGCATAATGGGTTGGCTTGCGTCACTACAATCTGGCTCAAGCGCTAAACGTGCTTCATACGCGCAGATCATAATGAACATCGGTGGAGTACTGCTATTTCTGCCTTTTGTACTTCCTTACACAAACTTGATTGCCAGAACTTCGAAAGAACTTATGCGGCAGATCGCCAATGCACACACCGTTTTTAATGTAGTCGTTAGTGTTCTAATGTTACCGCTTGT
>SDBT01014733.1_pt1 | contig 12451 bp, 11 predicted proteins | sample 2277101 | NCBI WGS metagenome assembly SDBT01 (sample SAMN10404973, study PRJNA504765) | marine sediment metagenome | isolation source: marine sediment core GS10_PC15, 103 cmbsf | place: Arctic Ocean: Southern Knipovich Ridge | collected 2010
GCATGCAACAGCTATGTCGCACAACATTTCTGTTGCATGCTACACTTTGTCGGTAGACTCTCTTATCTCTGCCGGTATATAGGCGAGGGAAATAATCGGGTCACGGCAGAGGACAAATGCGTGTTCTATGCTGTGTCCCAACTCTCTGACATTTTCCGGCCAGCGATAGTTCATAAATACGTTGAGGACCTCATCAGATAGGCCATGGATGTTTTTCGGAAACTTTTAATTTGACCCCAAGGGGACTTGTAGTGCTACTCAATTATCCCAAAGTATTTTGGGTCTAAGGGGAGCGATGGGACAATGGAGTGCTGAAAAGTCTAAAACGAGAAACTCTCGAATCTTAGATTTTTCCCCAGCACTCCCCGGGGGTGCATAGATCGAATAAAGTTAAAAGGGTTCCGAGTTATTTACATGAGCATCTCTAATGTTGATCAAAGACCGATTAGAGAATTCGGGGGCGTCCACTTAATCCGAGGGGAACCCCCCCTTTGAGGGCTCCCCTGCCTAATTTTTTACTCAGATCCGGGAGGAGCGGGGGGAGGGGGCGTTGACGGTAAAGGCCAGAAATCCCAAAATCCTCCATACACCGCCCAAGCCGGGAATGTTAGTCCAAGCATCAGATTGGCCATTGCAAAAACATCGTTCGGATGGGTCATTGCTTTTGCCCCAAAATGATCCATACAAAAGGCCTTGGTGCCATAATAGGTTAAGATAGCAACACCTATGGCCAGAACAAGGTTCAAGAATCCGCACCCCACCGGAGACTTGATAGTACGCCCCGGCCACATCTGAAACATCAGAATGAACAGCAGCATTCCAAAGAGGTAACAAACGCCATAGAGAATAAGATAGAGCGGCGCTATGTTTAGCACCCCAACTCCTATAAGGTGCACGATATAGGCCAATACGCCGCAGCTGATGGTCAAGACGATCCCCATCACCGGCTGTTTCATCAGGCCCGGAAATTTATGAAAGGGCCACATTTGGAGAGAGACGAATACAAAAAGGAAAAGTACCATCCAGAGTAAAAAATTAAAAGCCGACTCCCAGATGATTGGCCCCATAGGTGCCAGTAGGGCAAAGGCAGCCAACGGACCACCCTCGGCGTAGAAGGGCACCGGATTAATGGGAGAAGGATTGACCCCCGTGGGAAATGACAGCATGCTGAAATTGAATAAGTGCAATACCAACCAAGCCAATATATAGGCGCATATCAATGTAAGGAAACCCTTGGCAGGAAGAGAAAGCTTGTCAAAGGGCCACATGCCGAATGCAATAACGAGAAAAAACGTCATAATGACAGTGACAATGGCTTGCACATGGATGAATGGCTGTGCGACACCACCGGCCACAAAATTAACCAGCCCCAAGCATGCCAAAACTCCGATGAGCATAACAAAAGCCGTCAGGAGAAAGGCTCCCCATGGCCGGGGCATACCTTCAGTGGGAGGGTATTGGCCCTGCCATCCAAGGCCCATTACAATCAGGATAGGCACATTCGACATTATCAATGTTGTAAAAAAACCCAGATACATCTCCATGCTAAAATAAGCGGTGATGGTCAGGGCAAATCCCAGTGTAACGGCCAATGCAAATAATCCACGCCAAGGTTGAGTTACAGTCCATTTTGCCGTAGGTGTCAATTCGTCCATTTCAGTCCCTCCTTTGATTAGGGAGACCATCCACTGTTTGACGGCCCCAGTTTATCTTCAGATAGCCCCCTTCGGCCTATCGGCATCCCTGGTCATCATTTATTGGGTAACACCATCCATATATTTTACCACCCGCTGCTTATTGTTATCATACACAACATTTGACAATAACTCTGAATCATATAGTTAATACCATGCATCCTGTACCATACCCTTTTAATGTTCTATCCCTTCATTGACATTCGGGCAACGGTATCCATAATCTTTTCCAATCCATATTCGTTCGCCAATGATTCCAACCCTATCTCCAGCTCCTCACGATCCACTTCTTCTTCGACTTCCTCTTCCCTTTCTTCGTAAGTCAGGGCAAGAGCTACACACCACTGAACACACAAAGGGCCCCCTTCTTCACCTTCACACATATCGCATTTGAGAGGGAGACCGGAATCGGGTTCTTTGAAAAGATCCCTGGTCGGGCAGGAAACCCTGCATAAGCAACACTCGGAGTATTCCTTTCCGTTAATCGTATACGTCTCTCTGCCGGCACATTCGGCTTTGGTATATCACCGGCATATACAGGAACATATATGTCTTTTAGTGGTTCACGAATCACCCGAATACGAGACCTCGCCGGATTAATGCTGCTATATTTCGGCGTAGCATGAAAGGCCGAGCAGACTGCCTCACAGGCCTGGCAATCATTGCATTTATCAACATCAATTTTTATGGTTTTAGTGATTTTCTTTTTTTTCTCAGCCACGGCTATATCTCCTTCTCTTTTTCCGCCGAGGTCTCATTGGAAAGTGTATCACCATTATCGTTATAGACCCCTCTCTGCAGGAAGTCTTCGCTCACGTAATCCAAACCCAATTCATGCAAAGACTCTTTAGTAGGAACACCCTCATTATTCCATCCCTTAAGCTTGTAATACGTATCAAGGAGCTCCTCTTCAAGCTCGGGAAATCTTTTCTTCCAATGGTCCTCCGGCGGCCTCTCGTCCTTTCTTCGCATACCTCTTCTGATGTTGATGGCCCTTACCAGGGTTCGATACCGTTTGACGGCCTGGGTGAGTTTGGCTTCATCCATTTCTATTCCGGCGCCCGCTGAAATAAATTTCGGGAAATTATGTATGTGATAGGGAGGCTTCAGGTGAAAGGAGGACACCCCGGTGCACATTCCGAGAGCGTCGTCGATGTAGTGCATACGCTCCATCCAGTCGACAATATCACACGTCATCTCAACCGTCGGATAATAGGGCAAGGAGTTTTCACCGCGGGGTTCCCAATCCAGGAAATACTGTTTGAACCTGTCATCCGGGACCTGAAACCAGTCCTTTACAAATTTTTCCCTGTGCTCTCTCTTGGGAAAAGGTGCCTGCGGAAACTGCCCTTCAATCTGAGTAATATGCAGCTTTTCGCCGGTACAATACATCAGAAAATAAATGGGATTCAGCACTCCCAGCTTAAGAGGCACCTGCTCTTGTTTCTTAATATTATTATGTGCATATGTTTCGGCACCCTTACCAATCTGTTCAGCAGCCCAATGCGTCCCATTGGCCAGCACATCACCGATCCCTTCACGGCGAACGATCCTGTCAAGCAACCAGTAAAAGCGTTCCTCGTTGTCAGACGGCATTCCCTGCATATCATCATCCGTCAGGATACCGTCTTCATAGAGTTCCAGTGCGAAAGCCATCACCTGCGGTGCTGAACAGCCATCCACACCGTACTCCGTGGCACGCTGTGCAATCGTCAAACCAAAATCCAGGTCTGACATAGCCGCCATCGTATATGACAACTTAGTGAAACACTTCATCATATATGTTGGAAGTCCCGGCATGGAAAGCGTTGCCGCGCATTTCAGGGGGCAGTTATAGCAGCTTATGAGCCGTGTCCGCGCACTGTCCAGTGTCTCTTTCCAGTCCTTTGCGATGTCTTCGCTCCAGAAATCCCTTCTGCGGACACGGGCGTTTCCCCAGACAAAATTCTCGGTGTGCCACTTCTCATCATGGATAGCCATCTCCTGCGGTGATCCGAGCACGGCCAGTATGGGTATGACACCCGGGATTGGATTTTTTTCGCGGAATTTAATGTATTCCAGCACTTCGTTACAAAGCTCCAGGTATTCTTCGGGTCGGGCAACATTGATGTCCCCGGTTCCGCGAACGACAATGGCCTTAACCCCCTTGTCTCCCATAACAGCCCCGATACCGCCCCTGCTGGCACTGGACCTCCCCTGCTCGATGGAAGCAAAAAAGACCCTGTTTTCTCCGGCCAGGCCAATAGCGGCGACCTGGGCCTTCGGCTCATTCAACTCCTCCCGGATCAGCTCTGCCGTTTCAATAGCGCCTTTACCCTTCAAATGGGAGGCACCACGAATTTCCACCTTTTCATTGTTGATCCACAAATATACCAGTTCAGGGGACTTGCCGCGAAGAATCACTTTGTCATAACCGGCATACTTCAATTCCGGCGCCCAAAACCCCCCCATCATTGAAAATGCCATTAACCTGGTCTGAGGCGAAATGGCAGAAACAATGGTGCGGTTACAACCTGTAGCAGGTGTGCCGCATAAAAGACCGGCGCTGAATATGAGCAGATTATCAGAAGAAAAAGGTTCAACCTCAGGGCGAACCCTGTCCCATAAAATCTTGGCGTTCGTCCCTAGACCTCCCAGATAAAGCTCGGTGTCTTTCGGGTCCGTTGGGACTCTCTCGATGTTTCCTCGGGTTAGATCAATTTCTAAATTAAATCCTGTCTCTGCGTACCTCATTTCTCCCTCTTCTATAGCCTAAATCTGTGGTCTACTTCCTTGATTAATCATGGATTACACGATTTCTTCCAGTTCACATTGCTATGAATCCACCATCGACGTAAAGGATAATTCCGGTGATATAATCAGAGGCTGTAGAAGCCAGGAAAATAACTGATCCTTTAATATCGGATAATTCACCGAAGCGACCCATCGGGACATGACTCAGTATATGTTCACCGGCCTTATCCATGATATAGCTGGTCATGTCAGTCTTAAAAAACGCAGGGGCAATAGCATTAACGTTGACGTGATGCTTCGCCCATTTGACAGCCAAGTCTTTCGTGAACGCATTTACCGCACCTTTGCTGGTATTGTATGCAATTGCGTCCATTATTTCAGACTTGATTCCCACTGTACCAGTAATGGAACTTACATTGATTATTTTACCGCCGCCTTGTCCTATCATTTGGCTGCCAATGATTTGTGAGCATAGGAAGGTTCCTGTGATGTTAACCTTCATCACCTTGTTCCATCCATTGAGGGGGTAATGCTCCATGGGAGCACCCCATGTAGCGCCTGAATTGTTCACCAAGATGTCAATTTTTCCGAATTCTTCCAAAACGAAATCCTTGAGGCTCACTATATTATCCCGATTAGTAATGTCACATTTGTAACCAATTGCGTGCACGCCCAAACGCTCGATATCTCGCGCAACGCTCTTACAATTGGCCTCTTTCCTTGAGCAGATCACGATATTACTTCCAGCCTCAGCGAGTGCATGAGAGATGGCCAGGCCTAAGCCTCTCCCTCCACCCGTAACGATTGCTACCTTATTTTGTAGGCTGAAGAGGGTATCTATTCCCATCGGTGTTTTCTCCTTCATCTTAAAAGCAAGTGAGAGCATTCCTGCTCCGGCTCCACGGTATTCCTACAGGATCTGAATACCGAGTAATCCATTCTTTTAGAGCACCTTGCACGAATTCCATTCCTAAATTTATACCTCGTTCAAGTCATCTTCTGCTAAGCGAGATTTTCAATAATCATGCTCATGCCCATGCCACCCCCCGAGCATAGAGTAGCAAGGCCAAGCTTCGATCCCCTTCTTTTCATTTCATAAAGAAGCGTAACAATAAGGCGGACTCCACTGCAACCCACCGGATGACCTAATGCGATCCCACTCCCATTAACGTTTGTAATTTGACGGTCCAATTTTAGCTCCCTCTCTACCGCAAGGTACTGGGCCGCAAATGCTTCGTTTACTTCGATCAAATCAATATCGTCCAGTGTTAGATCTGCCTTGGCCAAGGCTTTACGAGTCGAAGGCACAGGTCCATAACCCATAAAATCAGGATCCACCCCGGCGACCCCGTAAGAGACTATCTTCGCGAGGGGGGCTACCCCCAATTGCTCGGCCTTTTCGGAGTTCATTAGCAAAACACCAGCGGCCCCGTCATTCATTCCAGAGGCGTTGCCGGCTGTGACTGTCCCATCTTTTTTAAAAGCCGGCCTGAGTTGAGCCAATTTTTCAAGGGTCGTCTCGGCACGAGGATGTTCATCCGTATCGATTATCTTGGGGCTTCCTCTACGCTGAACAATCTCAAAGGGCATAATTTCATCCTTGAACTTGCCCTCCTTGATGGCAGATACTGCTCTCATCTGGCTGGTGTATGCCAGTTCGTCTTGATCTTCACGGGAAATATTGTATTTTTCCGCGAGGTTTTCGGCCGTCATTCCCATCCCTACGCCAGTTCCCAACTGGGTAAGACCATCCCACATAGCATCCCTAAGCTCAGCATGGTTCATTCTTACCCCCCAGCGAATCCCATCAAGTGTATAGGGTACGGTGCTCATGCTTTCCGTGCCACCTGCGAGCACAATGGAGGCGTCTCCCAGTATGATGGCTTGAGACGCCGAGACAACGGCCTGCATGGCGGACGTACAGGTTCTGTGAATGGTAAAGGCAGGCACTTCAACAGGAATTCCTGCCTGTAGGGATGAGACCCTGGCCATATTAGTCTCATCTTTAGTGCGCTGATAGCAACATCCCCACATGACATCATCAATCAGCCCGGCATCTACTCCTGCCCGCTCAATTACTTCTTTCATGAGAGGGGCTGTGAGTTCAGTTGCACGAACATTTTTAAATCCACCCCCGTAAGTTCCAATCGCTGTTCTTGCCGCAGCAACGATAACAACATCTATCTTTTCCATATCAAAAACCTCTCCAGTTTTTTGTTGGTTTTTTTGGTACGCTCCATGGTCAAATCTTATAAACGTTCCCACATCTGGTCATATTTTTTGAGGTTCACCGTTTTGTAAACATGAATTTGTCGAAATACCTCCCTGGAACCAGTTATAAGTGCGATAAATGTCCGCCATCTATAAGAATCGTCTCTCCAGTCATATACTCAGAGGCCTTAGATGCCAGATATATAACCAGCGGCGCAATATCTTTAGGCTCAGCGAATCTGCGAAGTGGAATCTTTTTCAATAATATCGAGGCAATTTTTTCATTTTCCAGAGCGCTTGCGCTAAGTGCGGTGCGGATATAACCGGGGGCGATCGCATTTACATTGATATGATATTTTGCCCATTCCAGAGCGAGGCATTTTGTAAGCGATATTACGCCAGCCTTGCTTGCACAATAAGCAGATTGGTTTGTCGCTGCGACAATTCCAGCATTCGAACTTATATTAATAATCTTCCCCTTTCCACGCTCAATCATATATTCTCCTGCAAATTTCGAGCATAAAAAGGTACTTGTCAGGTTTATATCCATTACCCGATGCCACTCCTCCTCTTCCACCTCTATAAGCGGCTTTCCCAATACTGTTCCTGCATTATTTATCAAAATATCGATTTTCCCAAATTGTTTCGCCGTTTCAGCCACCATCTTTCTAACTTCATCGCCCTTTGTTAAATCGGCTTTGATAAAAATACCCTCGCCACCTGCTTTGACTATTTCTTGAACGGTTTTTTCACCATTTACTCTGGCTACATCCACAACCGCCACTTTCCCACCTGCTTCTACTAACGCACGGCTCAGCTCTCTTCCCAGCCCCCCTCCAGCTCCTGTTATAATTGCAACTTCCCCATCGAGTCTAAATGTCTCTAATACCATATAACATCCCCCTTTTCAAAACCCCTAATATTCGTACCACCCGCGTCCGGTTTTGCGGCCCAGGTGGTTAGCATAGACCTTTTGTCTCAAGATAGGCCTGGGTTTGAATCGTTCACCATAAGTGTCGTATAATACTTCGCCCACTTTGAGATTTAAATCGTTGCTTGTAAGGTCCATAAGGGCGAATGGACCAATTGGATGTCCCAACCCGAGTTTGCAAGCAATGTCTATATCTTCGGGGGTAGCCACGCCCTCCTCTACAAGCCTGTAGACCTCGATCCACATAGCATGAAGGATTCTATTAACGGCGAACCCGGTCACATCCTTCACCCGAATTGGCACCTTATTAATCTTGCGGCAGCACTCCATCATAAACAATACGATTTCTTCTTTAGTTTCTACCCCAGGGATAACTTCTACGAGCTTCATGACAAAAGCAGGTGAGAAAAAATGTGCACCTATGAACTGTCCAATCCGCTCTTTTTTTACAGAGGTTGCCAAGAGGGTGATAGGAATGCTGGAAGTGTTTGAAGCGAAGACGCAATCAGGTTTGCAGATACCGTCCAGTTCCGTGAAAACTTGTTTCTTAATTTCGGTATTTTCAAAAATAGCTTCTATGGCCAAATCCACATCCACAAAATCATCAAGTCTATCAGTAGGCGTAATTCGAGAAAGTGTATGATCTTTATCCTCAGCCCGAAAAGCGCCTTTCTTAATTGCCCTATCCAAGACTCCACTGAGGCGATCTTTACCTTTCTGAGCCAGTTCTAAAGTTGTTTCCTTTATAACCACTTTAAAGCCGGAAGAGGCAAAGCAGAGTGCAATTTCAGCGCCCATCATCCCTGCACCTACGACACCTACTTTCTCCATATTTTCCATCCTTATGTTCCTCCTTCCATCGAACAGTTGTTTTTCAATACAATCTTACCGCCCCTTAAAGGCCGGCTTCCGTTTTTCTAAGAAGGCTGACTTTCCTTCCTTTTGATCTTCTGTAGAGAAACAAAGCTCGAAACACTCCGCCTCCAGATCTAATCCGGAAGACAGATCCATATTCATACCACTATTAATGGCCTTCTTTGCAAGAGAGAGTATGACACTGCTCTTAGTCACCATTTTCCGCGCCAATTCATTTGCTTCGGACATTAAGGCAGACAGGTAGATTCGTGCTATGCATCGATCTCGAAATTTAATAAGGTGAGTTCGCTGTCAACGTCATCATACACAGCTCTAACCGGCAGACCTGCCTTGATTTCATCGTTACTACACCCGATTAATCTTCCAACAATACGCGAACCCTCGCGCAATTCAATCAACGCGACAACAAATGGTACCTCTTTAGCCAACCTTTTGTCCACCGGATGATGAACTACAATCCAGCTGTAAATCTTACCCGTTCCCGAAATCGTTTCCCAATTTCCTCCCGCTTTGCCACAATAGTAACAAGTCGGAGCTGGAGGGAATCGGAATTGACCGCAAATCTCGCATTTCTGCATTTTCGCGGTGTGTTTACTCAAGGATTTCCAGTAGGGTGCACTATCTTGGTCTATTTCCGGGTGGATAATATATCTGTCCAATGCTGCCTCCTTCATCAAACTGTTAAGATACATCCGCTGCCAATAGTTGTAGCTCCCGATGTAACTACCGCTACTTCAGCGTCCGAAACCTGTCGAGCTCCTCCCTCACCCCGCAGTTGCATTACAGCCTCGGCAATAACGTTCATCCCATGTACATAGGCCTCGGATAGCATTCCACCATGAGTATTCGTTGGGATAGAGCCACGAAGCCCTATTGCACCGGAAGACGCAAAGGGTCCTCCTTCACCTTTATGACAAAAGCCCAGGCCCTCTAAACCCATCAACACTGTGTAAGTAAAACAGTCATAGATTTCAGCTATGTCAACATCCTCCGGTCCTATACCAGCCTCTCTATACAGTTTCGGAGCGATAAGTCTAGTATAGTTCTCAGTCAAATCAGGCCAAAGAAAACTATCAGCCCACAGTGGATCCCCTACTGTGGCCCGACCCAAAAATGCAGAGGCTCTTACGTATACAGGCTTTTTGGGGCAATCTCTCGCTCTATCCTGAGAGGTAACAAGTAAAGCGCAACCGCCATCCGATTCAAGAGACATATCATACAAGTGAAAAGGCTCAACGATAACTCTGGAAGACATGTAATCGTCAATGGTCATGGGCTTCTGCTGAATGGCCCGTTCGTTCAGCAAAGCGTTTTCTCGTTGTGTAATTGCTATAGCTGCCAAATCCTCCTGTGTAGTGCCGAATTCCTCCATATGGCGCCGACACCACATGGCCATATTCTGCCCAAAGCTCAACCAACCATAGGGTATCCGGTACTGTGCAGCCCATTTGGCTCGAAACACTTCTCCTCCCGCAGCACCTCCAAGACGAAAACCAGAGCGTCCATTCATAGCACGATATATCAAGACTGCCTTACAACGTCCGGACGCGATCGCCATACAGGCGGTTTCAATCAGGGCACAGGGGGCAAAACCACCGCCATACCAATCAAAAGCATAATTTATCTCTGGAAGGCTCAAGCCTGCAGCGACGGATTCTGTGGGCACAGAATCCCCAAGGTTGAACTCCAGAATGCCATCGACATCTTGACGTGATAGCCCGGCATCATCCATCGCACCCTGACACGCCTCCAGAGCAAGCGAAAGGACGCTACGTCCGGAATCCAGCGAATACTTAGTGAAACCAACTCCTGCGATAGCACCTTTAATTTTTTTCACCTTCCTCATCTCCCCTCAAATTTAGGCTTCCGTTTCTCAGAAAATGCAATCAACCCCTCATGGCTGTCACGGTTATGAGTGCAATAATGTACAACTTTTTCAATTTCCAGTTGGAGGGCGTCCTCTAAACGCATCTTTAGTCCTGAATTACAAACTTCTTTGATAATGCTTATCCCCAAAGGGCTCTTGGAAGCTACCGAATTAGCGAATTCCAATCCTGCATCCATTAGCTGATCATCTGGCACCACTTTATTTACGAGCCCCCACTCATAGGCTTCATCCGCACTCAACAACTTACCTGTGAAAAGAAGTTCTCGGGCTTTTGGAGGTAGAATCGATCGGGGCAAACGGACATTACTGCCTGCCCCCCCCACCTGACCGAAGTTTGAATGCCCATCCCCAATCTTGGCAGATTGGCCGGCATAAGCAAAATCGCACGCTAACATCAATTCTAACCCTCCGGCGACGCAGTGTCCGTTAACAAGGGCGATAACCGGTTGCTTAGCCGAGGCAATGGAATCGTTTAAAGAACGGAAATCGTTCAAAAAATCTCTAAACGCTTCCTCATTGCGATAGAGCTCCTGATAGGCCTTTAAATCGCCTCCGGCACTGAAGGCTTTACCCACTCCGGTAAAGGCAATGACACGGGTATCCTTGCTGTTTGAGAAACTCTCAAGAGCAGCTTTCAGTTCCTTCACCGATGCCCAATTCAACGGATTCATTTCCTTCGGGCGATTAAAAGTGATCAAACCCAAATATTGATCAGGCATCTTAAGGGATATTTTCTTAGTGAGAATCAAATCTTTTAAATCATCTTTCATATCATAAGCCCCCCTTTCCTAAGACTATTTGATCTTTCCCAAACCTCGAAGAATCTTTTCAGGAGTGAAGGGGGTGGTATGGAGTCTTACTCCCACCGCATCATAGACGGCATTGGCGATGGCGGCAAGAATGCCCGAGACATAGCCCTCTCCCACTTCCTTGGTGCGGTAAGGACGACCAATTTCATAGCTTTCAGTAATGACATCAATTGTTTCTGATTTTGCGGTATTGTGTATCGTGGGCATACGATAGTCCAGCCAACTGGGATTCAGTGTCCTGCCTTCTTCCATAAGCACCTCTTCCATAAAGGCATGACCCAGGGCCATGGAAACTTGCCCATCCATCTGCCCTTCTACCAAAGTTGGGTTGATAGGAAAGCCACAGTCGTGAGCTGTGACTGCACGAATTAGACGTGCTCGCCCTGTTTCAACGTCCACCTCCACTTCTGCCACTTGAGCACCAAATGCATAACTGTCGCTCCAACGGCCCTTTGTGGTGGCAAGACTGGGGTGATAAGGCTCCCCGCGGACTGTACGCCAGTGTCCCTCACCAATAATTGGGTCGCCATCCCGTTTCTGAATGCTTAATGCAACCAACTGTTGGTAGGTAAATTTATGACTGGGAGAACCGGCCACATAGACACACTTGTCCTTCAAGACCAGGTCTTGCAAAGAGGCCTCCAATTCTTCGGCCGCAATGCTTAGCAACTTTTCACGCACTTCGGTGCCTGCTACACGAACGGCATTACCTGTGACATAGGCATTACCGCTAATCCATGATCCAATATCAACCGGCGTTATTTCTGTATCTGCAGCGATTACCTCAATATCTTCTATAGGGAGTTTAAGCTCTTCGGCCACGATCTGACACAGGATGGTCTCTGCCCCCTGTCCAATATCCAGAGCCCCTGTCAGCAGGGTGACCGTACCGTCATCATTCATTTTAACCACCGCTGAAGAACTGTTAGGGTATATGAGAGAACCGGTGATGTATGAACTTACCCCTATACCGATGCCGCGACGAATAGAACCATTTGAGGCAGGAGCCGATCGGCCCTGGCCATATTTTTTTTTGAACTCCGTATGTTCTGCTGCCTTCTCTATGCACTCTGTCAGCCCGCAATTATAAACATTATCGCCATTCGGCAGTACCTCACCGGCTTGACGGGCATTCTTGAGCCGGATCTCCAGGGGGTCTATGCCGAGTTTTTCTGCAATCATATCAAGTTGGGATTCCACGGCAAAACGCACCTGCGGACAACCATGACCTCGCTGCGCGGTTCGTGGAGGATTGTTGGTGTAAACGGCATATCCTTCATATTTTAAATTGGGTACGCGGTAGGCACCC
>SDBT01014734.1_pt1 | contig 12449 bp, 11 predicted proteins | sample 2277101 | NCBI WGS metagenome assembly SDBT01 (sample SAMN10404973, study PRJNA504765) | marine sediment metagenome | isolation source: marine sediment core GS10_PC15, 103 cmbsf | place: Arctic Ocean: Southern Knipovich Ridge | collected 2010
AAACCTTGAGAGAGGTTGGGCGCACAAAAAGATTTAAGCAGAAAGACAGGTGGATTTGGGGCAGTTCAACGTATCTTATTGGGCGGTTCTTAGCTGTCTGACAAAAAAACTCAGTTTTTATCCAAAGGGTTATATTGCAACCCACGGGGACGGAGTCTAAGAAAATTTATGATTCGCAACAAATCAGGTGGGGGCGAAATCAGTATCAAATAACTATATCAATTTAAGATGACCTTTTGATGTCAAAATCTTTTTCTATACGTGGACTATGGCGAAAACTTCAGGCAGATGCAAACATCGCTATAGTGGCACGTGGAGCTATCGGATCATTTGTCGTCAAGATACTCGGAGCAGCAATCGCCTTTGGGTTGCATATTCTATTGGCCCGATTGCTGGGCGTTAGCCAATACGGTATTTATGTTTATGCAATAACCTGGCTAAATATTCTGGCGGTGCTGTGCTTGCTGGGGTTTCATACCTCACTGGTGCGCTTCATTGCCGCATACAAAGCTCAAGAAAAGTGGGGTTTACTGAGAGGTATTGTCCACCGCAGCACCCAGTTTGTCGTTATCTTCAGCCTGTTAATCGGTGGAATTGGCGGAATTGTTGTTTGGTTTTTGCGGAGTCGTATCGGCCAGGACCAAGCGGCAACCTTTGGCGTGGCTTTGATACTACTGCCGGTGCTTGTCCTTGTTAGACTGCGGGGAGCTGGCCTGCGTGCACTCAAGCGAGTCGTACAGTCGGAGCTCCCAATTGTAATTATCCGGCCATTATTGCTCGCGGCAATACTGAGCGGATTGTATCTTTACCTACGGCAACCTCTGCAGGCCACCCAGGCGATGGCGATTAATCTCATAGCGGTATTCGCCGCCCTTGTGATAGGCACCGTATGGCTGATTAAAGAGCTTCCTGAACAGATGCGAGACGTTCAGCCGATATATGCAGAGAAAAGATGGTTGAAGGTATCCTTGCCGCTTCTGCTTATAGCAGGCATGTCTATGGTTCTCAACCAAACGGATATTATAATGCTTGGAGCCATTAGGGGCTCAGACGAGGCGGGTATTTATTCGGCTGCTTCGCGTGTTTCGAACTTGGTGGTTTTTGGCTTGATAGCAATTAATGCGATCCTTGCCCCGATGGTTTCAGAGCTTTATCATACAGGCCGCATGGAGGAACTTCAGCGGATAGTTACACTTGCCGCACGGGCGATATTCGTCTTTGCCCTGATGGTTAGCATTATATTAGTTGTATTTGGTAAATTTGCATTGAGCCTGTTCGGGGCGGAATTTGTTGTTACGTATGTACCTTTGCTGATACTTTTGTGCGGCCAGATTGTAAATGTCTTAGCCGGGTCGGTGGGCCTTATAATGACTATGACCGGCCATCAAAACCAGGTGGGAGCCATTGTTGCAGTTAGCGCAGTGGTAAATATTATATTGAATGCTTTGTTGATCCCGCTACTGGGGTTGAGAGGCGCTGCTATCTCAACCGCCTTTACAATGGTATTGTGGAATATTACAATGCTTGTCTATGTCCAGCGCAGGCTTGGTATAAATACAACTGTGATCGGGAGCTGGAAAAATGCGTAAGGTAAATTTCTTTATTGCGGGAGCTCCAAAGTCTGGTACTTCAGCATTGAGCGAGTATTTAAAACAACATCCTCAAGTCTGCTTTTCAAATCCAAAAGAGACAGGTTTTTTTGATGAATTTTTAAAAGGATTTTCTGGAAGCGAAGAAGATTACTTTAATTATTTCTTCACAACTCTTACCCCAAATCATATCGCAATTGGCGAAGGAAGCGTTTGGTACCTTTACTCGCAAAAAGCATTTGAAAATATAAAAAGGTATAATCCTGAGGCTAAAATCATAATCATGCTGAGAAATCCGGTTGATATGATTTATTCACTGCACTCACAATTACTTTATAATTTCATAGAAGATGTAAAAGACTTCAAACAGGCGTGGTTAATGCAGGAAGGAAGGAAATCCGGCAATAATATCCCAAAAGGCTGTAAAGACCCGGCTCTGCTGCAATATAGTGAAATTGGTCTTTACAGCAAACAAACAAAAAGGCTTAAAAGAATAATCCCAGCCGAGCAGACAATGATAATCCTTTTTGATGATTTTGTTAATTACACTGAAAAGGTTTACAGTCAAGTGCTTTCTTTTCTAAATCTCGACCAGGACGAAAGGCAAGATTTTCCGAAAATAAATGAGAACAAATTACGTAGAAGTTATAAACTTGGGAGATTAACAACATCTTTGGGACGGTTTTTCAAGTACCGTGCATTTATTCGGAAGATTTTACATAAAGCAGGCATAAGGATTTTGCCATTGCTTGACCGATTGAATACTAAAAAGATAAAACGTCGCCCTCTTGATCCAGAGATGCGCAGTATTCTTATTGAGGCGTTTCGTAAAGACATACTTGAGCTATCCACGATACTCGAGAGGGATTTAAGCCATTGGCTTAAATAAAGAGACCCAGTAGCCTAGTTTAGCAAGAATATACAATGTTATATGAGAAATCCCATTTTAAAGGCCTGAACGAATGAAAAACCAAGAGCAAAACTCAAAAAAGTCATTTATGTACATCCTCTTTTCCATTGCTTTAGTCGTTAGTCTGGTCCTAACCATTTCAAAATTCAAACAAAAGACTAAGAATCAAGTCCCCTCAAAAAAAAGCGAATCAATAGATATAGATATATTGCGTTCACTACCATATGTTGGAAGTGTTGATATCCAACCTGGCGAAGAGAGTGGAGTCACACTTTACGACAAAAACAATTCGTATCCGGGCTATAACCTTTACAGCATTCTACAGCTCAGTACCGCTGAACTTATCGATATGGATGGAAATATAATAAACTCATGGCGTTCTCCCCCCGGCGATCTCTGGTCAAATGTTGAACTGCTCTCAAATGGTGACCTCTTGGTAGTGGGTGGACAACAAGTTGCTAAAGATGAAAAGAAAAATCAATATAAAGACACTATAAAAAACCGATACCTGCTTCGATTCGATTGGAAAGGTAATCTCCTCTGGAAGAAGACCCTGCCTACTCACCACGACGTTGAATTATCTCAGGATGGAAAGCTAATTGTACTTTGCAAGAAGTATAAAATTATTCCCGAAATCCATCCCGAAAAGGTAGTACCTGATACAATGTTTGTCAGACTTGACAAGGATGGAAGAGTCATCGAATCCAAATCGCTATACGATTCAGTAAAAGACTCTAATGATATTTTTCCACTTCAAAAAATCGGAGCCAAAGAAACTGTTATTGACCTCTTTCATACAAATTCCATTGAAAAAATGCACTATGAACACCTTACTGATAAGCATCCCATATATAACCTCGATAACATCCTTATTAGTGTACGCCACCAGGACAGAATTGCGATTATAAACTGGCCGGAAAATAAAATCGTTTGGGCCTGGGGGCAATATACAGTAAGTGGTCCACATGATGCGACCTTACTCGAAAACGGACATATTCTGCTTTTTGACAACGGCTTAGGAAGAGGAAACTCGAGAATCATCGAACTTGACCCCATTACAAAAAAAATTGTATGGCAATATCCAGGTGAGATACCAACCGATTTCTATACCAGGACAAACGGCTCTGCTCAAAGATTACCAAATGGAAACACACTCATCGCTGAATCCTGCAAAGGAAGAGCCTTCGAGATTACTCCAGAGGGAAGAAAGGTCTGGGAATTTCTATGTCCACATGTAATAAAAGGAGGAAAACGAGCTATTATTGTAAGAATAAAAAAATACACGGTTCAATTAATCGATGAAATTATCAAAATCCATAACCAAGAATAAATCGAGTTGATTATTGAGAAACTATGTCATCAAAAACCTAATTAAAAAAGTCCGGAATAGCCTGGCTAATCAAATTATAAATATTGATAGAGAAACGGTTACGTAAGCTGCTTGAACCCAAGACACGTCAACTTCTGATAGACGCATTTAGCGATGAGATTTGTGAACTATCAAGTATTCTTGGTCGAGATCTGAGCCACTGGTTAAAAAATAATTACTAATTTGTTGGAGCACAAAGTGTCAGAATCAACTAATTATAGAGAATGGATATACAAGGATTATGCCTCTCGCTTTCAGGATGCTAAACCGACGTTCGACATCGAAGCAGCAGATCGATGGAGCCGCAGCACAACAAAGTATATGAAAAACTGGCTTCCTAAGGATAAGGAGTCAAGGATATTGGAGTTAGCATGCGGCGGAGGCAAGTTGCTTCATTTGTTAAAGAAAAAGGGGTACACAAATTTAACCGGCATCGATATAAGTCCGGAACAAGTGAGTTTGTCAAAACAAGTAACCGAAAATATAATTGAAGCAAATGTGCTGGATTTTCTAAAAACCGAAACAGAGAAGTATGATCTGGTTATCGGGATGGATATTATCGAACACTTCGAAAAGGAAGAAGCTGTGGAATTTCTTAAAGCGTGTCTGAAAACGCTCAAACCGGACGGTCGCATTATTCTCAAAACCCCTAATGCGGAAAGCCCATGGAGCGGCTCATCCCGCTACAATGATTTCACGCATGAGATATGTTTCAATCCTAATTGTCTGACTAGAATACTTAAATTGGTTGGTTTTGATAACATAGAACTTAGCGAGGCAGGTCCTGTGATTCATGGATTGAAATCTTTGCTGCGATGTATTGCATGGCAATTTATACGTCTGTGTCTTAAGGTTTGGAATTTAGCAGAAACCGGCGGCACTGGTAGCGGCATTTTCACCCGCATATTCCTTGTTTCCGGTACCGTTGCTTCTACAGAAAAAAAATGACTTCAATCGACGGGCAATATGTCCTTTAAGCATTTTATAAAAAAAATTAGAAATAAACTGGTCAATCGGATTATTGATCTTGATGATGAGACCATTTTTTTGACTTCTTATCCTCGTTCAGGCAATACCTGGACAAGGATGCTGATTTGTAATTTGCTATATCCAGAGGAGGAGATAGATTTTGACAAAAAAGAGATAATGATACCAGGGTTCTCCCTAAAAAAATCACTACTGATACGGAAACTTGAAAAACCTCGAATTATAACATCTCATCAAAATTACCAGCGAGATTGGCCAAGAATCATTTACATACTAAGAGACCCAAGAGATGTCATGGTTTCGCTTTATCATTACATGATTCGCGGAAACAAGATAAAGAACAAGGATTTTAATGCTTTTGTGCGCAATTACCTCATCTGGCCCGGAGAAGACACATGGCAGTTCCACGTTAAATCGTGGCTGTTGGATAACCAAATAGATTCCAAGAATTTTTTGATATTACGCTATGAAAAAATGAACGATGACCCTGATGGACAGGTTGAAAAAATTGCGAGATTTTTGAAGCTTGACAGAACAAAGCAGCAAATATCAAACGCAGTTGAAAAAAGCAGTTTTAAGCAATTGAGATATTTAGAGGCGAAAGAAGCTGGCAAGATAAAAGATGAAAAAAAACGTTTCTATCGAAAAGGCTGCTCTAATCAATGGCAGGAATATTTTAAGAGGGGCACTCTTGAAATGTTCAATTCTAAAGTGAAACCTGTCGAAGAAATGTTATCTAATATCGAATAAATGAAAGTTTTATGCTTGAAACGAAATATGAATAAAAATACGGAGACTGTAGCAACAATACAGAGTATTTTTGAGACTGTAACAAGATTACAGAGAATGCTCCTTGGCAGACAATTGTCGCTTGCAGCGGAATCTCGGCAAAAACCGAAATTTAACGTTTTAATCTAATACAACAGTAGGTTGGAAGCTTCGATTAGCCAAGGTGGATCGTATATAAGTCATTACATTCAAAAGTCTTAGATAACAGTTGCTCTGTAATGCTACTACAGTCTCAAAATACGCGTTATTTTATTATAACAGGAATGGGGCGAGGCGAAAAAAAGATTGAGTTACGACCATAAAATAGACATGTAGGGTTTATTTTTTTGATAGTTTTATAAAACGTAACTGATAAGAGATGCCAGAGACTAAAATAAAAATTAAATTAGCTATGCCCATGAGAAGTTTTTGGGTCTGGGCTATTTGCATTTCATCGGCTTATTTATTGTTAATTGCCGTTGATGATAGCAATTCTACACTAAAATCCCTGGGTATAAGTTCTCTTGCCATCTTTGGGTTTTTGTATTATTTAAGTTCTCGCAAATCAAATCGAGACCCTTTTCACCCCGATATTTTTTTTGCTATCACACATTTGGTTCAATTCATCATTCCTGCATTTATAATTTCAATTGGATTGTTTAACAGCTACTGGCATATCCAGACTAAAGCTGCAAGCGAAAATATTGCTGAAGCTACTTTTGCGATAATGCTTGCACAGTTTCTTTTTTGTCTGCCTTTTTGTTTTTTTGAGCCGCCTACAAAAACAATTAATGAAAGTAGAGATCCTGTCGGTTTATTTTTTATTATTTTGCTTGGGGTTTTAGTGTGGATGGCAAGATATTTTATTTTAGCTACTTCATCCTATTTTCATTTTGGTCATTCCAGCTTTCGCGATAATTCGATTTTTTATTCACCTTTAGCCATTTTAAGTAAGTTAAGTGTTATTGTCGCTATCTTTGCCTTGATATATATTTTTAAGGTTCAAAAGATTTCAAAAAGTAAACTCGCTTATAGTTATTTAATCGCCGAACTTATTTGGCACATGTTTTCAGGAGCCAGAGAGGGCTTCATTATTTTTATTCTTATAATGATTTTAGTGCCTGCGTTCATTTACAAAAAAATTAAATTTAGCCACTTAGCGTTTTTCTTGGTCATATCATTTGCTTTTGGAAGCTTCGTTCATTTTTATCGAAATTCTATAATACATCAAGCTAATACAGGCAAAACCTCAATTTACAAAGCAATTATACAGGGCTATCAAAGTCAGGTATCCGCTGGCTTACAAAAAAGTATTTGGGTAATGATAGAGAGGCTGAATTCAATTAAATATACGGCTGGCTGTATGCAGCATTTCCCTGAAAAAATTGCATTCTTAAATGGTTCAACTTATTCGAATATGCTTTGGGCACCACTTCCCCAAAGTATTTTTCCTGATAAACCAAAAAGTAAATATGAATATAATTCTCTAATTCAGCCCCAAATAACCGGAACACTTGCCCCGTTAACAGCTGTAGGTGAAGCTTATATTAATTTTGGGTGGTATGGGATTTTGATAGTGTTTTTCCTTTCTGGAATAGTTTGTCGTTTGATTGATTCGAATCTGTTTATTCGGTCTCATGTCTCTGCTTTTATAGCATCTATGTGGATTTTCTTTTATACTTTGATGATAAGGATGGCAGCTAAGCCTGCTTTTTCCGGTTTTTCCTGGATATTTAAGATTTTTATAATTATTTTATCGTATAGAATCGCCTGTAGAATTTATGAATATTACATTTCAAAATCACAAAAGATTTAAAAATATTTTCGGTTATGAAAAGTGGTATAAATAATATTTTAATCTTTTATATTGGTGCTTTAGGCGACACTTTAGTCTCTGTTCCTTTATTTAAAAAGATACGACAAGTCTGTCCCAAAGCTGAAATAACAATTCTATCAGAGCAGTTTCAGAAAAAAACTGTGAGACCATCGCAGATATTAAACGGAACAGGTTTAATAGATAAATTCATTTCATATAAAGTATCTAAATCAAGATTTGAAAGTTTTTTTTTAAAAATACCTCTTTACTTTAAACTTCTAAAATCAAAATATGATATTGTAATATATTTAGTGCCCAGTGTTCGTGCTCCAACGCAGATAGCAAGAGATAAACTCTTTTTTAAGTTGATATTTCCCAAAGAAATGCTGGGTTTTAAAGGCCCTTTTTTCAAATCCTGCAGAACGTCTGAAAAACCTCTGCCCAATCTAAAGCATGAATCAGAACTGGTTTTAAAGAGGTTTCAAAATACACCTCTTGAAATTTTAAAATTAAAGTTAGATGATTTTGCCATATCTGTGTCTGAAGAAAATAGGTCAGATTGTGACGAATGGTTTTATGCACTTTCGATATCTTCGGGTAAATTACTTATTACAGTTGGGATAGGGGCGGAAATGGCTTCTAAGCGATGGCCTGTGGATAATTATATAAATGTGCTTGAGCAATTAATCTCAAAATACGATTTGTACCCAATATTTTTGGGAGGCCCGGAGGATAGACAAATATGTAAAGATTTATCCGATAAGCTTGGCAGAGGATGGGTGGCAGCGGGTGATTTAAATATTCAGTCTTCTATAGAGATTATGAAAAAATGTTTATTTTATCTTGGCAACGATACAGGGACGATGCACATGGCAGTGTCCGCTGGTTTACCTTGTGTTGCCATTTTTTCAGCAAGAGATTATCCAGGTAAATGGTATCCGTTTGGGGAAAATCATAAAGTTTTTAGAAACCAGATAGATTGTCAGGGATGTATGTTGGTTGATTGTGAAAGTATGGATTGTTTAAACAATATAGCAGCTAAGAATGTTTTTGAAGGATGCTGTGAAATTTTAGAGATGGTTCAAAATAATCAAAAAACATAAATTTTAGGTAAAGCAATAGATGCCCAAGGTGTTTGATATAGAAGCGGAAAGAAAATACTATAATAGCCCATCTAACCAATGGAAGCAATCACCTAAAGAGCTTGTAGAAATGTTAATGACTTTGACCGCCGGCAAAAATTGGACTGAATTTATTAATAATAAAAATGTACTCGAACTTGGTGCTGGCGAAGGTACATATTTGCCTTACTTGCTTAACAAGGGAAAGCCATTGCATTACACTGCGACAGATATTTTTGAGGATAGGTATTTGCCCGCAAAGAAAGCTCTGTACAGCACATTTGAAAATCTTGAATTTAAAACCCTTAGAGCAGATGAAATAGAAATATCTAATTCAAATTTTGATACGATACTTGCATTTGGTCTTTATCATCATTTGCCTGATTTGAAATCTGCCTTTAGTCAAGCCAAGTATGCTCTAAAGAAGGGCGGTTATTTAATCTTTAGAGACCCTTATGCTGGAAACCTTGCGATTAAGCTAAAATATCGTTTAATAGAACGCAGCATGAATGAATGGCCGCTCAGTATTAAAAAAACAAAAAAAGCTTTGATCGAATCAGGTTTTGAAATCAAAAGATTGAACAGGTTCTGGATACGTTTCCCCAATTTACCCGGCGGTCCTTGGTCAACGAACATAGGCTTCATAGCCCGTTCAGTGTAAAATATTCAATAAATATTTCAAGCAATCATATGGGTAATGTTTCTGTTATAATATTAACTCTCAATGAAGAGCAAAATCTTTCTTATGCTTTAAATAGCATCAAAGATTTATCTGATGACGTATGTGTTGTCGATTCTGGCAGCATAGATAATACTTGCAAAATAGCAAAAGATTTTGGAGCAAGAGTTTTTAATAATCCCTGGCGAGGGTGGGGTAAACAAAGGAATTGGGCAATACAAAATTGCGATCTGAAATATAGCTGGATTTTATTTCTTGATGCCGACGAGCAGCTTACGCGAGAAAGTAGAAGTGAAATTTCACAGAGAATTTACCTGGAAAATGATTCCATAGGTTTTTATATTGGATTTGAATATTATTTTCTTGGCAAGCCTCTTTTAAAAGTTATGAAGCCTCATTTTCGTTTAGTACGAAAGAGCAAGGTTAAATGGCAAACTGTTGGGGCTAGAGAGACATGTAATATTCCGGATAATTCACCACACATTAGAGCGAAACTTTTGCACAAAGACAATAAAGGCCTGAAAGCCTGGCTTGAAAAGCAAACCCAGAACGCTTTTTTAGATGCTCAGATGATATATGAAATACGCAAAAAAAAAGATATCGATGTAAGTTCTATGAGTAAATTCAAATTGGGTTATTACAAAAAATGCCCTATGTTACTAATGCCGTTGATTTCATTTTTCCATAAGTTATTTTGTTCATTTTCACTCAAAAATGGTTTTACAGGCTTTTTGTACATAACAGTCTTGAGTATATGTTATCAGCTGATCGTTGCTTTACGTTATTATGAGTTAAATTATTTAAACAATAAGACTGACAGAGCTTGAACATTTCATACTTCACAACTCATTTGCCGCCTGATGTACATTTTGGGGGAGTTGTGCATTCAGGCAAAGCGCTTCTTACTGAACTGGAAAAACGAGTTGACAATATTAAATGTTTATCCGTTAGCAAAAAACCCGATGCAGTTATAAAGTATAACAATCAAAGTCAGATTTATTGTGCAAAAAGCATAGTTCTACACCGATGGGGATTTGCGCCAGGCTATCAGGGTTTGTTAAAAGATCATTTTCAAAACACTGACCTTGCTTTAATAAATGGAATCATGAATTACCCAATGACATTAGCAGGGCATTTTTGTATTAAGCATAAAATACCTTATATGGTAACACTTAGAGGGGGCTTATTGCCGTATAGATACGCAAGGAAGCATTTAAGAAAAAAAATGTTCTTTGATTCATTTGTGCGTATTATTTTAGATAATAGCAGTACTATTCATGCCACATGTCAGGAAGAGCGTGATGCTGTTCGTAATATGGGTATAATCAAAGCGCCGATTACAATAATTAGCAATGGCGTAGATTTTCCTCCAAACGATATTACTGAGCAGGATTTAACTGCTGATATTCGTGAAATCCTCAAGCGTAAAAGGGTTGTTTTATTTATGAGCAGGCTTGATCCTATCAAAGGCCTTGATATTCTCTTAGATGCCTGGGGAAATCTTAATAAATATCACCAAAACTTTACTTTGGTGATCGCTGGGCCAGACGATTGTAATTATTTGAAACAATTAAACCAAAGAGTCAAAAAAAACAATATTGAAAATTCAGTATTTTTTCCAGGAACAGTAAGAGGCCGTCAAAAGTGGGCGCTTTATAAATATTCAGATATATTTGTATTGCCTACTTACTCAGAAAATTTTGGACTTGTAGTAGGTGAAGCACTTGCATGTAAAACGCCTGTTATTACAACTGCTGAAACCCCTTGGAAAAACCTGCCAGAGAATATTGGTAGAATTATTAAGACAAATACCAAAGAGCTTGAAAATGCACTCATCAATATGATTACAAAAAAACCTGAACAACTGCATGAAATGGGCACAACAGGCTTTAAATATGTTCAAGAAAAATACAGCTGGGATAATATTTCAAAAAAAGTATTAGCAGTATTAAATAATATTATTAATAAAGAGCCTATCCCTCTAAATCCATAAATTTTGAGATTTAAAATGAAATTTTCAGTTTTAACAGTTTGTTATAATTCTGCAAAAACGATAGAGCACTGCATTGAAAGTGTTTGTTCTCAGAGTTATCCAAATATTGAACATATTATAATTGATGGCGGTTCAACTGATGGCACGTTGGAGATTATTGACAAATACCGGGATAAAATTTCGCAATTAATTTCCGAGCCTGACGATGGTATCTATGATGCGATGAATAAAGGAATTAAATTGGCCACAGGGGATATTATCGGCATTCTTAATAGCGATGATTTTTATGCGGATAGTACCACCGTTAGCGGAATAATCGGATTTATTGTAAAAAATAATATGGACGCAGCCTATGGCGATTTGGTATATGTTAACAGGAATGACACAAGTAAGGTAAAAAGATACTGGAAGCCTGGTGAATATAAACCAGAGGCGTTTTCCAAAGGATGGGTGCCACCGCATCCGGCGTTTTTTTGTCGCAAAGAAATCTATACCAAGTATGGATATTTCCGCAATGATATGCAGATTGCCGCAGATTTTGAGTTAATGCTTCGTTTCGTCGAAAAACATCAGATCAAGGTTGGCTATCTGCCAAAAATAGTTGTGAAAATGCGTACTGGTGGTAAAGCAAATGTTTTGCGAGGCATGATTCGCGGTAATTGTGAGATAATAAGATCTTTTCGATTGAACGACCTTCGATTATCTCCGCGGTTTTTCATACTCAAACCAATAAGAAAAATATTCCAACTCTTTACAAGATCAAGCAAGTTAAACAAAAAAAAATCGATTTGTAAAGCCTTAAGCACATCCAATATGGTAATGAAGATCATTTTATTTTTGACCAATATAATCCTGATCAATATGGCTTTCTTTTTGGCTTTCCTTGTTAGATACGGCTTGCCATTTCCTCAAGGAGGTTTTTTGCCATTTAAGCAAAGCTTTGTATTTCTGACACTGATCTACCTGTGTTCACTGTCATTTTTCAGAGTTTACAAAAAGAGATTTTCGTCCTCATGGGACTTGTTCAGGCGAGTCTTTTTGGGTGTGCTTTTCGGGACATTGCTCAGTATCGCTTTCGTGTACGTGTTTAGACTAAGCTGGGGCGCTTTTCCAACGAGCATTTTTGTCCTTTCCTCCTTCGCAAACTTATTGCTGATTTTTAAGGTTAACCAGTTTATTCTCAAAGCAAAAAAAAGAATCAAAAAGCAGGTGATAAT
>SDBT01014735.1_pt1 | contig 12449 bp, 13 predicted proteins | sample 2277101 | NCBI WGS metagenome assembly SDBT01 (sample SAMN10404973, study PRJNA504765) | marine sediment metagenome | isolation source: marine sediment core GS10_PC15, 103 cmbsf | place: Arctic Ocean: Southern Knipovich Ridge | collected 2010
TCGTTCTCGCCGCCTTCGCCGATGTTCTTGTCCTGGTCCCAGTTGCCACCCCAGCGCATTCCGAACGCCATGGCGAGGAGGCCAAAGCGTAGGTAGTAGCCTAGAGAGTCCTCAGTTTGATAGACCCCATCGACAAAGACACCGACATCTGCTGCGAGGCCGACGTTGTGCCAGCCGAGATTAACCTTGCTAGCGCCCTTCTTGCGAAGCTCGCGCTGGCGCTTTTGCGTGCGGCCTGTTTCGAGGACACGGATGTGAATACGCTGTCGCTCCGCCTCGTCCAAAGCGTAGAAATGGAAGATGTAGATGAGGCTGACAAGGCGCACGCGGAAAGCTGTGTTCAACAGGCTAAGGTCATCTTGCCGCATTTCCATTCTCCGAGGCCATGATATCACAATTTGTGGGGTTTGTCAAGCCCTTTCACCCCCAGATGATGTAGGCGAACTTGTAGACCCCGGCCACTGGCGTACCGGTCAGGGTGATGGTCAGGGCTGCAGTGGAGGTTACCCAGGTTATAGGGACGGTGAATAGATCGGAGAGGCCGTCCGTGCGGACTACCAGGGCGAAAGGAGCGGTGGTCCAGACGCCGTCGGCGAAGGTTAGAATAACAGTGGGGTTGGCGCCGGGGGTGGTACCGGTGGTGATGCTAAGTTGTCCACGTTGGTCAGTTCCAGCGACGACCGTGCCAGGGGTGGTACCCCAGTTTGCATGGAGAGCAACGTCGCCGGCTGCGATGGCAGTGGCGGCAAAGCCCTGGACTCGCTTAGCCGTCACACTATCTAACACGCCTAGTTCAATGGTTCCCGGTTCCTGGAGACTTTGTACAGCGTTGTTGACTGCCTGGGCCCATGCAAGAACTTCATCAAGGGACTGGGGCGCCCTAGGAAGGAATGGAACAGACGTAATAAGTTGAGGGTTTGCCATGGGCTACTCCAGGAAGAACACAAAGGAGGCCCAGTCCGTGGATATAAGTGAGGGTCCACTGAGGATCTTGATCACAAGTTCATCATCCGGGTCTAGGGTAACCGACAATCCAGTGGTGAGCTTAGTGAAGTCCCCTGTTGCAATAGCTACCGTGCCAACGGCTGTACTATTAGCATCATCGGTAAAACTCAACCCAGTGGCAGTCTCGCCGGCACTTGCATCCCGATGGCGAATCTCAAAGGTAATGGTACTGGTAGCTGCGAAGAGCTTTGCAGCAAATACAGCGGTTAGGGTACGTACGGCCGCACCGGTTCCTGAGTAGGACTTGTAGTAGACGATGTTGGAGTACCCACCGCTAGTCCACGGGCCCTTTTGGTCACCGGTAGAGGTTTTCCAGGCAGCAGTAGCGGTTCCGAAAAGCCTCCCCCCTGCAGGGAGGAGAATGTCCCCGGGGACGTCGAGTTGATCGGCTAGGGTAGCATGGGTTGAGCCATAGAGGCGCATGAGGGCGGTCGTACCAGCAAAGTCCCAGGCAAGGGTAAGATGGCCCGCGTCGCTGTGAGCCGGCGTCGAGGTCTCCCAACCAACCGCGTGCTTCCCATCGTGTTCGTCGTTTGTCACGGCAATAGGAAGTGAGGAGAACGCAAAGCGGTGTCCGCCCTGGATCAGCCGTTCTCGGACGCGCTTGGCCTGGGTACGGGCGTTGTCGTCAATGAGGTCGGCGTTTATCGAGCCAAGGTAGCCGTCGGTAGTCCAGGCATCAGTTGCCATTGCTATACTCCTGTGCGCCCAGGCAGCCAGGCAGAATGTGGACGGACCCCACCAGAGGGACGGTTGAAGCGGGCAGTAATGCGACGGGCCGTGTCTCGGCGGGCGCCCCAGGCGGAGAGTTCCTGTTCGACGGATCCAGCGCGCTCGTCATCGCCAAAGTCATGAAGGGCAAGAATGGACGCAGCGAGGATGATGGGGTAGTGCCATTCTGGCTCGATAGTAGGACTAGCCCCGTCAGCGGTGCCGATGCTCGCACGGAGGTAGTAGTAAGGCTGCAAGGTGTAGACGGCATCGGGCTCGTTGATAAAGAACTTGCTCCCGTACTCGATGAACCTAGAAGGCTTCGCGGCTGTGATGCTCTGCTTTTCGAGGAGATAATCGTCGAAGCCCCCTGGATAGCGGGTGAGCTTACGGGAGTTCGTGGTGTCCTCGATGTAGAGGATCGCCATTGCGGTGGAGTCGTAGGTGTAAGCATCGAGGTTTGCAACGGTGGAGATAGGCGTACCAACGAGTTCGAGAGAGCGTAGGGACACACGGACGGTGGTAAGGTCGAGGATGCCCTGGTCGAGATATAGGTCCGCAACGGAGTCGGTGACGTCAGAGCGGTTGCCCAGGCGGCGCTTGAGAAGGAGGCGAAGCTCGGCGCGCGTCATGCGCCGAACTCATCCGGGTGTGAGCGGGGAGGGGAGATCTGCGCCATCTCATCGTAAGAGAGAGGATCAAGGTGCTTGAAGCAGACGCGGAGGCCCATGAAGGCGTGTGGGGACGATGGGATCATGGTCTCACTCTCAGGGACGACTTCTCCCATTACAGCGCAGTGATACCAGCGTTCGCGCTTGAGTTGCTTACCGTATTCGCGGACTCCAATATGGGGGCTAGACACTAGCAGTCTCCTGTTTTAATTGTACCACGGCCTTGTATGCAGTCGCCACGCCACCAGCGGTCATAGGCCGGCCACCCTTAGTGACGGGCACGCCGCGCCGATCTTCATGCAGTCGTCAAGCATCTTCTGGCGGTGAGATTCCGGGCAGTGACCTACGCTGTTCATACAGGCATAGTCCCAACCAGCGTAGTAGTGATGCTCCTTCCGGTAGGCTATCCACGCACGGAGCATGTCGACGTTCTCTTCAACTGTCTGCTTATCCATCTGGATCGCCATGCGGCGAAAGTAGTGTTGAGGCGGCGGAATCTGTTTGCGGGTTAGAGTAAAGTTACCCGATGCGCCCTGAAGAGATGGTGCTGCCGTGCCACACCCAGTAACCCGATATCCTAGATTACCACCATCACTGGCAGCACCTATCCCGGGACTTCCAGCCTGAAGCAAAAGTCCATCATCACACGTCATAAATGTATTGTCGGCTCCGTCTGGGTCGGCGGTATTTACGAAGAGCGGGTCGGCTGGTGTGGGAGAATTTGCGTCACAATCAGTAGCCCCGGGGCATTGACCTTCACCGGCAGTAAGGTATGAAGTCCATTGGTTCAACTTGAAGCTCCCCCAGGACACGTTCCACGCGGGACTCGTATCTGGGAAGTCAGAGAAATAAAGATTCCAGTCCAACGTAGTGTTCGTGTTTTTGGGGGCCTCCCTTACCATGCGTTGTGCATTCGGATACAGAACACTGTTCTTAATAGTGTTACCAGTTGGCGTTACGCAATCCGCGACAGGGGAATCGTCTAAAATCATACCTTCACGATTATTCCAAGATGTGAAGTTATTGAAGGTCGTACGAACCGACCCGCAATCTGTGTTTGCTCCAGCCCAAGCGTTTCCGTATCCAAGGCTGTTTTCGATCAATGTATCTCTTGTATCCCATCCTGCAATCTTAAAACCGGCTCCGTCATCACCCGTGCATCCGGTGGCAGGCTCACCCGCACTATCACAGCAGGGCCACGGATCTTGGAAACCAATACAATTAACTCCTTGTTCCCCAAACGCATTGTTGTATGAAACACAGTTTCTAAATGTACCATTTGTTGATGCCGGGGTGGTATGACCCCCGATATCAAATCCCTCCTCCCAGTTATTAGTAGCTACGCAATCTGTAATAAGCATGTCGTCGGAGGTTCCAATATGAATGCCGTCATTCTCTCCTTCGAGGATATTATCTCTGCTAAGTACCCTCTGAATAGTGAAGCCCTCGTCATCTTTTGTTTCAATGCCATGATGACTGTTGCTAAAGACCTCGCAGTCTTGAATTGTAATATCGTGGGTCCGCGTTGTCCGAATGCCCTGAGTGCAATTACTGATCTCGCAATTCTGGATAATGATCTCTCCTGGATCGGGGGTATCAATGATCCAATAACCACGAGCCGTCGAATTAATTACATCTATGCCATCGAAGGTCCAATAACCGCTGTTGCACATCTCGACGAGCCCACCTGGACTGAAACAGCAGCCCACGCCGAGGGTGACGCCAGTGCCATCAATCAATACAACGTCTGTCCCGAAGTTCTTCAGAGTTATACGGTTGCCAGGCGAGCCATCGATGCTGTCAATGCACACTCGCTCCGTGTATGTTCCTCCCTTAACCTCTATCGTGTCAGAAGCACTGACAGCATCCACCCCTTCTTGTATGGTTATGAATGGCCCCGCGGCATCACCCGGCGCACACGTCTGAGAAGTGCCGGTGCCGGATTGGCCGCAACCATTATCGACGTAGTAGGTCGTGGCGGCAAGGGCCGGAGCAGCCAGATAGAACAGCGCGAGGCAGAGAAAGCGTTTAATCAGTTCATCACCGCTCTTCGGTGGCTAGGAACGACAGCCCCGCCGGCAACCTCATTTATAGAGACCGCAATGGCTACAGCATCGTCGGTGTTCGATCCAGTACTCCACCCGATACCTACATCATCGCTGGCGATGGTTTCATAGGCATACATTCCGCAGGTGTTCGGGCCGAAGTCTGCCTCTTGCTGAAGGTCTTCCCAGCTGCCAAAAGGGGTTGAACCGGCCGAGCTGCCGTCACCAAAGAACCAGCCCATAATCACGGCGGATGTGACGCTGCCGAGGGCAAGAGTCTCTGACGGGCTTTGTACTGCATCGGCGCACAAATCATAGTCTGGTGTGGCTGGATTCGTACAGGTAACGTCACTTATCGTATTGATTTCTAAGTCGGCTGCGGCGTCGAATGTAATGGCGAATGCGAAGGTCTCAGGTGAAGTCCCGTCCAAATCCACGGCAACGGTCTTCGTCCCGCCTACAATACTTGCGCCGAGAAAGAAGGCGTGGACAGCGGCTGTTTCTCCTGACGACTTAATGAGCGGCGACCCCGTTATCTCTGTCATGGACACGCTGTTGTAGGTAACACCTATCACATCGTCCGCTGTGGTGGTCTCCACGACGACAAACACAACGACACCCTCCGGTGACGCTCCCGCCGTATGACTCCACGAGAAGTCTTCGGTATCGCCGTTGACGGATGCCTTGCTCTCGGTGCTGGTATCCTGGGTGATTGTCCCCCACACCGGGCTTGCCAGTAGGAGCAGGAGCGGCAGGAACAGCAGCAGGACGAAGAGGAAGCGCTTCATTACTGGGCTCTCCTGATGGTGTAGGTCGCTCCGATAAGAGTGACATCGGCGGTGATGTCGTCGAGCAGCGTTGAGGTCGCATCTGGATCTCGGCTCAACCGAATATGCATTAGCTCACCCGCACTACAGGTTGCATCAATGCCGGTGTCGCTCGCGTCGTTGGTTTGGAGCGTTATACCCTTCGCGGCATCCGTGACACAGTTGGTAGCTGCCTGCACAGCAAACGCTGCGTCATCTGTCTCATCATCAGCAGTACACATGATCTGGCTGCAGAAGGTTGCGCTGCCCGTTGTAACTGCGGCGTACCATTTGTAGTCAACATCGATGGCTCCGGTGAAGTCGCCCGGTAGCCGAATGGTCGTCTGAAACGCTTCATCAGTCACCCCATCGAAGGCGGTGACGCCCTTCGTTACGTTCGTTCCAGCAAGGCAGGCTGCGGCCGGTTCGCCAAGAATCGGGTCGTCGTCCCAGTTGTTTGTCCCGGTCGCCCCAACACAGGTAGCTGCCGGGATCCATATCTTCGACTCGGTGGTAAGGGTGAACGCGCTTGAAGCGTCCAGCGAACCCGCCACAAGGGCGCCAACCGTAACTATGTTCGGACCGCCGTCATGGGCCTGTAGCTTATCTGCGGTAACCGCGAGCAGCGTTCCCGTACCATCGTTGGCTTCGCCCTGTGTCGCTATCTCAATAGTACCAATCGCTGCCTCACCGGCTCCGGCGATTGTAGACGTCAACGCCCCCGTCACCACCATAGCCGCTGTGCTATATGCGACGGCCACATCTGTTCCGGTATTAGTAAATGTGTGGGTAACACTAGCTTGGTCAGCAATGCCCCAGGAGAGGGCGGCGCCGTGGTCTATGACAGGAGTTCCAGCTATGGTAACCGTTCCAGCTTCTGAGAAGACGTAGATAGCTACATCCGCACCGTCATTGATAACAAAGGATTCGGAACCATCGGCATCTTCATCTAGCTGCATGGTGATACCGGTGTTCGAGAAGATGGTAGGCGATGTTCCTAAACTTGTCTCACCCGTCAAGATACTAAGACCGCTGACAGAAAATGAGCCGGTCAACGCGAGCGCCCCGGAGGTGTAAGCCATTACGACGTCGGTGCCACTTAGGTCTATCGTATGGGTGATGCCAGCCTCGTCACTGATACCAAAGGCAAGTGCCGCCCCATGATCCAAGATCGAAGCGCCGGCTATGGTTAAGGTACCAGCTTCTGTGAAGGTGTAGATGGCGGTATCGGCGCCGTCGTTGATGATGAAGGATTCGCTACCGTTATTGTCCTCGTCGAGTTGAATAGTAACGCTCGTATCCGACCCAACGACCGGCGTCCCAAGTTCAATGATACCGAAGTCAACGATTGTAACACCTGTCGTGCTACTAATCCCAACTTCATTAGCGTTCGTCTCGAAGTCGAATGTCAGAAGCTCCGTTCCAGCTTCTCCCCCAAGAACAATCGCGCTGGTGACTGCCACGTTTGAGATGATGTCGTTGGTGGTGCTAGCAAGGTTTGATCCGAGCGACCCGGAGCCTGTGTCGTCCGTCCCCATGTCAGTCGACACATCAAGGTAGGAAAGCAGCTGCCAGTCGACTCCGGTGTGGAGCCACACTGTCAGGTCGCCAACGGCGGTAATGATGTTTGTAGAACCGCAGTCAAGACCAGAACTAGTGCAATCAAACACGGTAGCATCAGTGGACTCGACGTAGAGGATCTGACCGTCAAGTGGCGTACCAGTGAAGTCAGTCAGCGTTAGGGCGGTACCATCCGTCGCAAAGTAGATGCCAGTGCTTACGTCAGGCGTAGTATTGGAAGCGAGCACCTCAACTGCTCCAATATCAACAAGCGCTTCAGTCGTAAGAGTCTTCGTTGTCGTAATCGTGATGTCATCAGCAAGGTCGGCATCAGTCAGTCCCGTAATATCAACGCACGTCACAGTGTTAGGCGCCGCGTCCGTGAACTTTGTCATCTGGTCGGCATTGCATTCGGCCAGGGCGATGTATGCGCCTGTGTCCGCAGAAGCGCCTACCGCCACCTCAAAGTCAAGAACGTCCGTCATCGTCGTTTCGAGGTCGTTCAAATCAGACGCGCCAGCGTCCGTACCCATATCAGTGCTGTCGTCTTTGAAGGCGATTAGCTCCCAATCTACGCCCGTGTAAATCCACGTCGTGATATCGCCCGTGGCTGTAACGATGTCAACAGTTCCACAATCGAGTTGAGCACCCGTACAATCGTATGTAGTAGCACCACCTGATTCAACGAAGAGCAGATGCCCATCTGAGAGGGCAGGGCCATCCGTATCAAAGTCCGCAATTAGGACTGTCGTAGCGTTGGTTTTGAAGTAGCTACCGGTTCGTACGTTCGGAGTTGTATCTGCCGAGGTGAACGTTACAGCGGTCCCAATGTCGACGGGCTTCAGAAGCTCGATTGTCTCATCGACGCCATCAAGACGAAAGAACGTAGTCAGCGTTCCACCGATGTCCCCCTGAAAGTCGAGCAGCGCGTCCGGGCCTACAGCATCACCATCAAGGATAATCTTGGCCTCACCAGCGTTGGCATGGTCGTCAATCATGAATAGATTAGGCGTTGCTGACGGACCCGTAGTAAACTCAGGTGCCCTGACGGTATCACTAAAGACGAAGTCGGTACCGTCGTGGTCTAGGGTCTCTATAGCCCCGAGTTGAATGTTCTCGTTTGCTCCGAGAGTCAACCCATCTGCCGTCACTACGCCTGTGATAACCATGGTGCCCGCGCTATAGGCGATAACGACATTCGTACCGCTGAGGCCATATGTATGAGTTATCGTGGCATCCGAACTGTCACCAAAACCCATGGCTGAACCAGCCTCAATAATACCAGCTTCCATAAACGTAAAGACGGCCACATCTGCGCCATCCTGAATGATGAACGCTTCAGTGCCATTGTTGTCTTCGTCAAGCTGGATAGTAATGCCCGTGTTGGAAAACAGCGTGGGCGATGTGCCGAGGTCAGTTTCACCCGTAAGGATACTGGCACCGTCTACGGTTAAGATACCACCAACAGTAACAGCAGCCGAGAACGTCATCAGAGCGTTACCGGCCGTCATCGTGTGGTCGCCAGTGGATACGTCAAAGGTCCAGATGTTTGAGGCGTTGAGGTTATCGGACCAAGTCGTCGCATCTATCGCAGTCGAGTCAAACGAGCCGGTCCCCAACGTAGCCGGTGCGCCACTTGCAGCCTCGCAGAAGTGGAAGGCGGTAGCAGTGGTGTCCCACCACCACTCTCCAGCCGTGTCACACACATTGTCATTGATGGTGGCACCGTGTTGCATGACCCCATCCTCTTGGAATGTGAAGATGGCCCCATCCGCGCCGTCCTGGATGACAACGGACTCTGTACCGTCTGCGTCCTCATCAAGCTGTAGGATAATGCCGGTGTTAGAGAATATCGTCGGAGACGTCCCTAGGTCTGTTTCCCCAGTTAAGGTACTGACTCCACTGACAGATACAGCGCCGGTAACAGCAAGGGCTCCGGTACTGTAGGCCATGACGACATCGGTCCCGCTCAAATCTACCGTATGCGTGATGGTCGCGTCCGTGTTGTCACCAAACGCCAGCGCCGAGCCGGTCTCGAATACTACAGGACTAGTACCGCCGAGGGTGAACTTTCCAAGTTCAGACATAGTGAGGATGGCAACATCATCACCGCCGAAAACAAAGAAAGAGTTTCCGGTGTTGTTATCCTCATCAAGTTGCATCGAGATGCTTGTGTTGGAGAAGATAGTAGGCGCGCTGCCTAGGTCAGTCTCACCAGTCAGTGTACTGACCCCATCAATGGTCACACCCGCCGAAAAGGTCATCAAGGCACTGCCCGCGATCATTGTGTGATCAGTCCCGGAGACGTCAAAGGTCCACGTATTAGTCGCGTTGACATTATCAGACCACGTCGTGTCGTCCACTGTAGTCGAGTCAAACGACGCAACACTACTAGGATCGTCGTAGTTACCCCCGCCCACATTGCACACGTACAGGATAGCCCCGGTAACACACACAGCCCCCGCCGCCGCGCAAGCAAGATCATCACAGTTGGCATCGGTACGGATGTTGCTAGCCGAGGCGGTAAACTGAGCAGCCACAGGAGACACGGTCAGAAGCACGGCCAGAAGCGCGACCGCCAGGATAAGGAGAGTTTTCTTCATTGTCAACCCCCTAGAGCGTGTAGATAATCATGTGAGCATTCGCCGCCCACGCGACGGCAATGGCGTCCATGTAGAGCCCCTTGAATGGCTTCGATGGTATGTCGAACGAGCCATCAACCGGCTGCGAGGTGCCTACATTCGCTCGCATGACAATAGGGCCCGTTGCGCTCTCCTGGCGAAGGACAATCGTGCCATCCCCGGCGCCGGCGGTACCGTTAATCCGCACCCCTGAGAGAAGAACCCACTGATCCTTGAGCGCGTCTCGGATGACTCGCGCGGTCGCCGTAGTGAGGTCGATGTAGATGTTGGTAAGGCCAAACGCGCTGTCCGCCATGCTAGTTCTCCTTTAGGTGGCTCCGTACTGCCCTAGTTTAATTATACCATGTCCCATCAGAAAAAAGGCCCTTCCCCCTGCTCAGGAGAAGGGCGGTTTCTCATACCGGTACCGCAGCACCGGCCTTAGTCGTCATCCTCGTTGCTGGTCGCGCCATCGGTCCACATGAAGCCTTTGATCTGAACAACTATGCAGACCACAAGATCATCGACAGTGGCAGAACCGCCAACATCGGTCCATGTAATAACAATCTGAGCCCCAGCAGCAACATCTCTGTTAGCACTTGTGGCACCCGAAATGTCCGCAACAAGCCCTGCTGTGTTGATCAAAGAGGCAGCAATAACGGCCCCACCAGCCGTATCGACTTCTAGGGTAGATGCTCCTCCTTCAGCAGAACACGCGTGCGAAATTGCCATGATGCGGCAGGCGAATGGAGCTTCCCAGTCAAGGACCGTCGTGGCAGTTAGCTGCGACTGCCCAAAGGTAAAGACCATAGGAACAATCTGGCCTATGATGGGACCATCAAAACTTGTGCGTGCCATGGTTCCTCCTAGGCGCCCGGCGAACCGATGACCTGCCTCCAATCACCAAAGCCCAGACCAAAGCGCTCGGCAATCGTAGTCACCATCGACTTCGTGGCCTTGTCGTCGTAGTTGTCGACGGTCGCGGCAACACGCATCCACAGGTTCAGGTCGTGCTGCTCAGTCAAAACGAGCCAGCGATCCTGCCCTGTCTCTGAAGCATAGTGCAGGAACACAGGCTGCAGCATGCCCCGGATGACGTTCTTGGTGTTGTCGGCGGAGAAAGGCTTCCCCTCCGTCTCAAGAAGCTGCTTCACGAGGAACATGCTGTCAACCGTGGTAACGAGCTTGCGCCCCTTTCCAACATTGACCCTATTCCCCGCAGCGTCCTGGACCTTCTCGAACTGAATCAGCAAGCTCTGAATCGCGCTGTCCGAGATGTCCGTTGCAAGCTGGTTGTCTGCGTACGCAAGCGCCTCACCATCAGGACCGGTGTGCGTTCCGTGCAGGAGAGCCAGCGTGTCGAAGCCCGTGAAAGGCGCCGTATCCGCCGAGTCAGACAGATTGAAAAGGCCCGCCGACTCGATGTTGAGCGTCTCGTTCGCGGCCATGCCCATGCCCGCCATGTTCCGACGGATGAACCCGTACAGATCATCCATCTCGGCTTCCCAGGAGGTTCGAATACCGCCCGCGAACACCGACATGGTATAGCTCTTCGCTCGCCCGACGCGAGGGTCGGATAGAGCAATGGCTGCATTCTCCGCCTTGAACGCAAGGCTTCCAGCCGGGGCAACTTCACGATCAGTCATCGTGCCTTTGTCGGCCTGCAGGATGTTCAACCATAGGCCCGCCTCCACCGGGTATCGGGTGTAGGCATCGCCCGTGATCTTGCGAATCCCCTCTAGTGTGAGAGGACTAATGTTTCCAGTGTCGAGGGCCATTCGTCATGCCTCCTTAGACGTCTTTCCCGAACTCGATGTTGCTCGGGTTGAATCGAACGTAAACCGGGCCACCAGCGGTAGCATTTAGAACCGGACCCGTTGCTCCGCGAGTAACCTCCGCTGAGCCAAGGACTTCCCACAACGCATCGGTCGTGCCCGTGGCGTCCTGGTTGACTTCCCAGATCGCATTGGCGACCTCGGACTCGTAGAACACACCGACGTTAGCAACGGCGAACGTGTCGTCGCCATCGTAGTGAACGATGAAGACATCACTGGGTCGGATGACCTGCACACGAAGGATCGTGTCTTCCGTGCCCGTCGCCGGGTCCAAGGCGAAGCCAAGAACCACATCGGCTGAGGACTTCACCGCGATGATGATCTTCCCCGAGGACAACTTAACCAGATCCCCGTGAACAAAGGTCTCTGTGGCAGGGCCTTCGGCAAAGGGCAACACCAGGCCCTCGTCGCCCTGGTAAGTCGAGTGATACTTAAACTTCCCAATTTCGTAAGCCATTCCCTACCTCCTAAGACCGTTTGATTGGAACCTTAGTAAGCACGTCTTCCGGCGTGCCAGAGTCGACGAATGGACGCACGGCGCCCCTTGTTTTACCAGCAGTCTCGGCTGCCATTGCCTCCAACGTGGCTCGGAGCCCGGCGCTGCGCTTTGCAAGCTGTGCCTCACCGTGCCTACGAACTCTCTCACTAACTGCGTTCGGCCGGCGCCAGAGTTCAAGATCCCCGTAGCGAGCACGACCATTGCTAGAACGCAGAGGAAACACACCCAACGTCTTGAGGATCTCATCGCCCTCGACTGGCTTCCATCCTTTCTCCAGCTTCAACGTGATGTTAAGCCCAGAGGTATGATTGATCCAGAGGTGACGATTTTCCTTATCCCGGTCCTGGGCCTTGCGGAAGAACATCTTGTTCGCATCTTGGTAGAAAGGAGGAAGGTCCACCGTACCAGTTACGGTAGGATGCACATCCTCTACAACCGACTTCCGGGTCTGCTCCAATGTCTCGGACAACCCTCCCTGTGCGGGGCTCATTTCGTCACTACTCCTTCTCCGAACAGCTTATCAAGGGAGCAAACGGGAACTCCACCAACCTGGCGCAGCCCAATAGGTCCAAGCTCCTTCTTCCACTGTGCGATTTCATATCGTTGAGTTTTCAAATCCCCTTCTGAGAGGCCCCAGATCTTGCGATTCTCATCGACCTCTTCGCGGGTTACCTCCACGGCACGGATCTCTTCCTC
>SDBT01014736.1_pt1 | contig 12447 bp, 26 predicted proteins | sample 2277101 | NCBI WGS metagenome assembly SDBT01 (sample SAMN10404973, study PRJNA504765) | marine sediment metagenome | isolation source: marine sediment core GS10_PC15, 103 cmbsf | place: Arctic Ocean: Southern Knipovich Ridge | collected 2010
GGATTGGTGGGGGGTTTGTCAAGGCTGGTTCAGGTCGTGCAACAGTCCTGACGCTTGACTCCCTGGCAATGCTTGGTCTTTGTACTGATCTTCCATCTTCCCAGCAAATTGGAATACGAACTTCTTTTTCCCTTCTGAGTCATAGGAGATGCCCTGGGCTGCGTCCCGCGCCATAGCGATGAGCAGCCCAGCCTCGTGGTAGCTCAGGTGGTATGTAACCTCTTCGTTGCTCATTCTGACACCTCCGTTGGAAACGCTTCAACACCATCATCTTCAATCTGCTTCAAGATTGGGGCAAGTACGTCCATAATGGGATCTGAATTTGGTGGCATGAGTGTTGAAACTTCAAAGCGTAATCCAAACATTTCCAGAAACATTAGTCATGCCTCCTTACTGTGCTATGCTCCAGTACTGGGAGTGTTTGGTCGGGGGGAACCTGCCAGTTAAACCCCCGACCCTTAACTCCCTAGTCTGCGACCACCCCACTTAGGCCGTCGCCAGAGACCCTCGGCCTCTTTCAGTGGGGTGGAACCTTTGGTTCTCCATGGGTTGGGCTAAGGAATGTCTCCGCTAGTGTATACCACCTCTACCCCAAGCATTAGGCGGATCGTACTGCTGTACGCAATCTCCCCCACCAATCGGAGCTTGATGCTTGCCCACTGATTATATTGTAACACGGGATGGGGGATGTGTAAAGGGTAAGGATGGATGATTCCATTGGATAGCATACGACCGCCCCAGCTACCCTTACGGGAGAGCCCCATGGGCTCTTATCACTGGGGCGGAACCTTTGAGATCGGATGGGTTCACAGGTCATGTGAGTGATTATCGCATATGGCGCCCTCCTATGTTGTCCGGGGGTCCCAGTGGCAGGGTGTGTCGAGGTGGGAGATGAAGCTAGGATAAGGAACGTCTCCCCACACCCTGCTGGGACGGATAGAGTAGCAACCCGCTATGGTTATATTGTAACATGGAATGTGCTGTGTGTAAGGGGGGGATGAAGCGCAGTTTCAGTTGTCTTTTATATTTGTCATAAGGCTAACTCCATAGGTATATCACAATAGACGAGGTGATAAGAATTGTCCCTAGCCACAAAACAATTTCCCAGAATCCAGGATGTACTTCAACGCTTTGGGCCAAAGTTTCCCCTAATTTCCTCCACCATCTTTGAAATCCCTTTACAGTTTCCATAATGCCAACTCCTTATCCGGGTACCCTGCATTCCCCTCATGGATAGCTTCCAGTGGTTGCGGCATGTTGAATGGCTTCCGGGTGAAGTTTAATGGTCGCCACCGCCCTGTGGCCCTATCCTCATTGACTACCACTTCACTGAAGTTAGTCATCAACAGGTACCCGATTCCACTCTTTTTAATATTCCACAGGGCTCGTGTGGCATCGGCAAGCGACATGTGTACCAAGCAGTCCCGGACGAGGACTAGATCAGCCATAGGGAGGGGGGACGTGGTGATGTCCAACTCCATAAAGTCGTACTCCGGCCACATCTCCTTATTCCCCTCCACGAGGAAGAGCACAATGTCAGCTCCGATATAGCCCAGTGTAGGCATGTGCCCCAGCACCTCCCACATCCAATGGAAATCCCCACATGGTATGTCAAGGATGCGACTGATGTTGTACTTTCTCAACAACGGGGGTAGGCCCATGCGTATTGGTAATGTTGCTACAAGTGATGATCCTGGCCCCGACACGGACTCCGACCCGCCCCATGCATTGGTATCGTGGATGCGCTGGAAGGTGTCCTTCATATGCCCCCTCCTGCAAAGCCGCTCTCTTCTACTGGCTTCCCATGCAAATGTCCATCCAATTCACGGATTTTGGCAACCATCCATACCAGATTGTCCCGTGAAGAGCGTGTGCGAGGAGCGTACCATGCGGTACTTTCAATTTCCTGTAACCGTTTTTTATCTTCCGGTGTCATACTACCTCTCCTTTCGTAATTCCTCAATGGCCGACCGTATGCCGTTCATTAAGTGTAGGTCCGCAGCGGACCGTCGTAGGTGAGCGTGGTGCGTCTCTAACACCTCTATGGCGCGGTCATAGCCTATGCCCTTTTCCGTGCAAGTGTCACAGTCACTACTGGCCATCCTGAAGCGCCTCCACTCTTCCCATTACTTTTCGAGCATTACAAGTCCAACACTCTCCACAGGGTGTAACCGTATAACCTCCGTCCTCGTCCATTGGGCTTGTAACCGCCTCTGGGCACTGTATTCGAGCCACAGCGGAAACCAGGGGTTGCATCGCCCGGTACAACTCAGCTTCCCGAACCTCTACCTCAGATTTACTCTCGTCTGAAAGCTCCTTGATGAGTAGATCAAGAGCGCGAGGATCGCTCAGTTTGATTTTAGTATATCCCTCTGCGCCAACAGTCGGGGTATCACAAGCTAGGTTATGCGTAGCCAGTCGTCGAGATACCTGCCAACTGGTCGTGCCCCAATCGCCAAGAACAAGTTGAATATCCCCGTCTTTGTGTTGGATTAGAAATGGGAACTTAGCCATTATTTGTCTCCTTTCTCAAGCGCCCCACATAGCCACACTCTACTATCTCGATCAGTTCAGGGCGACACCACGGGCACTTCTTCGTCTTGAGGTCCGTAACCTTCTCCGCCTCACGCGCCAGGGCGATCAGCCACGGGACATTGCGGACAAGATCCCACGGAAAGATACGCGCACTTGCTCCGCGATTGATAAGTTCGTTCGCCCGCTTCTCAATCTCGCGCAATCGCTTCTCTTGCTCAGATGTCATTGTTGGCCTCCCGTATCAACTCTTCAAGTTCGGCCCGAGCCTCACACGCTGGACAAGTGTAGTCGTCTCTGCAATAACCGTCAGGACAGTCGCCATCCTTCGGGCAAGTGCAATCAGCAAGTGCCTTCTCCGACTCACGCAACCGCTCGATCAGCCACATGGCATCTTCACGGGATATGGGGTACTTGACGAGAGTTATCACAACATTCCATAATCGCTTCTCGTGGTCAGCGTTCATCGCCCACCGCCTTTCTCAAGCGCCTCGATCTTGGCGAGGAGGGTCTTGGCTGGTGGTACAGGGCAACTCTTGAAATGCTGGTGCCAAGGCATTCCTAATATATCACAGGGGCATTGAAATTCTGAGGCCGCCTTAATACACTTCACCATCTCGTCGTACAGTTCGTCGCGGTTGAGGGCGCGGGCGATACGCTTTGCAGTTACTTCGTCATGCAGATTGGATAGACATTGAGGCCCGTCGTCAATCATGACAATCCAGTGATTGAACTGTGTTAGTTTCACGGCTTCGTATCTCATCTCACGCCTCCCTCGTCCACCCCTGCGCCTTGAACTTGGCGTCGGAGAGGACTTCGTATGTGTCGCCGTGGCGAATGCCATGTACGGAAAGAAGACGGACGTGAACGTACAAGTGAATAGCCCGGTCGGCAATCTCTCCATAATCGTCAACACTGAGTTCGCGGCTGACGAGGCTCAGGGGCTGGACTAGCCTGTGATGTACTGGAATGCGTAGCGAAGTATCGGCAACAGCACATAGAATCCAATAGCTACCAACGCCGCAAGCACAACTCCGGCTATTGAGGCGATGATACTTGTCACAGCAGCAAGTTCGTATAACTTCATAACATCCTCCTTTAAGGTGTAGTTGTCGTTGGTCATGGCGTTATTCCTCTAATCTTTCACAGTGATCGGCAATCAACTCACCCAGAAATGTGACACTGATCCCCCATTTATTAGCAAGCTCCTTGAATGTCAGCCCTGTGCAAAAGCCTCTGTTCATTGTCTTGCTATTCATCCTCGGGTTGACTGGCTGCGAGTGCATTTCATAGCACAGCAGTTCATCAAACCCCCCGTGATGTGTGTGACTGGTTTCCGCATAAGTGTCCTGAATATGCTTGCGGAATTTTCTAATTTTCGTTGTGTCTGTTTTCATCATTGCACCTCGCATTCCAGTTCCCGGTAAAACGTGTACGTGCCTGCGGCGACATTGTGGTACTCGCGCCCATCATCTTCGCCAAAGATCACGAGCACCGTTTCATGTGAGCTATCGAAGATCACCTCGATGGCCCTAGCATCCTTTGCAGGCACGCCACGATTGAGAAAGATTACCGCGATGAGTATGGGGAGCAGGTGTTTCATCCTGTCACATCCAATCCTTTAACACGCCGCCATGCGCTGACAGCCAGTTTCGTTGCTCTGCTGTAAGACGTCCGTGACCTGAAAACCGGAAATCATTCTCACCGTCAACGCGTATCCATCTAAGGCTCTCTATCTCCTTAACTTCTTTCTTCAAGACTAAGAGGGCAAGGGCGTCGTGGCATTGATAGTCACACCCCCAAAACTTTCCGCTTGGCTCCAACCACCCAATATCCGAGTCGGGTTTCAATGTTCCTGTAACAGACCAATCCAAGTCGAAGAAATCTTTAGCCTTAACTGTTCTCTTAATCTTATCTGAAGAGCTTTTAGGGACGCGCCCGCCAGTATGCTGAATCCAAAAAACCCCGCCACTCCTTACCCAATAGTCTGAGTTCGGCTGACCAAGCCAATTTACAAGGGTGTATGTGTTCAATTTCTCGCTCATCTCCACACCTCCCTATCTCACACACCTCCCTATCTCACACACACGCTAGTTGACCGCTTCTCCACGAATGGCCCGCACACCACCCGCTCCAAATCGTTAACTGTCACCCCGATCATATAATCTACATTCGGAGTGACGCTGACGGTGAAGTGGTAATCATTGAGCAGGTTGACGCTCTCGACGTCGACAAGCTCCACGAGTTCCCACCCTGCGCCCTCTTGCCGATCCACCTCGATCATGCAAAGCTCTGGCTGGACAGTGTTAGGGTTGAGTATACGCTCGCTGTCTACTGCGGCGTGGGCGATAGCGGCGAATACGAATACGATTGTAAATGCGAGGGCTAGTTTTTTCATGGTGTTTCCTCCTCTTTTAACAACCCCTTATTCCATTCTTGCTTACCTTTTTCAGTCATACGATATGAGAATAATCCTTGGCCTGTGGGTTCAATGCAACCATTCTCATGCAGTCTAGCTAAAATCCGGAAGCCTTTTAGTCGTAGTTCATCCATATTTGGTATCAAGTCTACCATCATCCACCGCCCTTTCCTTGTGGCGCGTCAAAGCCTCTAAGTATTCCATACATATACCCTGCCAACCAATCACCGCCACGCTTCCTGTCTTGTGGTAATGACTCTTCATACTCATGCGCTGTCATAGCTATTCTTGCGCGCTCTTGGAGAGTCTTTATGCCGCTGGGTGGCTCGTCGTTGGTGAGGATTTTGAGAATTTCTTTCAGTATTACATGTGTATACTCGTTCCACTCCGACACTTCCAAATCTTTTCGCACCTGCTCCACTGCAGCGTCGATGCGGGCTTGGAGGATGCGTGTCGGGTGGCGCTCGCAAATCTTGAAATGGCCCGCCATCATGTCTCTGCGATCCTGCAAGGAGAGGCTGTGCGCGTCAAACTCTTGATCGCAATGAACACAGTAAATCACATCTGGGGGAATTGCGGCCTCCTCCAACTCTCCAATCCGCTTATTCAGCCGCTGAACCGTCTGGACATAATCGGCCAGTTCAGAGTCTTGGGCGTCGATGCGGGCTTGGAGGGCGTCGCGTTTATTGACAACGCTGTCAAGTATCTTGTCAAAAGCGTCAATAGCTATCTGCTTCCCATCAAGCTTTCCCTCCAACTCCGCAATCCGCTCATTCGCGGTGCGGCATAGTTCTGATGCCTCCCTGTGGTCTTCAATTAAACTAGGGGGATACTGCGTGATCTTGGTGTACCCAAAATAGTACAGTACTCTGCCTATTACACCTGTAGGCTCTATCCATCCATCTTTCTCAAACATTTTATTTCCCCTCCACAACCCATGGGTCCCTGCCAATAAGCTCATCGAAACTACTGGGTGGAATGCGAACCTCGTCCGGGTTCTCCCTGTCATACTCCTTGCTGGCTGTGGATACCATGATTGTACCCGGTTCTAAACTCTGCCAGCCGTGGTAGACCCCTGGCGGTACTACAACCAAGGACGGAGCCCGGTCACTGCCTATGAGTATATCCACCTCCCGGTACGTGGGGCTGTCCCTACGGTCGTCCACGAGTACGAACTTAGCCGCGCCACTGACAATACAGAACCAGTCATGGAGTTCTGCATGCTTGTGGTACGCTCGGACAACTCCCTCGACCCGATTCCCGACCACGTACACTTGGCCGAATTTATGTTGGACAAACTCATCACTCCCGTGGACTACCTCGAAAAGATACCCTCGGTCGTCTTCGCGTAAGGTCAGCGGTACTTGCTGCACATCATGGATATTCATTTGATCTCTCCCTTTTCAATAAGGTATGCTTTTAAGGCATCCTTCCATCCACGTAGTGGTTCCATACCAACCCTCCTCCACCGTCTACTGGACAGTACGGAGAACTCCGGTCGGTTAGCCTTTGACGGGAACTGTTGGGACGACACAGCTTCAACTTCAACATCCATGCCCACGAGGTCGAATGTAGCGCGGGCAAACTCCCACCACGAGCAGCAACTGGAGTTAGTGACGTGGTAGGTGCCGGTTGCACTGCACTCCAGCAGGGCCAGAACACGTGCGGCGAGGTCGAGGGTGTATGTAGGGACCATTAACTGATTATGGACCACTCTGAGCTTCTCCCCTGCACGGGCCTTCATCAACATCAGTTCAGGAAATGTCGAGCCCTTCTTACTGGTGGTGCATCCGAATAGGCTACTTGTGCGGATTATCAGGTGGTTATTTGGTGCGGCAATGCGGACAAGGTTCTCCCCTGCCACCTTGGACGCCCCATAAACGTTCAGAGGGGACGTGGGGCTGGCCTCATCATAGGGGAGGGAGACATTGGGTACATCCATACCGTGCCACCGTCGTGTGCCGCCCCCGAACACATAGTCGGTGGAGAAGAATACCACCTTCTTGCCTAACGCTGTCGCTACTCGGGCTACGTTGTGTGCTCCTTGGGCGTTGACGCGGATGGTTTGTGTGGGATTGTCTTCGCACTCGTCAACCTTATGGTACGCGGCTAGGTTGATGACGGTGTCGAAACCACTGAAGTACTGTAGGCAGCTTGTAACTGACCGAAGGCTGCGTACGTCCACGTCGCCGGAACCCAACGCTATTACCTGTTCGGAAGGTAGCAGTTTGACGAACTCCTGTCCAACCTGCCCTCTCGCTCCAATGATTAGATATCTCATTTACATTCTCCCTTACAGTGGTCCACCACCCATGTCAGCCAACCGTACCCGCATGTCCTCCAGCAACTCTAGCCAGCGGATGTTGTAGTAGATGGGGTCGTTAGGGTCAATCCCCCCCGCCAGTTGCTCCCACATGTCTATTGCAGCCTGCCCAATGGAGCGATTCAAGTTCAGCCCAAGGACATGCTTGAACTTCTCCCCGGACACCCTGTAACTTCGCGCTGCGCCTACTCGCTGAACTCCAATATCTATAGTAGTCACTCCAGGTATACCCTGTAGCGCCTGTTGGACTTCCTGTGCAATGTCAATTACCCGATAATTGTCAGATAGGACGTTGAACACCTGCCCACAGACATCCTCTACTGGAGCTTCCAGGCAGGCAATGTAGGCATCACAGGCATCCTCAATATGCAGCATTGGCCTCCACATGCGTCCTCCGGCGTTGACGGTCATGCGGCGGTGCTGGAAAGCATCCTCTGTGAAGGCGTTCACAACCAGGTCATACCGGTTGCGGGGGGATGGTCCGAATATAGTCCCCTTGCGGAGGATGACCGGGCTGAAGGTGTCATCAGCAAGGGCCAGTATCCCCCTCTCGGCCTCGTATTTGGAAAGGGAGTACGGGGCTGTGGGGTTGACAGGGTATTGCTCATCGCGGAGGGTGTCATCTGGCTCCATCGTGTAGTACACAGAACACGAGGAAGCGAATATGAATTGGGAAATGCCTGCTGCCTTGCATCGCTGGGCCAGATGGATCGTGCCCATTGTATTAATAGCCTTGTTTGCGTCTGGGTTGTATTCTGCGGTCGGATCGTTGGAAAGTCCAGCTAGGTGGATGACGGCATCAACACCTCGTAATAGAGAAAGATGCGGATCACGTATATCGCTACAGTAAAGCTCCATATCACCCCAAACGGGAGTAAGCCCGCCGGAGCCAAAAACTAGCTTATCCAAAACCCGCACATGATACCCTTTGTCCAGCAACTTAGGTACCAACACGCATCCGATGTATCCCGCCCCGCCCGTAACTAAGACTGTCTTGCTCATTTTACCTCTCCTTGTTTTCCTTGGAACGCCTCGGCAACCCGATTCCTACACTTATTCAAAACCTCGTGAGTTTGTATGCGTTCGATGTTGCTCTTGATCCGCTTAATACCATACTTATATTCTATCACAGCTTTTGATTTCCTGCACAGTTCCGCCCTCCGTGCGCCTCCATAGGCTTTGGTCTTGGCATGGTACACATAAGCATGGTCCGCCACTGCCATCACAAACCCACTATCCGCTGCCCGAAGACAGTACTCATCCTCTTCGCCGTATCCATCAGCGAAGGCCACGTCATCGAAGTAGCCAATGGTGTTGATTACCCTGCGTTTGATGAGGAAGCAGAAACCATTTATGAAAGGGATCTGGGGGAACTCCCGCTGGGAGACCTTGTCCACTACCTGCGCGACGTCATTTGGGGACCAGTTAGGGGGCGGGGGGTTGGTAGACCAACTACCATCCAAGTTTGTACGCTCTGGAACTGACTGCCAGCTTGCAGCATTGGACAACGGGCCGACAATGCCGATTCGAGGATCGCTGTCTGCACATTCGATCATCTTCTCAAGCCAACCAGGGGTGACGATTGTGTCTCCATTCAGGAGCACGCAGTAGTCGGCTGTGGATGCCCTAAGACCTTGGTTGGCGGCAGGGGGATAGCCACAGATTACTTCATTGCGAATCACGTGACAATAACTGAGTTCGTCAAAACCATCTATGTAATCAGTTACATAATCCGCGCTCCCATTATCAACTATTATCAACCTAAATGGCGGCTGGGTTTTGCGTAGCACTGCTTTGAGACATGAGTGGACGATGTCGAGGTCCTCGGATGAAAATACCACTATCACATCAACGGTCTTCATTCTCTCCACCCTCCTACAATCTCCTTGATTGCTTGTGCTCGACGTGTATACGTATGATCTCTGTGCGTTCTCTTCATTCCAGCCAAAGCTATCCTACTCCTGACGTCACCATTGGCTAAAAGATAACGTACCTTCACAACCATCTCAGGCCATTCATCAAAGAAAACGGCTTCAACATTCTCCTCAAACAAATTAGCTATCCCTGGCACACGTCTGGTTACCAAGCATGCTCCACAAGCAGTTGCCTCAAATGCCCGCATGGATACTTCCGACCATTGACAGTCATTCACAACGATCTTGCACCGACTATAGTACCGGCCAAGATCTTCGAAGTATAAACCTGTAGCAGCAGGGAAGTCTCCAGGGAATGCGGTTAATAGTACCTCTAAGAAATTCTGCCTGGATGGATATGTTATATTGCCACAAAAACCTATTGGAATATCCCACTTCCCGCCATAGGGAAATAGTAATTGAGTGTTGGCGGCAGACGGCAAGTAATAGACGTGTGCTCGCTGGAACCATTTCATACAAGCCACCTGACTGCACAGCAGGATGTCTGCTGAAGAGGCTACTGCTCTCTGTAGGGGCCAATGATTATCTGGTGTCATGGGTTTGGTCCGGTCGAGCATATATGAACCAATGTCGTTGGCGTAGCAGAGTGTGACGCCTTCTGCCTCCGACACCACCATCCCCAACTGGGTCATGTGGTATTCAAGCTGCTTGGCTATGCCATAGCAAGTCTCAGAGCTGTCGATGAATCTGAACTTCATGGATACTCTCCGGTTACCAACACTGCTTACACACAGCGTGGTTAGGTTGCATGAGTTCATCCTGCCAAATTTCCAAGATGTTGTCTGTGTAAGCGTTTCCCACCACTACTTCCCTCTTCCAGCAGTTACAGCACAGCAAGATTGTGCCATCACACAGAATCGGCAGGTTCACGAAGTCACATACCTTAAACTTCGATACCCCTATTCGCGGTATATCCACACTGCCCAATCTACTCGTGGCCCAGTATAGAGCATGCACATTCACTTCAGGGAACAGGGTTTTTAGCACAGGAACTTCTTTTACATTGGCCTCTGTCTTCACGAAGTTTATTATCACCTTGCCCTTGAACTTCTTAATGAAGTACTTGACATTGGTTATGGTTTGTTCCCACTTCAAGGGCGTCATCAACTTCTCATAGGTCTCTTTGGTTCCTGCGCTGATGTTAAAGTAGACGACGTCCAGAGGTGTGTTGATAAGCTCATGCGTTCTCTCTTCTGTCATTAGGGAGCCATTGGTTGCTATTACAATACTACTTTGTGGACACTTGTGTTTTGCTAGAGTTATGCAGAGTGACAGTCTATCCTCTACCAAGGGTTCGTGTTGCAGGTATAACCCTATCTGGCCGCTGTAAGAGGGCGTTAGATCGTCGAGAATCTTATTGTAGAGTCCACTAAGCATTCTTTGCCCTGGCTGAAGAGCGTGCGTGCTCTCATATGGACAAGACACGCACCTAGCATTACACCTATTGACCAGTTGGAGGAATACAGCCTTCAGTGGTTTATCAGCAGTCATGTGAAGCCCCCTGTAATACCTTCTTCACGTCCTTGATTAACCAAAGTCCAAGTGATTTGTCGGGGTATGTCATGCCATCTGGATCAACGACAGGGCATTGCTCGTTCAGTAAGAGTATGGGAGGGGGTAGATTGAAGGGTGGCGCCTCAAGGTTAAGGGTACGCCACCGTCCAGTGACAATGTCCTTATTCTCTGCCCTGGCTGGAAAGGTTGTTGTGAGGAGGTACTTCGACCCATTTGCGCAGATATTCACCAAAGCCCTTAGCACATCCTCGAAGGAGAAGTGTACCAAACAGTCTCGACATAAAAAGAGATCAGCTTTTGGGAGTGGGTCAGAGGTTATGTCCACGGTACCGAAAAGGATATTCCTACCCCCATATGTCCTCCGGTTACTGTCGACTAATTCCTCAACTATATCCCCCCCAGCGTAGACTATACCGTCTAAAGACACTTCGTGCATCCAGTTGAAGTCTCCGCAGGGTACGTCTAGCAGGGTTTCAACGTGGAAGTTTTCAAAGAGCTTTGCGAGTTTTTCACGAAGGGCGAGTGTTCGGGCCACACCCGATCCCTCTCCTGAATAGGACTCCGTTCCACCAAACCCCCTTGTGCGGTAAATATCCGTGAAGACTTCTTCAATCGGTTTCATTTTCAATCTCCAATTTTCTCTCCGCAAATGTCGCCCAGCCCTTTTTGATATGCTCTTCCCAATCAGGCACATACTTCTTCCAAGTGGCGCGATGCTTATGGACCACGAAAGTATCCCATGCCAACAGACACTTCCAACCGGCCTTCCGAGCGCGTAAGCAGAAGTCATCATCGTCAGCAAAGCCCATGCCGTAGTCTTCGCACAGGAATCCTATATCATCGAACACCGCCCGCTTTATCAGAGTGCAGAAGAATGCCACCATTTCACAGTCATCCCGATACTTCCCTTCATACAGTTTGGCCACTTGTTTTGCATATTCTTTGGCGCGCTTGTCACCATAGTACATAGGTATGGAGGCAAATCCCTTGGGGGTGTTTGAAGCAAGTTTGGCTATCGACTGCCAGGAGGCGCACGGGGAGGCCAGAGGACCAATAATGCCCACTTCAGGGAACTTCTCCGCCCACTGGAGCATGCGAGGAAGCCACCCAGGAGTGAATACCACGTCATTATTCAATAATATGACATAGGGGGCGTCTGAGAGGGCTAATCCGGTGTTAATTGCCTGTACAAACCCCTCATTTGTATCATTAAACATGGCTATGTGCGGGATACCCTCCCTTAGCAACACTTCTATAGTTCGGAGAACGTGTTCATAATCTGAGCCATTATCCACCCAAATCAGCCGATAATTGATGTTTTTGGTGCATTTGACCAAAGAAAGTAGGCATTCCTCAGTCATGTCGCTGCCCTGGTAGGTACACATTACGATATCAACATCAAAGTCTCTCATGGTTTCTCCTTCCAGCAATGGTAAACCAGCCGGGTTGAGTCATCCGGCGATACACTTGGTCCCACACACTCTATTCGAGAGAAATATTTCTGCAACCATATTTCCAGCAGTCTTGGTGTGGGGATATAGTTGTTGAATCGCCCTGCTCTAAATTCCAAGACCAATCCCTCTTTCTGAGATACCGGCCCCTCCCACACAAACAACTCCTTTGTTAAATGGGAGGCTCTCTCTATGCACCTTTCTGGATCTCTGAGGTAGTGAAGGACTGACAGCATCAAAACGTAATCAAACTTCTCCGTTATCCTATCAAGA
>SDBT01014737.1_pt1 | contig 12447 bp, 9 predicted proteins | sample 2277101 | NCBI WGS metagenome assembly SDBT01 (sample SAMN10404973, study PRJNA504765) | marine sediment metagenome | isolation source: marine sediment core GS10_PC15, 103 cmbsf | place: Arctic Ocean: Southern Knipovich Ridge | collected 2010
CGTTGATAATCACTGCCTTCGCATTTGTCCAGCCGCTTCAAGCACTCTTCGCTGACTTCATAGATACCGCCTCGGACCTTTTCCCCTCTGAACGATCGGATTGTGGCCACTCCCCCCCGCCACGTTCGGGACCATCCGACGAAGACCAGTCGATAGTGATGCAGTGTGGCGGTGAACCTGGGCTTGCTCTCCTGACAGCGTTCTTGCATCTGTTTCTGGTTCAGGTTTGAGGCGTAGGCAAAATAGTACATTCTCCCACCTTGTAAAATCTAATCGGCAGACTGCCTTTTCTCTTTATCCCAGGCTAGCCGCTCTTTGAGAAAGTCTATCGCTTTTACCGGTGAAGGGTCAACCTGATAGAGTATTGCCAGGTAGTAGCTGACATAATCGCCGAAGAGCACCAGGCTCATTACCTGGCCCAAGGGATAGTCGCCATTGCCATCGACAACCTGGTAGTCAACCCTTGCTTGTTCTAAGAGCTGGCAGGTTACCTGGTAGCGGAGCCGGATCCGTTCCGGTAGCAGGGCGGAACGGAGCAGCACTACCACTATCTTGCCGGCTAGGTCTTCGGGAAACTGGTAACCGACAACAGCATTGTGGTTCAGCTCCGGAAAGACCTCGTAGAAGGACCAAGCCTTGCTGTTCTCGTTAAGCTGGGTCTTCCAGCGGTGGGCTACCTCGGAGACTATGCCGGCGCCATATACTACCGGCAGGTGGCGATAGAGCCTGCCAGCCAGTTGCTTGGCCGGGTTTTGGGATAGGGGTATGCTTTCACTTATTCTTCGTGATAAGTCCTCCAGGACCGGCACTGTTTCGTCTATCTCCTGTGATTTATCGCTTATTAAGCCTAACCTCTGTAGAAAGCAGAGGATTGGTATCAGGCTAAAGGGTAGCGCTGCCCTGGGTTGGGCTTTATAGTCAAAACTGAAGACGGGGATATTTCTTTTTTCAGCCATCGTTCTAAGTTTACCGCCGGTAGTGATGGCCAGTTTTTTTGCTCCTGTCTTAAGGGCTTGCTCAAATGCAGACAGGGTCTCCTCGGTGTTTCCTGAGTAGCTGGAGGCGATAAGAAGGGTCTTGTCATCAACAAAGGCGGGAAGTTGATAGCCGCGGCAGGTAATAACGGGCAGCTTGGCCTCAGCTACTACCAGGCTACTGACTAAATCACCGCCGATAGCCGAACCACCCATACCTAAAATAACTACCTTGTCAATGGTGGTATAGTCCGGGGGCAAGTCGAAATTGTTCGACATCTGCCAAGCCAATTGACATAACGATGGCATTTCCTTGAGGCGAGTGAGCATATCTTCCCGGTCGTATTGCTTAAATACCTGAGAGTCATCTAAGATAGAAACATCCATTGACTCTACCCCCTTATTTCACTGTGTGGACCAACCCTTTTGTCTTCAAGCTTCTCTGGACTGCGGTTTAAGCCTTAATCAGATCTTGGGCCAGCTCGAGCAGCCTTTCCACCCGTTCCCGGGAGTCGCTTTCCGCATAAAGGCGGAGCAGTGGTTCAGTGCTGGAAAACCTGATGAGTAGCCAGGAGGTGTCAGCCAGCATGAACCGAAAACCGTCTCTGGTATCCGAACTGTCTACCCTGATGTTATCTATCGACTCAGGAGAGTAGTCCCTGGCCCGCTTGTTGATGGCCTGGCGTTCACTCTCGCTAAATGTTACATCAATGCGCCCGTAGTAGTGAGGGCCAACCTTACTGTGCAGGTAGTCAATTAGCTCTGAAGGGCGTTTTCCTGTCTTAATCATCAGGTCAAGAAAATAGAGACCGGCCAGGATACCGTCCCGCTCTGTGACATGGCCTCTGAAACCATAGCCGCCGCTTTCTTCACCGCCGATAAGCGCCTGCTCACTTTGCATTATTGGTGCCACATATTTAAAGCCTACCGGCGTTTCATAGACCGGTACATTAAATAGCTCTCCCAGACGGTAGATCATACTGCTCATCGTTAGTGTCTTGACTATTGGTCCCCTTTCCCCGCGTACCTCCAGCAGGTAAAGGCAGAGCAGGGCGAAAACATGGGAAGTGCTGATAAAGGTGCCGTTCTCGTCGATAACCCCGAGGCGGTCGGCATCGCCGTCAGTGGCCAGTCCTACGTTGGCCTTCTCCTTTTTGACTGTAGCGGTAAGCCCGCTCAGGTTAGTGCCGATTGGCTCCGGTTGCTGTATGCCGGGGAAGGCGGGGTTCCGCACACTGTTTATCCCAATAAGTTTGATAGCACCGCCAGCGAGGAGTTTCTCAAAATACCCCGCACCGGCTCCGTACATAGGGTCAATAACTATCTTTAACCGGGCCCGGCGTATTTCCTCCAAGTTGATTAGACTGGAGAGCTGTCGGCAGTAGACCGGCTCCAGGTCAAGATATTCCAGTAGCCCCTGCTTTTGGGCTTGAGCTAATGATAGCTTGTCTATCTTTCCGGTGACTAGAATGCGGGCAATGATTTCCTCTATTCTGGCCGTAACCTCGGGTGCGGCGCTGGAACCGGACTCGTTCTTAAACTTAAGGCCGTTCCATCGGGCCGGGTTGTGGCTGGCGGTTATGATGATACCTCCCCCCGCTTTTTGGGAGACGATGCCGAAGCTTACTGCCGGGGTTGGAGTGGCTTTGGGGCAGAGGTATACCTTGACTCCGTTGCCGGCAACTACCTCGGCGGCCGCGGCAGCAAAGTCCTCGGAGGCAAAGCGGGTGTCATAGCCCATAACGAGTCCCTGCCGGGCTAGTCCCGTCTCTTTCAGGTAGTCGGCTACTGCCTGGGCGCAGACCCGCACGTTATCAAAGGTAAAGTCCTGGGCAATAATCCCTCGCCAGCCGTCGGTACCGAATTTAATGGGGTTGTCTATTCTACTTCACCCCCTTTGTTCTCTCTCCTCCGGCTCCCCGTTCTTGGGTTTTATCCAAGTGCTTCTTTTCTTAAGATTTCCACTTTGTCTGTCTTTTCCCAGGGGAGGTCGAGGTCATCCCGCCCAAAGTGTCCGTAGCAGGCGGTCTGCTGGTATATGGGACGGCGCAGGTCAAAGTCTCGAATAATGGCTCCCGGTCGGAGGTCAAAGTGCTTGTTAATCAGGTTAACGATAACCTCGTGGTCGACCCTGGCGGTGCCGAAGGCCTCAATGGATACGGAGAGCGGGTGAGCGACGCCGATAACATAGGCGATCTGTATCTCCAGCCGCTCAGCCAGCCCGGCGGCTACGATGTTCTTGGCGATATAACGGGCGGCGTAGGCTGCCGAGCGGTCAACCTTAGTCGGGTCTTTACCCGAGAAAGCGCCACCGCCGTGTCGGGCAATACCGCCGTAGGTGTCGACCAGAATCTTGCGGCCGGTAAAACCGGTATCAGACACCGGTCCGCCTATCACGAACCGACCGGTGGCATTAACGTAGACCCTGGTCTCGTCATCCATTAATGAGGAGGGAACAATTGCCTTTACTACCTGCTCTTTGATGTCCTTATCTATCTGTTCGCTGCTGATATTATCGTCATGTTGGGCGGCGATAACTACGTTGTTGATGCGTTTCGGGATGCCCTTGCTGTATTCAACGGTTACCTGTGACTTGCCGTCGGGGCGCAGGTATGGCAGGGTCCTGTCCTTTCGCACCTGGGCCAGGCGCTGGCACAGCTTGTGTGACAGAGAGATGGGCAGCGGCATAAGCTCCGGTGTTTCGTTGCAGGCAAAGCCGACCATCATGCCCTGGTCACCGGCGCCAACCCGGTCAAGTTCATCACTGATGGCGGTGTCTTCCTTGGCCTCCCTCGACTGGCTCACCCCCAGGTCGATATCGGCTGACTGTTCGGTAATGGATGTCAGTACCCCACAGGACTGGTAGTCAAAACCATAACTGGGGTCAGTGTAGCCGATGTCACGGACTACTCCCCTGACTACCTGCGGGACTTCAACGTAGCAGTCGGTGGTAATCTCACCGAGAACAATTACCAGTCCGGTGGTCGTTGCTACCTCACAGGCGACTCGGGCATACGGGTCTTTTTCCAGGATATGGTCCAGAATAGCGTCTGATATCTGGTCGCACATCTTGTCCGGGTGTCCTTCGGTGACCGATTCCGAAGTGAGTAGGTATTTTGGTGCATTCTTAAAACTGTTAGTCATCTCTTCTCCTTTTTATGTTCCTTCTTCCCAGCTAGCCAGGTATTTCTCTTGCTCGGGAGTTAGTTTGTCGATTTGAATGTCCAGAGACTGAAGTTTTAGCCGGGCTATCTCCTTATCTATTTCTTCAGGCACCGGGTAGACCTTTTTCTTAAGGCTGCCGCTGTTCCCCACTATATATTTCAGGCAGAGGGCCTGGTTGGCGAAGCTCATGTCCATTACGCTGGCGGGGTGTCCTTCGGCGGCGGCCAGGTTAATCAGTCTCCCCTCTCCCAGCAGGCACAGGTGGCGCCCGTCGTTCATGGTATATTCATCGATGAAGCTCCGTATGCGCCGTTTACCGTTGGCCATGCTTTCCAGGGCCGGAATGTTTATCTCGACATTAAAATGTCCGCTGTTGGCCAGGATGGCGCCGTCCTTCATCACCTGTAGGTGGGCTTTATCAATGACATTTTTGTTACCGGAAATCGTAATGAAGACGCTGCCAATTTTGGCTGCCTCTATCAGTGGCATAACCCGGTAGCCGTCCATAAACGCCTCCAGGGCACGGGTCGGTTCTATCTCACATATAATTACCTGGGCGCCCAGTCCTTTGGCTCTTAGGGCGATACCACGCCCGCACCAGCCATAACCACAGACCACCACATTCTTGCCCGCCCACAGGATGTTGGTGGCGCGGGTGATGCCATCAATGGTGCTCTGTCCGGTACCGTAGCGGTTATCAAAGAGGTGCTTGGTCTGGGCATCATTTACCGCAATGATGGGGTACTTTAGCTCCCCCGATTTTTCCAGGCTGCGCAGTCGGATGACGCCGGTGGTGGTCTCTTCGGTGCCGCCGATGATACCCCTAAGCAGGTCGCTTCGCTTGGTATGAAGGGTGGTAACCAGGTCGGCGCCGTCATCTACGGTGAGATGGGGCCTATTGTCCAGAGCAGTATTGATGTGCTGGTAGTATCTTGTCTCATCTTCACCCTTGATGGCATAGGTGGGTATGCCATACTCGACCAGGGCGGCAGTAACATCGTCCTGGGTGCTCAGGGGGTTAGAGGCGCAGAGAATAACATTGGCCCCCCCATCCTTTAGGGCCAGAGCCAGATTGGCTGTCTCCGAAGTAATATGCAAGCATGCCGAGATACGGATACCTTCTAGCGGTTTTTCGGTAGCGAACCGTTCCCTGATTAGCCTTATTACCGGCATCTCCCGGGAGGCCCATTCTATCCGCTGTTTACCTGCTTCGGCCAGAGAAGGGTCCTTAATGTCATATAGTTTGTCTGGGGTCATCAGTTGCTCCTTTTTTCATTTTTTCACATCCTTTATCTATAGCTATGAGTTACCTGTCCCGGGCGATTCCATAATCCGAGATGATTAGCTGCATAGTCGAGTATATCTGGCATGACTGGGGGATAGGACTTTACGTCGTTTCTCGACTGCCGGTGCCCAATGGCATTAGTGTATTCTACCATATATTCCTGATTCGGCTCTAGTAGTACCCCGGTCGTTTCTGGCAGTTCCGGCGTAAATTCCTTCTCCTTTCTGGCCGCCGGCGCCCTTCATGCGGAGGGTACCGGCCTGGGTTACCGTGATTGAAAAGGCTTAACCGTCCAGGTTAAAATCGTCAAACCTTATGTCTCGCTTCTTTTTACCTACAATTGCGCTGTAGTATAGCTCCTTTCCATCTATTGAGAACCTGTGCCGGTATTTTTGTTCGAAACGTGTATCAAGGATATCATCGTTAAGCACCCTCCTGATTAGTCTGGCAAAACCGGTGTCATCCTGGTTAGTCAAGAATTTATCCTTGATGTTTAACGCTATCCAGCCTTGATTCCGAATCAGGTTGAAGGCTTCCACAAAAGCATCGGCGGGTATATCTCCAAAACCCAGTGCGGCTACTGTGACGAGGCAGTTGAAGCTGTACCCCGCTAACTCCTTTCGGGTAGCGGGTTCTATTTGACTCATGTCGATAACATGGTATTCATCATAAACACCCGGGCGGTCCCTTTCCGTGGCTTTTTTGGCTTCAGGCAGGATATCGACGCCGATCATTAGCTCGCAGTCCGTCTGGCTCAATAGGGCTTCTCCCACCATTCCATTGCCGGCGCCGAAGTCCAGCACCCTGAGGCTGTCCCCCTCTTTGCTTGACTTATTTATCTCATAAGATAGCATGCTGGGTACTACCTCCCACGACCGGGACTTTAGCATATCACAAAATAGTCTTTCGTAGAGTCCGGGCATGTCATAAATAGTAGCGTAGTCGTGGAGTCGAAGGCGTCTTTTCTTGACACCATTATCACTAACCCATAGCCACTCCTCGTTTTGTTCCACGGTAGTTCCTATTCTGGGAAGTGTCAATTCGTATCTGCTCATCTTAGGCATACCTCCTTAAACCTGGATATGGCTCTACAGGGAGAGGGCCTTGTCACCAAGCCGTTTAGTGTCGGTTAGGGAATCTGTTATTTCGGTCTTAGACTATTGCACTGGCATATTTCCTTGCTGTTTGTTTATCTGTAATACAGGGAATAGGTGGAAAGCCTGCTGTCCATAAATACGGGAATAGGGAATACCACTGGTCAGCATGAGAATAACTTGAGAGGCGGCTATAAGTTGAAACAGTAAGTTTGGTGGTCTTAGGGAAGACTAAAGAGGGCGAATGCTTAAGGCTACTAAGAAGCCGGATGAGGTCTGCGGAGTGCGGAGTACGGTATTGAGTGGTCTGTTGTCATCAACCTGTAGTGGGGTGGGGATGGACAGAAACTCTCACCTTTTATATTATTTACCGCAAAATCAGAGCACTTCTTTGCCTCCTTGTCAGTTCTACTATACCTCTCCCATTCGCTGGACTCATTATAGCGTGCTGCCCCCTTGTTGTCCAGCATTGCCTTCATAAGAGCAGTGTATGTGATATTGTCTCAAATAGGACGGAGACTTAAGGTGATAGACTGAGGTTCCATCACAACCTTTTTTAGTGGTTCTAAACCTGGACTTTCTTCGATTCCCTGACCAGGGCCTTAACTATGTCAACATGTTTTATTAATATTAGCACGGTTGCTGACAGGACAGGGAAGAACAGCCGTGGGTCAAAGAAATAGAGGGGCAGTAGAGCAATGGCTAGTCCGGCAATTCTACCGGTTACCTGGCTGCCGACTACAGAAAACACGCCGGAGAAACTCTCCCGGCCTATTTTCCCGACCAGTATGCGCTGAGCTACAAAAATGGAGAGGAGCAGGGCACCGCCCCAGACCAGGATTGATGGCGCATTCAAAGCGAGCAGGATTCCCATCAGAGGGGCTATTCCTCTTCCGCCCTTCTTGAACCGAAAGCAGAAGGGGTAATTATGCCCCAGGACCACAAAGGTACTGGCTATTATCAGTGCCGCTGCTGGGTTATACCCTGCGAAGACCAGCCACCTGGCGACATAGATGGCTAGTACTCCCTTTCCCAAATCGGTGAGCACGGTTATCACCAGCCCCAGTGCTGCCTGTTTCCCTGACCGCTCGCCCTTTATCAGGCTGTAGGTGTTCATACTACCCACGTTGCCGGAACCCTCGACCCGGATGTCTTTGCCGAGCATTCTCCTGGTGACGAAATAGGCGGTAGGGAATGAGCCTATCAGATAGGCGAGAGCCGCAATTAAGGCTAGCCAGGCGTTATTCTCTACAGGGTTCATTGGTATCGTAAAGACCTCTAGTTTAGATTATGCTTAGCTCATTAACCATAGCGATAGCTCGGCCAGTACCTGCTGGTGGTTGGTTCTGGTTACTTCAATCAACCTTACCTGAGGTTGACCCTTGATGGCGTCTGTCCATACCAAGACCAGTATAGCAAGAAGATGCGTCTGTTGTAACCCCCCATTGTAGAAACAATGAGTTTACCATAGGTTAACCAAAAAGGGTTGACAGGAAGGTATACTCTCAGTAATATTAATGGTAGACTTTTTCGGTATGGAGAGTCCCTCACTTTCTTGCGGTGCCGTGGTCCGAATAGTAAGCGTGTAAGTTGTCACCGGTAAAGCCATCTTGCCAGCGTTACTCAATCTTATGAGTGAAGGAGGAGGTAGTTTGATATGCAGCGAGTAGTTATTACCGGAATGGGGGTTGTTTGCCCTATAGGACTGAATATTGACGATTACTGGACAAGCTTGGTGGGTGGGAAATCAGGGGTGGACTTTATCAGTCACTTTGATGCCGGTAACTACCCGGTAAAGTTGGCCGCCGAGGTAAAAGGCTTCGACCCGGTAGACTATATTGATGCCAAGACGGTGCAGCGCACCCCGAGGTGCGTCCATATGGTTGTCCCGGCGCTTAGAGAGGCTGTGGCTCAAGCCCGATTGGATATGGCTGGTGAGCAGCCGGAGCGGGTTGGTGTCATTGGCTCCAATATGCTGGAATATCACTACGTCGGTGAGGACTGGGAGAGGCTCAAGCAACGAGGGCCGAGGAGAGTTGACCCTCTGCTGTTTACCAAGGCGGGGCCCAGTACGGTATCCCTCCAGGTGGGAATGCTGCTGGGGGCGAAAGGACCCAACACCACTGTGAATAGCCTTTGCGCCAGTGGCGCCGATGCCATAGCCACTGCCCGCAACTTCATCCAGTTCGGCTATGCCGATGTGATGATAGCGGCGGCATCCGATGCTTCACTGAGTGAATTGGCTATCGCTTCTATCAGCTTGCTGGGGGCTCTGACTAAAGAACCGGACCCGGACAAGGCCAGCCGGCCCTTTGACCTTAACCGCAGCGGTTTTGTTTACGGGGAGGGGGCTGGCGTATTAGTCTTGGAAAGCTTAGAGCATGCCCGGAAGCGGGGGGCGCCGGTTCTGGTTGAGGTGGCCGGAGCCGGCTGGTCATTTGATGCTTATGATGCCACCGCTCCCCAGCCAGAGACAGAAGCTGTCGCTATGAGAAGCGCTCTTAGGAATGCCGGGGTAGCGCCGGAAGAGGTGGACTATATCAATGCTCACGGCACCAGCACCAATCTAAATGACCGCAGTGAAACTAAAGCCATCAAGATGGTCTTTGGTGAGCGGGCTTACCAGATACCGGTAAGCTCTTTCAAGTCCATGTTTGGCCATATGGTAACCGCCGCCGGTGCCATTGAGGCTATTGGTGTGGTACTGGCTATCAATAACGGTGCCATTCCGCCGACGATACATTATGAAACTCCTGACCCGGAGTGCGACCTGGACTACGTGCCCAATGTAGCTCGCAAAGCCAGGATAGATGTCTGCTTGAAGAGCAGCTTCGGTCTCGGCGGACAGAATTGCTGCCTGGTACTCAAGAGATTTACGGACTAGCGGCAAGATAACCTTAACATAGGTGAATTAAGAATAAGCGAGGTGCCAATATGGAGAAGGTAGTTATCAGTAGTGATTCAGGTACCATACTTCCGGAGGTGGCCAAGCAGTACGGGTTTACCATGATTCCCGTCCCTATCATCATTGATGGTGAGACCTATCTGGACACAGAAATAGACATGGACGAGCTCTATGCTCGCTTGGATGGTAAGGAAAACCTGCCCAAGACTTCAACCGCTAATATTGCCGAATTTGCCCAGTTTTTTATCGACCTGGCCCGGAATGCAGAGGCCATCCTGCATATCAGCATGTCCTCGGCTTTTAGCGGCCATCACAACGCCGCTTTGCAGGGTAAAGAGTTAGCCAGTGAAAAGCTGCCGAACACTAGGATTGAGGTAATTGATTCACTTACCATGGGGACCGGGGTGGCCCTGATTGCTATTCAGGCGGCTAGGGCGACGGCACAGGGTAAGAGCATAGATGAGGTTATGGCCCTGGTTAATAGCATCATACCGCAGCTAAACCTGTTCTTGGCCCGCGATAGCCTTTTCTATCAGGTGGAGGGGGGCAGGATATTTGAGGCCAAGACCTGGGCTGAGGCCGAGCAGGCGACCAGCTTCAGGTCGGTAACCGAGGTAGATTCGTCTACCGGAGGAGCGCTAAGACCGGTTGCCAGAGCCAAGACAGTAGCCCAGATAATGGAGAAACTGGTTGAGATAACCAAGGAGAGAAATAAAGGTAGCAGGCTGGTCGGTGTTATCGGTCACACTCGAGCCCTAGAGCGTGCTGAGAAGCTTAAGGGGATGCTCCGCACCGAGCTTGATTTTGACTGGCTGGATATCGCTGAGGAGTCGGCAAGCGCTGCCATCCATACCGGAAAAGGTCTCATTGGTTACGGTTTTTGCAGCAAGATTGATTAGCTGTCTAACTAGAGACTGGACTTTGCAGCGGCTCAATTAGATCACCTTAACGATAAAGCACGTTATGATTAGGGGAAACAATGCTCCCGCAGAAGATTGCCTATCTGGACTTAGATACTAAGAAGGTCGAGGTTAAAGAGGTCCCCGAGGAAATGACCAGGAGGTTTCTCGGTGGCCGCGGGATTAATGTCTATTTGCTCTATCATAGCGTTAGTCCTGAAACTCCCCCCCTGTCTCCGCAAAACCCCCTTATTATCGGACCGGGAATGGTAACCGGGTTGAAGGGAATAGGTGCCTCAAGGTGCAATATTTCGGGAAAGTCTCCCGAATCAGGATTGCTGGGCGATTCCAATATCGGGGGATATTTCGGGGCTTTTATGAAAAGGACGGGTATTGACTTTCTTTTTATTAGCGGTGCTTCCCCGGAACCGGTTTATATCTATCTGGATAAGGAAAAGATTAGCATCGAAGATGCCCAGGACCTGTGGGGAAAGTCTACCACGGAAACCAATACGATTTTAACGGGGCGCTACGGCCCTTCAAGCCAGTCCATCTCGATCGGGGTAGCCGGAGAAAACCTGGTGCGTTTTGCCTGCATTATCAACCGGAAGAAGAATGCTGCCGGCAGGACGGGCATGGGCTGCCTGATGGGGGCTAAAAGGGTAAAGGCAATTGTGGTAAACAGTAAAGAACCGGTAAAGCCAGAGGATGAGGTTGGATTTAATAAGTTAATGAATGGGTTTCAGCAGGGGTTAAGTGAAGAACCTTTGGTGAAGTTACTGGGAGAGTATGGTTCGCCCCTCCTCTATATCCTGGTCAACCGGCGGATTGGCATGGGCCGGGCATATAACGGGCTCTCGACAAAATTTCCCGAAAATGAAGATATCTCACCTAATATATTGAAAGAGAAATACTACACCGGGAAGGCCGGTTGCTATTCCTGTCCGGTCTCCTGCCACCACGGGTACAGGGCCGGTGAAATAGAAAACGAAGGCCCGGAGTATTCCATTCTGGCTAGCTTTGGTCCGGTTGTGGGCATAAAGAGGTTGGAGACGGTACTTTATATTAATGACCTGATTAATCGCTATGGCCTGGACTCTAGCTCGACGGCTAATCTCATCGCCTGGACAATCGAATTACTTAAGAAGGGCCTTATCGATGAAAATGTGACCGATGGTCTCGGCCTTGACTGGGGAAATGAGGAAGCTATTATCGAGCTAATTCACCAGATTGCCCACAGAAAAGGCCTGGGTAACATTCTCGCTGACGGAGCCAGGGAGGCGGTAAGGCGGTTCGGTGAAGAAACCGGCAGGTATCTTCTCTGGTCGAAGAATCTACCGCAGTCCGACCCTGTCGATTTAAGGTATTTCCCTGCCTATGCCCTGGGCAATGCTACCGCTTCAAGGGGTCTTGACCATTTAAGGAGCCGGCCTACCTGGGAGACCTTTCGCCTTTCCGAGGAAGCCTTAAGGGATATCTACGGTGGGGATGTTTCTGCCAATCCCCGTAGCTACCGGGGGAAGGGGAGGGTAATCTGGTGGTGGGAGACATACCTTTCCCTGTTCGATGCCCTGGGACTCTGCAAGCTGATAGCCTTTCATTGCCAGCCCGGTCTGCTTGATTTTGAATTCTTCTCGAAGCTGGTCCGCTGTGCAACGGGCCTTGATTTAACTGCGGAGGAAATCTTTGCCGCCGGAGAGAGGATTGTCAACCTGGAGAGGATGTTTCTGGCCAGGGAGGGGATAAAGAGAGAGGATGATTTTCCTCCCCAAAGGTATTTTGAGCCTTTGGCCTGGCAGGAGGGTCTGAAACCTGAAGAAAAGGACCTGAAGCTGGACAGGGCAGCTTTTGAGGGGATGCTCGATGAATACTACCGGCTCCGCGGCTGGGATAGCGAAGGTAGACCGCTGGCCGAAACCAAAGAGCGTTTGGGTTTGGGTCGATGAAGATAGCTGTTATTGGCGCAGGGGCGATAGGTGCTTTAGTGGCTGGTTACCTCAGCAAGGAGGGCGTTGATGTCACCTTAATCGGCAAAGCAAAGGACGTCTCTGCTATTCAGGACAGCGGCCTTATTATCGAGGGGGTAAGAGGAAGCATAGCTGTTCCGGTGAAGGTGACCGATAGG